>Ga0123355_10003860_pt1 | contig 21682 bp, 17 predicted proteins | sample TergutEmb28metaG_3_FD_89872 | JGI IMG/M metagenome (GOLD analysis project Ga0123355, IMG submission 89872) | Embiratermes neotenicus P1 segment gut microbial communities from Petit-Saut dam, French Guiana - Emb289 P1 | ecosystem: Host-associated > Arthropoda: Insects > Digestive system > Gut ...
AGGTCGTGTATCGGATCACGGCGACCGCGGTCGGCAGTCCCGGGCAGCGGCTGGCGCTGAGCGGTACCGTGACCCACTCCGAGGCCGACTCCAATGCCGCCGGCAACCACGCGTCGGCGTTCGCGCGGATCATCGCGCAGCAGACTAAGCCGATTCCGCCGGCAGCGGATGTGGGGGTGAGCATCACGCCGTCGCTGCGGGTGCTGCGCTCCGGTCAGCAGGCCGTCTTCGCCGCGACGATCGAAGACCACGGGCCTGGTGCCGCCACCGGCGTCGTGGCCAGCCTCCGGTTCGCGAGTGGGCTGCGCAACCCTGGCTGCGTGCGCGTCAGCGCGCCGGCCCGCTCGACCGCGGCGAGGCTCTGTGGCGGAGACGCGACGGTCAGGATCGGTGCGCTCGCCGCCGGCCAGCAGGTCGTGTACCGGATCACGGCGACCGCGGTCGGCAGTCCCGGGCAGCGGCTGGCGCTGAGCGGTTCCGTGACCCACTCCGAGGCCGGGTCCAACGGCGCCAACGGCGACGCGTCGGCGGTCGTGCGGATCATCGCGCCACTCCGGCGCTCGCCTCCGCCCTTCACGGGATAAGGATTCGTTCGATCCCTGCGCGGCCAGCCCGGGCGCCGATGACGCTTGCGGCCGCCCGGCGATGAGTACGGCTTCGAGCGCGCGGTCGAGCGTGTGGGCTGGGGCTCGGCCCGGGAACCGTCGGCGCACTGGAGGGGGTTTAGAGAGTGATGAGCATCGTCAGCCGTGGGGTCCGCAACGCGTTTCGCAACCGGACGCGCACTGTCTCGATTGTGCTGATCCTTGGGCTCGCGATTGGCCTCGCGTTCGTGATGCTGATCGCGTACCGCGCGGTCGCTGCGAAGACCTCCACCGCGCTCAGCTCGGTCGGCAACACAGTGAATATCGGCCCGCCCGGGTTCTCGGCCGGAGGGCCGCTCGGGAAGTTCCTCAGGACTGCGGAGGTCAGCCAGATCGCGCACCTACCCGGGGTCACGGGCGTTGACGAGTATTTCAATGGCGCGGCGAAGGCCAGCAACACCCCGCCAAGCATCGCGACGGGCAACGGTTCGAGGCAACGCGCCCCAACGGTCAGGAAGGTTCGCGGATCCAAGGCCGGTGGTCGTGGCTCGGGAGGTAGCGCCGGCCCTGTCAAGCAGGGGCTCACGAGCCTGAGGTACCCAGGGACGCTGGCCGCCGCGACAGCTGGGCTCGCGTGTGAGCCGAAGCCGTGCACGCCGCCGATCGGTTTCTTCACCATCTACTTCTCCGGGTCCAACCAGCCGACCGACGCGGGGAACATCGGCGCCTCGACGCTCGACGTTGTCAGCGGCCATGCGATCTCGGGCACGACCTCAGCGGACGTCGCGATGGTCAGCACGGAGATGGCGGGCAAGAACGGCCTGAAGGTCGGATCGAGGTTCACCGCCTACGGCAAGACCTTCACCGTCACCGGGATCTTCGAGAGCAACAGCCAGCAGGGCAACGACACGGTCGTTGTCCCGCTGCCGGTGCTTGATCGCCTGGAGCACGATCCCGGCGTGATCTTCAGCGCGGTCATCACTGCGTCTTCGCTGAGCGAGCTGCCGAAGGTGACCGAGGAGATCGAGCGTGTCCTCGGCAACCGCGTCAGCGTCGTGAGCTACCTGTCGGACGCCGAGCAGGCGATCGGCGATCTGAACGGCGTCAAGCGCGAGGCGCTGGACAGTCTGATCGGGGCGATCGCGGCGGCGGTCCTGGGCCTGTTCCTGGTGATGGCGATGATCGTCCGTGAACGCAAGCGCGAGATCGGGATCTTGAAGGCGCTCGGCAACCCGAACCGGCGGATCATCGCGCAATTCGGGACCGAGGCTGTGACGTTCACGCTGCTAGGTCTTCTCGTCGGGTTCGTGATCGGGTTGATCGCCTCCAGCCCCGCGACCTCGTCGCTTGTCTCCCATAGCGGGGCGTCGTCGCATACGGGAGCTCGTGGCCTGTTCGGCGCGGGAAGCCCGACCCTCACCCAGCTAACCGACATAAGCGCGCAGGTCGGGGTCAGCGTGATCCTCGAAGGTCTCGTTGCTGCGGTGCTTGTGGCCGTGCTCGCCAGCACAGCCTCCGCGTGGCTGATTAGTCGCGTGCGGCCGGCCGAAGTGCTGCGCAGCGCCTGACCATGCTCGAAGCCAGAGACCTGACAAAGTCGTTCGGATCCGGTGAGCGCATCGTCGATGCCGTGAAGAGCGTGACGATGACCGTCGCCGACGGCGAGTTCGTCGCGATCGTCGGTCGCAGCGGCAGCGGCAAGAGCACGCTGATGAACCTGCTCGGCGCGCTCGAGCAGCCGACCAGCGGGGCCATCGCCGTCGGCGGGCAGGACATCAGACAACTTGGCCCACGTCAGCTCGTCCAGTACCGCCGACGGAGCATCGGGTTTGTGTTCCAGAGCTACAACCTGATCCCCACCCTGGACGCCATCGAGAACGTGATGCTCCCGATGGAGTTCGCAGGCCTCGACAGGCGTGAGCGCCTGGAGCGGGCGCGAAGCCTGCTGGATCAGGTCGAGCTGACCGGCGGCAAGCAGTCGCGTAAGCCGGGCAAGCTCAGCGGCGGTGAGCAGCAGCGCGTCGCGATCGCTCGAGCGCTCGCCAACCGCCCGGCGCTGATCCTCGCCGACGAACCGGTCGGGAACCTCGACACGCAGACCAGCGCAACGATCATCACGCTGCTGCACAGCCTCGCTCACTCACAACACACGACGGTGATTGCCGTGACCCATGACCTGACGCTCGCCGACCGGGCCGACAGGTTGTTCCGGCTACAGGACGGCCGGCTCACCAATCACCCCGCCGCGGCGACATCGACCGCCGGCCGCAGGGAGACGTCACCGACGCCATGAACGTCCTGAACAGGGGTGTCCGCGACGCCTTCCGCAGTGCCACCAGGACCGGCGCGATCATCCTGATCCTCTGCCTCACGATCGGGCTGAGCTTCGTCATGCTCGTCGGCCACAGAAGCGTCGACGACAAGATCAGCGCCACCCTGGCGTCACTCGGCACCACCGTCAACATCACCCCCACCGGCTACGCGGCCGGCAGCACCAGCAACAGCTACCTCGAGACCAGCCAGCTGAACGCGGTCGCGCACGTACCCCACGTGGTGAGCCTGGCTGAGACGCTCCCGGACGGCCTGCGGTCCGGGAACACGGCGGCCGATACATCGCTCGTGGCGGCCGGCGCCGGGGAACCGGTCGCCGTCGTCGGGACCAACGCCGCGACCAGGCCATCCACCATCGGAGCCTCAACGCTGAACGTCATCGCCGGTCAAGCGATCAACGGAACCAGCGACACCAACGAGGCGATGGTCAGTGAAGCCATGGCTCAGAGAAACCATCTGAAAGTCGGCTCCACCTTGCGCGCCTACGGCACGACCTTCACCGTCAAGGCGATCTTTGCAAGCGACACGGCCGGCGGCAACGACACCGTGATCGTGCCGCTTGCGACCGAGCAGCGCCTCAGCCACCGCCCCGGTGAGGTGATCAGCGCGGTCGCGACCATCGACTCGCTCACAAACCTCAGCGCCGCCACCACCGCGATCTCGATGACCCTTGGCCCGACAGCGGACGTCACCAGCGACGCCGCCCAGGCTGGTCAGGCCTTGACGCCGCTGAAGAGCGTCAAGAGCCTGTCGCTGTACAGCCTGTTCGGGGCGGTCGGCACGGCCGCCGTGATCATCTTCCTGGTCATGGTGATGACCGTTCGCGAACGCAAGCGGGAGGTCGGCACGATGAAGGCGATCGGCGGCGCGAACACGAGCATCGTCTACCAGTTCACGACCGAGGCACTGACGCTCGCGAGCATCGGCGGAGCGGCCGGCATCGTCGCCGGAGTCTTCGCCGCCAACTCGATCACCTCCAGCCTGGTCGGCGGCAGCGACAAGCCCACCTCCTCGGCAGTTCAGAACTCGGCTCGACATCTCACTCAGGTACACGCCACCGCGACCGTTCTCGAGGTCCTCATCGGCCTGGCGGGCATCCTCGCGATCGCCGCCGTCGGCAGCGCAGCCGCCTCCTACCTGATCAGCAGAATCCAACCAGCAGAAGCCCTCAGGAGCGAATAGTCATGCTCGAAGCCACACAAGTGACCAAATCATTCGGTACGGCAGGCCATACCGTGACCGCCGTCAACGACGCGACGATGATCATCGCCGACGGCGAGTTCGTCACGATCGTCGGCCGCAGCGGCAGCGGCAAGAGCACCCTGATGAACCTGCTGGGCGGTCTCGAGCAACCAACGAGCGGCAGCATCAAAGTCAACGGACAAGAGATCACCCGCTTCTCCGACCGCCAACTCGATGACTACCGCGCCCGCGAAGTCGGCTTCGTCTTCCAGAGCTACAACCTCATCCCGAACCTCGACGCCGCCGAGAACGTCATGCTCCCGATGGAGCTCATCGGCATCGGCAGAACCGAGCGCCGCAAACGGGCACGGGACCTGCTGAACCAGGTCGAACTCACCGGCGCCACGCAATCACGAAGGCCGGGCCGGCTCAGTGGGGGCGAGCAACAACGCGTAGCGATCGCCCGAGCGCTCGCCAATCACCCCAACCTGATCCTCGCCGACGAACCAGCCGGAAACCTCGACTCAGACACAGCCGAGAGCATCACCCGTGTGCTGGATACGCTCGCACACTCCCAGGACACCGCGGTCGTCGTCGTGACCCACGACGAAGCGATGGCCAGGCACAGCGACCGCACCTTTCGCCTCACCGACGGTCGTCTCGACAACGACGATTAACCGTCGTAAGTCGCGCTAACCCGGGTCAGGCCAGCTTTTTGGACGTCGTGGTCGCGTCGCGGCGGTAGCATTCCGACTTGGAATGTCATTTGCGGACCCACTTTCGGGCCGGGAGCTGGCCGCGTTTGTTACGGCCGTTGAGACGGGAACCGTGCAGGGCGCGGCGGATGCGCTGGCACTCACTCAATCCGCCGCGACCAAGCGAGTGCTGGCGCTCGAGCGACGGGTCGGGCGCCCGCTGCTGGAGCGCACCGCACAGGGGGTGCGGGTCACCGAAGCTGGTGCGGTCCTCTACCCCCTGGCGCGGGAGGCGCTGGCGGCGCTCGTGCGCGCAGAGACGGCGGTCACGTCGTCAAGCCAGGACGAGCCGCTAGTGATCCACGCCAGCCGCACGATCGGAGAGACACTGCTGCCGCAGTGGCTTGCGTCGTTCCGAGTCAACGCCCCGGCTTCGCGGGTGTCTGTGTCGATCACCAATTCGGACGAGGTGGTGCACGCCGTTAGGGACCGAATAGCGGCGATCGGCTTCGTCGAAGGGCCGGCGGAGAGCATGCACGGCCTGACCGAGCTGGTCGTGGCCCACGACGAGCTGCGAGTGATCGTTCCGAGTGACCACCCGTGGGCGCGGCGCCGCGCGATACCGCTGAAGGCGCTGGCGTCCGAGCCGTATCTTGCGCGGGAGGCCGGCTCGGGAACGCGTGAGGTGGCGGCTGCGGCGCTGGCGGCCAAGGGAGTCGAGCTTACTCCCGCGCTCGAGGTGTCGAGCGCTGAGGGCCTGAAGCGCGCCGTGCTCGCTGGAGGGTTCACCCTGATCTCCGAGCGCGCAGTCGAGCCAGAGGTCGCGACCGGAGCGCTCCGCGCCATTCCCGTATCGGGCGTCGAGCTCCGTCGCACGCTGCGCGCCGTGCGTCGCAGCCGTCCCGCGCTTCAGGGGCCGGCTCGCGCGCTCTGGTTGTGGCTCGAGCGGACGATCGCCCCGTCCGCCGCGCGCGACGGCGCTTAGAGACATTCCAGCTCGGAATACGTGACGCGCCATCCGACTGGCGCTCGGATCGGTCCGGATCGACCATCCACCCATGGACACCTCAACTTCGCAACTCGTAGCCAGCACGCTCCCCGGCCCGGCGGCTTCGGCGACTGGCCGTCCGCCGAGGCTGCTCGACGCGCTCGAGCGGCCCGCCGACTTGTTTCGCAATCTCGGTCCGAACTGGTTCGCGTCGGTGATGGGCACCGGGATCGTCGCCAACGCGGCGGCGCTCCTGCCCGTCCACGTTCCCGGTCTGCGCTCGTTCGCGGTCGGCATGTGGCTGCTGGCGGCGACGGTGCTGGTGCTCCTTGCGACGGCGACCGCCGTCGCCTGGCTGCGCTACCGCGAGTACGCCCGCCGCCACCATCACGATCCCGCGATGGCACCGTTCTACGGGGCGCCACCGATGGCGCTACTCACCGTCGGGGCCGGCGCACTGCTCGTCGGTCGCGACATCATCGGCCTTGGACCGGCGGTCAGGATCGACGAGATCCTGTGGACGCTTGGCACCATCACGGGGTTGCTGAGCACTGTCGCGATCCCGTATGTGGCGTTCACCGAGTTCAAGCTCGAACTGAAGGACACCTACGCGACGTGGCTGATGCCGGTGGTGCCGCCGATGGTGTCCGCCGCGACCGGCGCGGCGTTGATCGCGCATCTGCCCGCCGGCCAGCCCCGGCTGGCGTTGCTGCTGGCGTGCTACGCGATGTTCGGCATCAGCCTGTTCGCCTCGCTGATCATGATCACGCTGCTGTGGGCGCGGCTCGCTGTTCACGGTCCCGGCCCTGCCCGTCTGATCCCAACGCTCTGGATCGTGCTGGGGCCGCTCGGCCAGTCGATCACCGCCGCCGGCCTGCTGGGCCACGCAGCCCCAAGCGCTACCCCGGCGGCGTACGCGAGCACGCTGCACGCGACCGGTGTCGTCTACGGGGTGCCGGTCTGGGGATTCGCGATGCTCTGGTTGGCGATCGCGGCCACGATCACGGCGCGAACCGCGCGCAGGCATCTGCCCTTCTCGCTGACCTGGTGGAGCTTCACCTTCCCCGTGGGCACGGTCGTCACCGGCACGTCGGTGCTCGCACTGGCCACCGGCGCGGACTTCCTCCGCTACGCCAGCGTCGGGCTCTATGCCCTGCTCATCGCGGCCTGGTTGACGGCCGCCGTCCGGACCACCCGCGGCGCTCTCAGCGGCCGGTTGTTCCTTCCGCCTCCCGCCGCAGTCGCCGTAGACACCGCCGGCCGATGAACGGATCGCCTAACCATGCAGCGGAACGCCGAACGCCGCATACATGGAATGGAACGACCAGACACCGAGGCCGAACATGGTCGCGATCACGGCGACCGGGGTCATACTCGCCCACCGTGCACGGTCAGGAATCCTCGTCACGAGCCAGGCGGCGAGCAGCGCGATTGCGCCGAGCGCGGGAACGTAGAACCTGACCACCTGCACGGCGACCTCGGTCGGGTCTGTCGTCCAGGCATACGCGGAGTACAGGCCCCAGATTGCAAACCACGAACCGGCGAGGGCGGCGCCGACCGATAGATCGCGACGGGCCACTGCGCCCGCCCGCCCGTCGACGCGGTGGAGCGTCAGCCACCGTACGACGATCCACGCCACCGCGATCAGTCCGAGCACCAGCATCGGTATCGCCTGCATCAGGTGAGCCGGCATCAGGCGCAGGTTTGGCCCGATCGCGCCGAGCCCGAAGGAAACCTCGCCGGGTCGGTACCCGGTTGTCAGCGGCCCGCCGTAGACGCGGTCGTCGAAGATTGCCACGCCCGCGCCGAAGGCGGCCACCGACGCGAGCCACAAGCACAGCGTGCGGAACGGCAATCTTGAGGCTCGCAGCCACCACGCCACGGTTACGGCGATGACGGCACAGCCCAGGATCACGACGTTGGTGTAGCGGACGAAGGTCGCGATCTCGAGCGCCACGAAGCCGGCCAGGCCAGCCCAGGTGCGCCGCCGGACATTGGCCTCGGTTGACAGCATCGTCCATAGCAGGAGCCCGGAACCGGCCGCGATCAGCGAGGCGTCGGTGAAGGTCGGCATGTAGTCGCGCCAGGCGAACGCGATAGCGGCGCCGGAGGAGCAGTAGAGGCCCACCGCCGCAAGGCCGCCGAAGCGCCCGAGCCAGCGGCGGGCGCCGATGAACAACCCAAGGCAGGCAAGTAACCCGAAGAACAGTGGCGCCAATCGGATGACGCCGAGCGCTTGGAACGGCGCCGCGAGGAACGGATAACCCGGGTCCTTCTCGCTGATGTACCGCCCGTCGCGCAGCTGAACCCACTGGTTCGGGGGGGCGGCCGGGTTGTCGCCCAGCTTGGCTGCCAGGGTCTCTGCCTGAGTAAGTGACAACGTCAGGAAATGCCCTTCGGTCACGGCCACAATCGATGCGCGGTAGGCGCCGTCGTCAGGCTCTGCGGCCTGCGGTGCGACGGAGAGGACCACGACGCACAGCACCGCAAACGCGACCGCGGCGAGCGCCATTTCAATGCATACCCGGTGAATGCCGCGCCGTACTTCCGCGACAGCCCGATCGGCGCCACCCGCCACCACGACGTCAGCGCCGCGAACGGTTCCAGACGACATCCGTCGTTCGCCCTGGTTGCCGCCGGACAAGATCGCCGTCGTTCATAGTCTCGAGGGTTCATGTCGTTCCTGTGCTGTAGCTGAAGATGCGGTGGTCTTCAGCTAACGCTCAGGATCAGATCGCGGTACTGCTTCTGTGACCGCGCCCCGCGTGGTGCTCGTCGAGGACGGTGAGGTCAGGAAAGCTGCATCCCGCAGGCCCTGGCTGCGTGCCGGAACGCCGGCGCCTGGACTTCACCGATGGCGGGGAAATACTCCCCCGGGCCCACGTCCAGGTAGACCCTGTAACCCGGCGCGGTCGTCCACGGATCCGGGAACTGCGAGAGCCCGTGCGCGCGCATGCAGTGGGAGAACGCGAGCGCGGCTCGCACCTGGGCGGCCGTCGGCGCGGGCGGGCCCAGGCGAGCGGTCGGCTGCACCTTGGCCGCGCAGGCTATCGCGGCCGCTTGGTACGCCGGCGAGGTCTGGTTGATCCCCGGCAAGGCTCCGCTCGCTCCGTTCGAGCTCGGATCCGGGAAGTGCGACACGCCGTTTGACCGCATGCAGTCGGCGTACCTCAGCGCGTGCGTGTATACAGATCCGGAGCTGCCTGCGGAGCTGCTCGGTTGATTGGGAGAGGAGCCGCACGCAGCGACTGCGATTGCGCAGACGGCAAGCGACACGAGCAGGCGTGCGGGCCTCATGGCGGGCTCCATTGTGCGCGGCCGGTGGTGACACCAGGGTTACAGCTCACACGGTGTCGGCCGAGGGCTAGATGCAGACGCCGTCACCGTCGTCGACTCCGCCCGCCGAGTGGTCGCCATCGCCATCCTGGTCGTCACCGTCGACACCGCATGCACCGCCAGTGGTGGTCGGCGTGGTCGGTGTGGTCGTGCTCGGCGTGGTCGTGCTCGGTGTGGTCGCGGTCGGAGCGGTCGGCGTGGTCGCGGTCGGAGCGGTCGGCGTGGTCGCGGTCGGAGCGGTCGGCGTGGTCGCGGTCGGAGTGGTCGCGGTCGGCGTCGGCTTCTTCGCCACGATCGGGACCAGGAGCAGGCGCACCTTCGCGCCATGCGGAATCACGCGGCCCGGCCGAGGCTGCTGGGCGTGGATACGGCCGCTCCGGCGGTTCGCCCTCCATCCGCAGTGGCGGGCGGTGAGCACCTGCCGCGCCCGCTGGAGCGTGTCGCCGATCACGTTGGGGACGTGGCACGGCCGCCGCTGGTGGATGGTGGATGCGCTGGTCAGCGCGCTCCCCGCGCCGACTGCCGAAACGGATGCGGCCACGACGGCCGCGAGAACTGCCTTTTTCAGCATGGTTGCCACCTATTGCGCTCGGGATCGGCTGCCACCGCCGAACTGCTGCCTCCGTCACCGATCGCCGCGCAGCCTCGGAAGCAGCCGCGTCCGGGACGCCGACATCTTCCAACTGCTCGGACGCGCCGAATGCTGCCACTGGCCGCGGTGACTTCGCGTCGGGTGTTTCCCTACAGTGCGCGCCGGACGTCAGCTCGCGGGCGACCACCGGACTTCGCCGCCAGTCCCGATCCGCTCGGCGTCGACTCAAGGCACCGTTTGGGAGGACAGGATGCGGCTCTAAGTCTCGCTTTGGGGACCCAAGGAGATCTCGCTTTGACGCGGACCGCACCCTTGCCTCAAAGTATTTGCTGCCAGACCATGGGACCGAAACGCTGCAATAGATGCCCCTCCCCACCCCCCCGGTGAGGCACTCAAGAACCGTCAAGCCCCCGGCGGTTCGGTGAGTGTGGCCCACGCACCCGGGCTCGAGTTCGTCGCGCCGGCGAAATTTTCGCCGGGCTCGGCTCGTCGTACCGCCGAGATCTGCGATCGCGCACGAGCTCGGGTTCGTGGGTTCACCGGCTCCCGGGTGGTGTCCGCGACGATCGGCGGCGGTCCGCCGCATCGCGTCTGGTACTCCTCGCCCGGGCGTCCAGTGCTCGCGCAGGAGACGGCTCAGCTGCGGGTCGACGACCCGGCGGACGGGGACGCGGGCGGCCCGCTTCGGCGGCAGCTCGAGCCCAACTGTCTTGGCGACCACGTCGGTCGCCTGTACCGCGCGGCGTACGGACTGTGCGGTTCCCGGGAGGACGCCGAGGATCTGGTCCAGGACACGCTCGAGCGCGTGATGCGCCGGCCGAGGTTCATCCGTCATGACCAGGATCTCGCGTATCTGCTGCGGGTGCTTCGCAATACCTGGATCAGCTCGGGGCGGGTGCGTCGACTGGCGGCCTCACCGTATGACCTGGAGGAAGTCGCTCCGGAGTACATCGACGAGGATCCGGTTGTGGCGCGGGTCGTCGACGGGGGCGCAGTCTACGACGCACTGCGGGCTTTGACCGACCCGCTGCGGGAGGCGGTCGTGGCCGTCGACGTCGTCGGGCTCTCCTACCGAGACGCGGCTCGCGCGCTCGGGGTTAAGGAGGGAACGATCATGAGCCGACTGCACCGAGGGCGCAGCCAGATCGCGGCCGCGATCGAGGCCGACTGACGGCCGCCGCCGTCGCTGTTCCCGTACTCCAGGCCTGAGCGCCGCCCCTATCCGCCGCTTGTCGGGGTCCCTGAACCGACCGCGATCGCGAAGATCTGCATCTGATTGATGCCGTTGCCGATCCCGCTGCTGATCGTCGGCAAGGTCACCGATGCGACGGTCTTGCCCGCCTCCAACGGAACCGACTCGAAGTAGATGCTCACGGGGTGCGTGACCTGCGTCGGGCTCGAGAAATTCCAGCTCGACGTCGTGGTGGCGATCTGGTCGCCCGAGACGGGGGCGTCGTTGTACCAATCGGCCATGCTGAGGCTGTAGGTCTGGGTGGTGCCGTCGGTGTACGTGATCGTTCCGGTTCCGCTTGCTGCTCCGAACCCAGCGGCGCCGAGGAAGCCGAGCTCCGTGCCCGACCCGGAGAGATCAATGGTCTGGCCGTCGGCGATCACGTCGTCAGGCGCCCCTACCGGTGTCGGCCAGGTAAAGGTGACGCCACCGATCGTGGCCTGTCCGCCCGCAGTCAGCGGCGTCGGGGTCCCGGCAGCCAGCGCCTCCGCGGAGAAGCTGTCGCCGGTGCCGTCGAAGTTGCCGGCCGACGGGTTGGAGTTGTCGCTGATCCCGGCATTGTCGTAGGCCGCGGCGAACGAGGGATACGGCGCGCCCATCGTCGGGATTCCGTTGCCGGTCGCCATCGCGAAGATGTGCATCGCAGTCGTCCCGCCCGCCCCGGTCAGGATCGGCAGCGTCACCGAGGCGACCGTCTTGCCGCCCTCGAGCGGCACCGAGGCGAAGTAGATGCTCACCGGGTGCGCCCCGAGCGGGTTGCTCTGGAAGTTCCAGCTCGACGTCATCGTCAGCAGCTGGTTGCCGACCGCGGGAGAGTTCGCATACCAGTCGGCCATGTTGAGGTTGAACGACTTGCTGCTGCCGTCCGTGTAGTGGATCGTGACGATCCCGCTGGCGGTGCCGTTCTGGCTCGAGCCGAGGAACCCGAGGTCGCTTCCGCTGCCGCTGAGGTCAACGGTCTGGCCTCCGGTGACCACGTTGTCAGGTGTGCCGGCCGGCACGTTGGGCCACGTGAATGTGGTCCCGCCGACCGTGACGTTGGCTCCGGGCGTGAGCGCGTTCGGTGTGCCCGCCGCCAGCGCCTGCGCCGAGAAGCTGTCGCCGACCACGTCGTAGTTGCCCGCGCTCTCATTGGAGTTGTCGCTGATCCCGACGTTGTTGTAGGCAGCGCTCATCGACGCGTACGGAACGACGACGGTGGTCGAGCCCACGGTGACCGGGGTTTGATCGCCTGGCGTGACGGTCACCTTCAGCCTGCGCGTTCCAGGCGCGGCGCCGGACGGCGCTGCCACCTTGAAGCTCTCGGTGACCGTCTGCCCGGCGGCGACGCTCACCGGATCGGGATTGCTGACGGTCCAGCCGGAAGGCGCCCTGAGCATGAAGTGCGCACTTGGAACCGCATAGTCGCCGTCATTCACCAGCGTCGCGGTGACCGTCGCGGTGCTGCCGGCGTCGACCGTGTCGGGAGCGTTGACGGTCACGTACCGGGCTCCGACCGTCTGCGCGACGCGGAAGCCATCCTGCAGCGGCAGGTTGTCGAGCGCCGACGAGTCCCCGACGTAGATGTGAAACTCGCCGTCTGGCAGCACCCAGCCGTTGGCGGCGTCATTCCAGTAGGAGAGGTCGTGGCCATTGAGCTTGAATGTCACGGTCTGAGACTGGCCGGGCTGCAGGTCGACCCTGTCGAAGCCCTTAAGCTGCCGCGGTGGCTCCCCGGCGACGCCAGGGTCGCCCAGGTACAACTGCGCGACGTCGGCGCCCGCGACCTTGCCGGTGTTGGTGACCGTCGCCGAAACGGTCACCTGATCACCCGATTGCCCGTTGCAGTGACAGCTCGTGGCGCCCGGGCCCGAGCTCGAGTTCTGCACGGTCGACGGGGTGATCGTCAGATTGCTGAAGCGGAACTGGGTGTAGGACAGCCCGTAGCCGAACGGGAACAGCGGCGTCTCGTTGTTGGCGTCGTAGAAGCGATAGCCGACGTTGATCCCCTCGCTGTACTGGACCTGACCGTTGCTGCCGGGGAACTGGCTCGGGCTGGACGCGGGAACCTGTGCGAGGCTCGCCGGGAACGTGACCGGGAGGTGGCCGCTGGGGTCGACCTGACCGAACAGGACGGCGGCGAGTGCCGTGCCGTTGCTCTCGCCCGGATACCAGGCGTCGAGGACAGCGCCCGCCTGGCTGAGCCATGGCATCGCCACGGGCGCGCCGGCGTCGACGACGACGACCGTGTGCGGGTTGGCCGCGGCGACCGCCGAGACCAGCTCGTCCTGTGCCGAGGGGAGGTTCAGGCCGGCGCGGTCGGCGGCCTCGGACTCCGTATCGTCGGAGACGACGACCACCGCTTCCGCCGCCGCCGCGGCCGCGCTCACCGCCTGCTGGATGCCGGGCGCGAGCTCAGACGGCGTCGCCCAGCTGAAGTTGGCGGAGGGACCACCGCCGCCGATCGTGATCTTGTACTGCTGGCCGGCTGTGAGGTTCACTCCGACCGAATACGTCGAGGTCGGCGGCGTCCCCGGGTTGGCGAGTATCTCCTTGCCGTCGAGCGACAGATACGTGGTCGTGTAGCTGCCCGGGTTCTGGAACGCGAACACGTATGTGCCGGTCTCCGGAGCGGTCAGGGTGCCCGTATAGGTGCCGCCGTAGTTGGTCGACGAGTAGGCCGGGGTGATGTCGCTGCTCGGGATCGACGACAGCGACGTATCGGTCGGGAGCCCCTGCACGTAGTTGACCGGCGTCCCGGCCGGGGCGGCTGCCTGGATCCCCTGCAGCGGCGTGACGTTGAACGGCGAGGTCACGTACGCGCTGCCGGCGCCGGTGTCGGTCGGGGCGACCGAGGCGGCGGGGCCGATCACGGCGATCGGGCTCTTGCCGGTCGAGCGCAGCGGCAGCGTGTGGCGGTCGTTCTTGAGCAGCACAGTGCCGGCCTCGGCGACCGAGGTCGACACCGCCTGATCGGCGGTATTCGTGACGGTCGTACTGGTCGAGCCGGTCGGGGGGTTGTTGAACTCGTTGAAGCGGAACATCTCGCGCACGTCCCGGCGCACCATCTGGTTGAGGGTCGCCATGCTGACCTGGCCGTCCTCGACCGCGGACTGCAGCGCCGACCCGTAGAACTGCGGAGCCGGCATCTCCTGGTCCATGCCGAAGTCGGCGGACTGGACGGTCGAGTGAGCCGCCTGGTAGTCGGATGTGACGAACCCCGGGAAGCCCCACCGCTGGTCGAGCGTCGTGCGCATCAGGTACTGGTTCTGGCACGCGAACTGGCCGTTGATCGTGCTGTAGGCGCACATAGCCGAGGACGCCTTGGCCAGTTGGGTGGCCGCCCAGAACGCGGGCAGGTAGATCTCGTGAAGGGCCCGTGTGCTGACGATCGCGTCGTCGAGGGGGTTGTTCCGGTTGGTCTCCTGGTTGTAGACGGCGAGGTGCTTGACCTGCGACATCTCTCCCTGGCTCTGCACTCCGTCGATTTCCGACACGGCCATCGCGGCGTTGAGGAAGGGGTCCTCGGTGAAGGCCTCGAACGACCTGCCCCAGCGCGGGTCGCGGTCGATGTTGACCGTCGGCCCAAGGTTGACCATCGCCCCCTTGCCGTGCTCCTCAGAGCCGACCACCTGTCCGTACTGGTTGGCGAGCGACGGGTCGAAGGTGGCCGCCAGTGACACGGCAGCGGGCATCTGCGTCACGCCGGTGAGACCGTCACCGACGCCGACCGGGCCATCCTCCTGGCCCATCGCCGGCACGCACAGGCTCGGGATGCCCGGGATGTAAAACACATACGGCTCACTGAATCCACCGCCGGTGACCATGTTGATCTTGTCGGGGAGCGTCATCGCCGACATCAGCATCTGCACGCGCTGGCTGATCGGGAGCGACTGGTTGAGCCACGGGCAGGACGGGCTCGCCGCGGCGGCGGGTGCCGCGGCGGCGGGGGCGGTGGCCGCGGGAGCCACCAGCACGGCGAGCGCCAGCGCCCCGGTCAGCGCGGCCGAGCGGCGGACGAGCTTTGGACTGGACAGCGCAACTCGCGCGATCCGCGGAAGCCGAACGAGACGTTGCATGGCTCTCCCCCCTCAGTCGGGTCAAGCTGACTTTGTACCTTCCCTCACACCGGCGCCCGGAACAATATCCAGAACCGGCGAATGGAAGCTAGTGCCCGGGACCTAATCCGGGGCGGGCGCATACGTGACGCGCGTCCGCGTCACTCGATCCTGGAGCGCCAGTCGCCGCGGCTCCCACAGGATCGGGAGGTAGCCCGCGAACACCAGCCCCGCGGAAACAGCGGTTGCGAAGACGAGCAGCAGCGCGCGGACAAACGACGGCGGTCGACCATCGGGCCCCGCCACCCGCACTGCGACCGCCCGCATCCCGACCGTCTGCCCGACGAGAGCCCACGACAAGGCGAAGTACGCGACCGTTGCCACGGTCGAGGTCGCGGCCGCGGTCAGGACCCCGAACACGGTCGCCAGATCCACCTGTCCGAACAGGCTCACCACGATCGCCGCCGCGCCGCTCACTACGAGACCCGCGCCGATGACAACGAGCGCGTCGATCAACAGCGCGGTCAGCCGCGATACGAGCCCGGCGGCCTCGGGGCGTGCTTGCGCGATACCGGCACGGCGGCGGCGGAAGATTTTCGTCGTCAGCCGTCCGGCCGAATCGTCGGCCCGCGCCGCGCTCTCGCGCAGCGACCGAAGCAGGTCGTCGGCCAGCCCCGCACTCGTCTGCGCCAGCCCGACCCGGACTTCCGACGACGACGCAACCCGTGCGATCGCACCCGACTCGAACAGCTCGTCGACGATGCGGTCGATCAGGCCGCGCTCGACCGCCGCGCTGACGACGTGATCGACCACGCCACGCTCGACGAGCGCATCGGCGATTCGGTCGAGCAGCCCGGCCGCGATCAGCTCGTCGACCAATCGATCGATCGTTCCGAGTCGCGCCGCCTCGGCCACGGCGCGCTCGAGCACACCCTGCTCGAGCGTCTCGGTCCAGGCGGCTTCCGCCGCGCGTCCGGTCAGCGCGAACGGCGCTCGGATCAGCCGTTCCGCTGGGTTCATCGTGCAAGCACCTCAACGATCCACGGCACGCATCAAGAAGCCGGATCATCCAGAGGCGAACCATCACATTCAAGTCGTGGGCGCCACCGCCCGGACGAACGGGTCCGCCGAGCCCGGCTTTAACCTGCGCCGCGTGAGCTCCGGCGAGGGGTCGTTCCCCGTGCTTGAGGCGACCGACCTCGATCGGGTCGCGGGGCAGCTGCAGGCCCACCAGTTCTTCTGGCTCGACATGCACGACCCGCAGCCCGATCAGCTCACCCAGCTCGGCGAGCTGCTGCATCTGCATCCGCTGACGATCGAGGACGTCAGCACGTTCTCCGAGCGGCCCAAGCGCGAGCGTTACGACGGCTACATCAGCCTGGTCGTCTACGGCGTCGACGAGCAGGCGGCCGCGGGCGAGCAGCTCCTGCGCGAGGTGCACATGCTGATCTCGGGCGAGTGGGTGGTGACGCTGCACCCGACCCCGTTCGCGGTGATCGACACGCTGCGAGCGCGGGTGCGCCGGGAGTCGGCGCCCCGAGAACAGGCGCTGATCTTCGAGATCCTCAGCACGGTCCTGGCGACCTACGTGTCGGTGCTCGACCGCGTCGACGACGCGATCGACGAGACCGAACAGGACGTGATCGAACAGCCGCGCGAGCAGAGCCTGCAGCGAATCTTCTCGCTCAAGCGGGACCTGATCGCGATGCGACGGGTGGTGACGCCGATGCGCGACTTCTTCGCCCGCGACGCCGACGAGATAACCCACCTCCCGGGTATGCAGCCCGACGACACGCTCTACTTCCGTGACCTCTACGACACGCTGGTTCGCACCTCGGACCTGATCGACTCCTACCGCGACCTGCTGAGCGGTGCGACCGACATGTACCTGTCGACGATCGCCAACCGCCAGGGCGAGATCTCCAAGCAGCTGACGATCATCGCGACGATCTTCCTACCGCTGACGTTCCTGACCGGCTTCTTCGGCCAGAACTTCGCGTTTCTGACCGGGCATATCCAGAACTCGACGTGGTCGTTCTTCGCGCTCGGCCTCGGGCTGCTGCTCGCCTCGATCGTCGGGTTCTGGATCTTCTTCCGCCGCAAGGGCTGGTTGACCGAGAACCGGTAGACGCGGCCAGGGCGTAGTCTCTCACGCCTGTAGCCATGCTCCTGCACACGGACATCCCGACGCGAGGCCAGGTCAGCCGGCTGCTGGCCAGTCGCAACCCGGCGAGCGTTTCCATCTACCTGCGCACCGACCGGACCTCCGCGGACGCCGCTGAGCGGATCGAGTTGGGCAACCTCGCGACGGAGGCGATAGCGCAGCTGACTGACGCCGGGATCGCCAAGCGGGAGGTTGCAGTGATCGAGGAGGAGCTCGACGACCTGATCGAGGACGAGTCGTTTTGGCGCTACCAGGCCAGGAGCCTCGCGATCTTTGCGACGCCTGAGGTTCTCAGCACGTTCCGGCTGCCGAACCGGCTGCTGAACCTGGTCGAGGTGTCTGACAGGTTTCATCTGAAGCCGCTCCTGCGAACCGTGACCTTCCCCCAGGTGGCGCTCGTGCTCGCGCTGGCGGCCGGTTCAGTCCGTCTCATCGAGGTCTCAGCCGACGACGATCCCGCCGAGGTCCGCCTGTCCGACATGCCAAAGGACGCCGCCAGCGCGGCCGGCCGCTCGACGCTCGCAGACAGGTCCCCGGTGCGCCGGATCCAGGGCTCCGAGGGTCGCAACCTTCGCCTGCGGCAGTACGCGCGCCAGATCGATCAGGCGCTGCGGCCGTTTCTGGGCGGGGTCGGCCTGCCGCTGATCCTCGCCGCCACAGAGCGCCTCGACAGCATCTTCAGGTCGGTCAACTCCTACCCGGAGTTGGTTGCGACCACGATCACCGGTAACCCGGAACAGACTCCGGATGCGGACCTGGCGGCGCGGGCGAGAGAGATCCTCGACGAGCTGTACGCGCAGGAGCTTCGCGAGATCCGCGAGCTGTTCGGTGTTCGGTTGGCGGAGGACCGAGCGCTGCTCGACGTTGGCGACGTCGCACGCGCAGCCACCTATGGGGCGATCGACACCGTGCTCGTCGACATCGACGAGGTCGTCCCCGGAACGGTCGACGAGGTGACCGGCGCGGTCACTCTGGCCGACGCGCCCGGCGCCGACAGTTACGGGGTGGTCGACGAGATCGCCCGGCGCGCGTGGCTCGCCGGGGGGCGGGTGCTCGCCGTCCGCCGCGACGACATCCCTTCCGAGGGCTCGGTCGCGGCGATCCTTCGCTATCCGATCTAGCCGGCCCTCACCGGGGGCGTCTCCTGGTCACCGGGTCGTCGACCTGCTGGCGGCGGAACCGATCCCAGAGCCCTTCGCGGCGCTCCTCGACCGGGTCGTCGACCTGCTGGCGGCGGAACCGATCCCAGTAGGCATCCCACCATGACCAGTCCTCTTCGTCGACGGGGTCTGGTTTGCGCCGAGGCGGTTCCTCTTGTTCTGACACGTCACCCCTCCCGCGGCAGTGCCTTCTCGCCGTCGGTCGGTGCCTTCTCGCCGTCGGTCGGTGCCTTCTCGCCGTCGGTCGCCGCTGATTCGCCGGCCGTTGCTTGCGGGGCCGCCCACTGCCCGTGTCCCTCCCCGCCGAGGTAGCCGATGTCCTCGCCGGCGAGCACTTCGAACACCCGCGCGACGTCGGTCATCGACAGCAGGGAGTGGAGACGACCGTGATCTGAGACCAGCGCACGGTGAACGTCGGTGCGGGCCAGGTCACGAAGCGCGTCGCTGAGCGGCGCCTCCGAGTCGATCACCATCGCGCTCTCCACCGGGCGCATCTTCTCGCGGACGTGCACGTTCTCCCACTGCTCCCGGGGAAGCTCGAGGACCTCGCGAACCGAGACGATGCCGATGATCTCGTTGCCGTCTGCGGTCACCGGGTAGGCGGTGTACCTGTGCGGGAGGAACACGTCGTCGATGAAGTCGCGTACCGACATCTCGCCGTCGACGGTAAACGGATCGCGGATCATCACGTCGGCCACCCGCCTGCCTTGCAGCGCTTTCTCGGCCCGCGTGGTACGGATGATGCGCTGATCGCGTCCGAGCGTGAACTCGTCACCTTGCTCGCCGAGGTCCAGCTCGGCGTCGCGCGCCGACAGCGGCGCCGCGATGTCCTCGAGTTCCCGCCCGGCGGCCTCGATGCCGAGCCACATCTCGACGATCCCGGCGCCGATCATCAGCACCGCCCCGAGCGCGAACCCCACGAACAGCGCCGAGGGCCTGCCGCTCTGGATCAGGGCCCCGAAGATCACCGGGCCGCTGATCCCGCCGATCGCGGTGCCGAACGCGTAGAAGAACGCGATCGCCATCGCCCGCGTCTCCATCGGGAAGATCTCGCTGACGGTCAGGTACGCGGCCGACGCGCCGGCTGAGGCGAAGAAGAAGATGATTGACCACGCGAACGTCTGCGTGAACGCGTTCAGCTGTCCCTGCTGGAACAGGATCCCGGTGCCGAGCAGCAGAACGCCGGAGATGATGTAGGTCCCGGCGATCATCGGCTTGCGTCCGAGCGTGTCGAACCAGCGGCCGAGCAGCAGCGGGCCCGCGAAGTTACCCAGTGCGAACGGCAGGATGTACCACCCCACGCTGCCGGTGCCCACGTGGTAGAACTTCGTCAGCACCAGCCCGTAGGTGAAGAAGATCGCGTTGTACAGGAACGCCTGGCCGGTCAGTAGTGACAGGCACACAACTGTGCGTTTCGGGTAGAGCCTGAACACCACTCCTGCGATCGTCACCAGGCTGATCGACCTGCGCTGTTTGACCCGGATGCTGCGGTCGGGCGGGATCAACTCCTGGCCGGTGTCCTCCGAGACCTGCCGCTCGATGTCCGCGACCAGTTCCTCGGCCTCCTGGTCGTAGCCGTGGATGAACATCCAGCGCGGGCTCTCAGGCACATTGCGGCGCACGTACAGGATGATCAGCGCCAGTACCGCCCCGATTCCGAACGCCAGCCTCCAGCCGACGTTGGCCGCGAAGATCCTCGTGTCGAGCAGTGGGACCGACAGCACCGACCCAACGGCCGTGCCGATCCAGTAGGAGCCGTTGATCGTGAGGTCGACCTGACCGCGTACCCGCGCCGGGATCAACTCGTCGATCGCGGAGTTGATCGCCGAATACTCACCGCCGATACCGGCGCCGGTGATGGCCCGGCAGAGCAGGAACCACCAGAAGGAGAACGAGAACGCCGTCGCAACCGACCCGGCGAGAAAGATCGCCAGGGTGATCATGAACAGCCTCTTACGGCCGAGTCGATCGGCCAGCCAGCCGAAGTAGAGCGCACCAAGACAGGCGCCCGCGATGTACACCGAGCCTGCGACGCCGACGTCCGCCGCGGTCAGCGTGAGACCACTGCCGTGCTCGGTCAGCCGTGGCGCGATCGCCCCGATGATCGTCACCTGCAGGCCGTCGAGGATCCACACCGTCCCCAGGCCGATGACCACCATCCAGTGCCAACGCGACCACGGCAGCCGGTCCATGCGGGCCGGGATCTGCGTCTCGATCGTACGCAGTTCAGGCGTTGTTGCTTCCGCTACCGCCGACACCACGCCACCTCCCTCGCCGAGGTATGGGGGCGTCGCCGATGAGCAGTAGCTCAGCCCCCCGACGTTGTCACATCCGTTACAAGCGGATGATACCCCGCCAACCCAATTGACGCGAGGGTGAATGTCAGCGTTCATCCCACCCTGGGTGTGGCCCTCGCACCGAGCGTCAAGCTCGGCAAGATCACTGCAACCCGCTTGAAACCCTCGACGGCTAACGTCGAGGGAGGAGCATCAGTGCGCGTGCTAGTGATCGAAGACGACCAGGAGTTGGCCGAGACGGTCGCGGCCGGCCTGCGCAACGCGCGGATGGCCGTCGACGTCGCGCTCGACGGCGAGGCCGGCCTGACGCGCGCGCTCGTCAACGAGTACGACGTGATCGTCCTCGACCGTGACCTGCCGGGTCTCCACGGCGACGAGGTGTGCGCCCGGCTCGTCGACGGCGGCGGGCGCAGCCGGGTGCTGATGCTGACCGCCGCGGCGACCAGCGAGGACCTGATCGACGGGCTCGGCCTGGGCGCCGACGACTACCTGCCAAAGCCATTCGACTTTGCGGTCCTGATCGCGCGGATCGGCGCGCTGGCCCGCCGGGCACAGCCGAGCATCCCACCGGTGCTGAAGTCCGGCGATGTCGTGCTCGACACGGCCAGGCGTGATGCCCGCCGCGCCGGCCTGCCGCTGGCGCTGACCCCCAAAGAGTTCGGGGTGCTCGAGCAGCTGCTGGCCGCCCAGGGGCGGGTGGTGTCGCCCGAGGAACTGCTCGCCCGCGTCTGGGATGAGGCCGCCGATCCGTTCACCGGCGCGGTCAAGGTCACGATCAGCCGGCTGCGGGCGAAGCTCGGCGACCCGCCGATGATCGAGACGGTCGCCAAGGCCGGCTACCGGATATGACGATCGGGTCCAGGCTCAACGCGCGCATCGCCCGGCTGGCGATCGGCCGGCAGCTGCCGCGCCGTACGGTCCGCGTCAGGCTGACGCTCCTGTACGGCGGCCTGTTCCTGCTCTCCGGCGCGGCGCTGGTCGCGATCACATATGTCCTGTTTCAGCGCGCGACGGAATACACCAAGCCCCAGCTGCCGCAGATTCCCCACACGCTGGCGATCAAGGATCTCCAGCTTGCCCCTCCG
>Ga0123355_10003861_pt1 | contig 21679 bp, 7 predicted proteins | sample TergutEmb28metaG_3_FD_89872 | JGI IMG/M metagenome (GOLD analysis project Ga0123355, IMG submission 89872) | Embiratermes neotenicus P1 segment gut microbial communities from Petit-Saut dam, French Guiana - Emb289 P1 | ecosystem: Host-associated > Arthropoda: Insects > Digestive system > Gut ...
AAAGTGCAGCCGGGGCATGCTGCTGACCCTTCTAGTGCCACGGTCATGGAAGAGTAGAGCTATACCTCTACCTACACTCTGGGCCACACTGGGCCTGTAACGGGATCACTTTACGTTTTTTACATAAAATTATATAAATAATTGGACTCAAATAGAAATTGATTCCAAGTCAAGTGCATGAATGATGTTTAATACAAACAGGACTAACCACTGTGTAGCAAGAAAAGCATTTGATATACCAGATGGTGGCCATAAAAGACTCAAACATGTAGCACATAACATATTAAATAACCACGTAAATATAGTTGTTTTCAATGGTATGTTCCTTTTTTTTCTAATAAATTATAAATAAAGAGTTGAAGAGTAAGAGACCAACTTGATGTCACAATTTATTAAGTTTTATTTCACTTCTTATATGTTCAACATGTTTCAGACATTAATACATCCATCATCAGGAGCTTGCGACTTTTCTATTGTATCACCACATTGGTTGTGTGTTCTTGTTTCGATGTGTGTTGGAGTTTCAGTGTGGCTGTTTGGGGTGGTATCCGTGTGGCAGGTTGAAGCCTGAAGCCTGCCACATGGATACCACCCCAACCAGCCACACCGAAACTCCAACACACATCGAAACAAGAACACACAACCAATGTGGTGATACAATAGAAAAGTCACAAGCTCCTGATGATGGATGTACTAATGTCTGAAACATGTTGAGCATATAAGAAGTGAAATAAAACTTAATAAATTGTGACATCAAGTTGGTCTCTTATTCTTCAACTATCAAAATGATGCAGGTCCAATATACATAAGATTTACAAATAAATAATCCTTGTTTAAGAACTGGTCTTGACCACAAACTTTCATTGCTCTTTCATTTTTTGAGAGGATTCACTACTGCCTGTGTCTTATATGTCTTGAAAAGAAGATTCAACAAGTTAAGAAGCATGTGTAGAGCATAACTGTACATCCATTCCCATTTTTGAGAACTAAGGTTCTCCGAGCTCTGACTTTTTGATTGTGACACCATATACACTGAACGTGGAGTCAGTAGCTGAATTTGTACCAGATTACACATAACACTCACCATTGTTCAGGTGACTAGTTGCTGACTGGTCACCCAAGTTTGATTCCAGACCTGGCTGTGTGGGGTACATGGTGGAAAATGTGGCACTGGGGCCGGTTTTGCTCCAAGTACTTTGGCGTTTTCCCTGTTAATATTATTGCACCAATGTATCATGATCATAGTTCAACCATCTGCTATAGTAAACAGATAAAATGTCCAATGCTAAAATTATACACTGTGAATAGATATTGATGGTGAATAATTCTAACACTTGAGAGTTTTATTAAATACAGCATTATGTCTGTCTGTCTGTATGTCTGTTTGTCTATCTGTCTGTCCCTGTGCCTGCCTGCTAACATTTTATTCACATACCACTGATACTGTTTAATCTGTAGAAGTGACAGTGTCTTTTTTATCAAACACTTCTTCTTGTCTGTCTATATGGCATCTTGTACCAGCAGAAGACAGTGATCTTCTTTCACTTAGTTTCCTTAGTTATTTCAGTAATTTTCACACTTACTGATACAGTCCACTAAACATAAAATACATCTGTGTTCCATTTCTGTGTATAAATTATGTTGAACTGTTTCTTGCCCAGTGAAATATTAGCAACTTACACTCAAAGTGGAAACAGAAGTATCAGTATGCATCATACAGGGTGTTTGTTACTGTTGTCAAAAACTAGAGTATGTTGATAAAGTTTAATAAAATCTCCTCAACGTCAGATTTAATTGAAATCCATTCTAAGGTTCTCACACTTCCAAATGTTGGCACATGGGTGGACAGACAGACTAATGTGCAAAACTAATAGGCCCATCATTGCAACTTTTTGCTGTCAGTGTTCCAGGAAGTTTTCTAATACGTCTTCATGGCATGTAGGCCAGGAGAGTTAGCCCTGGAGAGTGAACTTCTACTTATTTTCAGTAAATACCCATTGGATCACATTCAGAGCTTGCAGTTTAAACCCACCTGTGGTACTATTAAGACAGAGCAGCACAAGGAAGTGAATTTACAAAGACTAATTTTGGTTTTTAAGCCATGTATCTTTCTTGTACTGCTTTTATGTGGTGGTGAAAGTGATATCCATTTCCTTTTACAGCTTAAGTCTCGTGTATCATTTCATGAACACTTATTGCCTGTGTGCCTGCCACCACCCAATTATGAACTTGCACCTGGGACTTATTGCACTGTGATTGGATGGGGCAAAAAAGAGGACAGAGAAGGTGAGTATTGGTGGTACAGAATCTGCTGTATAGTGTTTGCAGTATAGTATCTACTGTATAGTATCTGCAGTACAGTATCTGCTATATAGTGTCCACAGTAGAGTATCAGCTGTATAGTATTTGGAGTACTGTATCAGCTGTATAGTATCTGCAGTGTAGTATTTGCTGAAGTGTCTGCTGTACAGTATCTGCTGTATAGAATCTGCAGTACAGTATCTGCTGTATAGTGTCTGCAGTACAGTATCAGCTATATAGTAACTGCAGTACAGTATTTGCTGAAGTGTCTGCTGTACAGTATCTGCTGTATAGTATCTGCAGTAGAGTATCTGCTGTATAGTACCTGCAGTACAGTATCTGCTGCATAGTATCTGCAGTACACTATTTGCTGAAGTGTCTGCTGTACAATATCTGCAGAACTTCATCTGCTGTACAGTGTCTGCAGTGCAGTATCTTCTATACTGAATCTGCAGTGCAGAATCTGCTGTATGGTGTCTAGAGTGTGGTATCTGCTGTATAGTGTTTCCAGTGCAGTATCTGCTGTATACTGTCTGGAGTGAAGTACCTGCTGTAGAGTGTCTGCAAGGCAGTATCTGCTGTATACCGTCTGTAGTGCAGTATCTGCTGTAGAGTGTCTGCAGGGCAGTATCTGCTGTATACTGTCTGGAGAGCAGTATCTGCTATAGAGTGTCTACAGGGCAGTATCTGCTGTATACTGTCTGCAGTGCAGTATCTGCTGTATTCTGTCTGCAATGCAGTATCTGCTGTACAGTGTCTGCAGTGAAGTATCTGTTGTAAATTGTCTGCAGGGCAGTATTTATTGTACACTGTCTGCAGTGCAATACCCCTTGTATACTGTCTGCAGTGCAGTATCTGCTGTGTACTGTCAGCAGTGCAGTATCTGCTGTATATTGTCTGCAGTGCAGTATCTGCTGTATACTGTGTGCAGTGCAGTATCTGCTGTATATTGTCTGCAGTAAAGTATCTGCTTATACTGTCTGCAGTGCAGTATCTGCTGTATAATGTCTGCAGTGCAGTATCTGCTGTATACTGTCTGCAGTGCAGTATCTGCTGTATATTGTCTACAGTGCATTATATGCTGTATACTGTCTGCAGTGCAGTATCTGCTGTATACTGTCTGCAGTGCAGTACCTGCTTATACTGTCTGCAGTGCAGTATCTGCTGTATACTGTCTGCAGTGCAGTATCTGCTGTATACTCTCTGCAGTGCAGTGTCTGCTTATACCGTCTGCAGTGCAGTATCTCTTTACACTGCCGTCAGTGCACTATCTGCTGTATACTGTCTGCAGTGCAGTATCTGCTGTATACTGTCTGCAGTGCAGTATCTGCTGTATAATATCTGCAGTGCAGTATCTGCTGTATACTGTCTGCAGTGCAGTATCTGCTGTATACACTCTGCAGTGCAGTATCTGTTGTATACTGTCTGCAGTGCAGTATCTGCTGTATACTGTCTGCAGTGCAGTAACTGCTGTATACAATCTGCAGTGCAGTATCTGCTGTATACTGTCTGCAGTGCAGTATCTGCTGTATACTGTCTGCAGTGCAGTATCTGCTGTATATTGTCTGCAGTGCATTATATGCTGTATACTGTCTGCAGTGCAGTATCTGCTGTATATTGTCTGCAGTGCAGTATCTGCTGTATACTGTCTGCAGGGCAGTATCTGCTGTATATTGTCTGCAGTGCATTATCTGCTGTATACTGTCTGCAGGGCAGTATCTGCTTTATACTGTCTGCAGTGCAGTATCTGCTGTACACTGTCTGCAGTGCAGTATCTGCTGTATACTGTCTGCAGTGCAGTATCTGCCATACAGTATGTGTCATACGGTGTCTGCAGTTCAGAATCTTCCATATAGTGTTGGCAGTACAATACTTCCTGTGTGAAATGGTTTGCCTTCATTCTGTTCATTGTCCTGTCCTCATACACATGTTGATTTGACAATGGAGATCATAGTGAAGATGTGGCGACAGAGAATTCCTGATATTTTTCTTCAGTTCTTCTCTACTGTCTTGTGGTGGTTGTATCAGTATACCACATAATACAACCTACCTGAGGTAATAAGTAAGGTTTCAAAATGACACTTTTTCTGGATGTATCGCAGGGAATGATCTGAAACTGTATTACTGGAATTTTACTTGACACCATTAACAAGATGCCAACATTCGTGTTTCACGGCTGGTAAACACAACTTTCACTTGTGCGTTTCACCTTCCACTTCCTCCCACCAGGGATGGGTGTCATATTGATCAATTATGGCAGGTGGAGTGGGTGAGAGATCAGGTGCAGGTTTTAGCTAAAATAGAGGAGGCACAGTTCCCTTCATGAAGGTCTTTCTGATTAAGTGTCTAGTGCAGGGGAAAGCAGCTTTTACAGAAAGATTGTCACTATATGGACTTGAATGATTCCTGTAATAAATCCAATGAGATGCACTATTTCTCAAATTTATTTTGGTGATGAACTCTACATGTTTCAGACAAATCTACTGTCCATCATCAGGAGTCTCAACACTGTATACACAGCAATAGGTATTTGTCATGTTAGTTACATTGACTGTCTGCTAGCAAGGTCAGGATGGAACAGTTCCATCCTGACCTTGCTAGCAGACAGTCAACATAACATAATGCTGTGTATACAGTGTTGAGACTCCTGATGATGGACTGTAGATCTGTCCGAAACATGTAGAGTTCTTTACCAAAGTAAATTTGAGAAATAGTGCATCTTGTTGGCTTTCATTATCAGAATATATCACGATGCACGGTCCTGTGAATATCAAGGACTTGGATGAGTTTATTGTTAGAATTAATGATGACAGCAGAGTACACAGTCATATTTTCAGGCATAGTAAGTGGCTTAGGGTTGTTAATTGCTTTTTTTTAATATGGTTTTATTGTTTGTTCCTTTACAGTTGTAATACTACAAGCTATACATAATTAATAAATATACATTTACTTTAGTTTTTTTTTCTTATTTCTCTGTTGTTATTCTGCATTTAGTTTGTCGAAAGGGATGTGATTAATAAATTTTACAAAGTCTCTATAGTGCTTCCTTATTAGATCCTTTTTATTTGTTGGCCAGCTTCCTTTTTGTAGGGCAGTTGTCTTCAGCTTCTCTCTCTCTTTTGTTAGCGTTTCGCATTCGTAGATTATGTGGTCCGTTGTCTGTTGTAATTGCTTGTATCTTTGCATGTTACAGTGAGTATGGCCATTGATAACCGGACACATGACCCATAATCTATTATACATATAGTAAATGATTGACTGTAATGTGTGAGTTCACTTTGACTGGAAATGTTTGAGTTCACATTGACTGAAATTGTGTGACTTGCTGACGAATGTGTCTTATAACTTCTGTGATTGGCTAGGCAACGATAGTCCTTACATTATCCATTGATCAGTCTTCCTTAGAGGTACTACACAATCCTCATTTATTAAAATTGACTCCTAAAACCCCTGGGAAAAATTGTCAGTGTGTGACACTTGAAGGATCATACAAGGCTTTGGGTTAGTAGCCCAAAATACTTTAAATTTAGGGCTCAATAAATATGACAGAATTTAGTTTTGGATTCATCTGAGCATAACATTCAAATGGCCAGGTTTCATGGATTAAATGAGGTTAACTGCCACAGCCGGAGTGAAGGAACTAAAAACTGAGAAGCCTTGAATTTTTCCAGTTTAGTTTGAGGACAGAGTCATACTGGTGATAATACTATCTAACATTGCAATTGGTGTCCATGAATTATATAAGTGAATCTATTGTTTATTGCACCTTGCATCATCTTGATAGTTGAATAAAGAGAGACCAAACTGATACCACTTTATTATTTCATTATTTAATGCTCAACATGTTTCATATGTTAATGCATCCAACCTCAGGAGCTTGCGACTTATTTGTTGAGTTATTTCTTGGGTTGTATTGCTCTGGTTCGATGTGTGTTGGTGTTACATTGTGATTTGGCTGGGATGGTGTGGTATCCATATGCAGCTTCAGCCTGCATACGGATACCACACCACCCCAGGCAAACCACAACGTAACACCAACACACATCGAACCAGAGCAATACAACCCATGAAATAACTCAACAAATAAGTCACAAGCTCCTGAGGATGGTGAGCATTAAATAATGAAATAGTAAAGCAAGTGACATCAAGTTGGTCTCTCTTTACTCAACTATATAAGTGAAATTTAGAAAGCAGAAATGTGAAATTTGTGTATTGTAGAAAAAGTGACATTGGTTTCTTTGATGCTGTTAATAGTGTAATGTATCCCCCTAAGGATTGTGTGACTTTGCCAATTGGCCTTGGCACCACATTCCTCTCTAATTCTGTAGCCTCCATTGTATAGTAGTATCACTCTGCTTGAAGGAGGAGTGGCAAAAGTATGGCACTGTAACAGATAGTCTGAAAGGTAAAAGGGAGCTAAATGATACTTCTGTGGATCCATGTTTTGACATTTTTTCACTTTCTTCTTGTGTAGAATTCACCCTTACATTTGTGCTACACATGTAAGTTACACCCTATATCAAGGTGTATAATTTTTGGGTGCCTTCACATAATTGTGAAAAGCAACTATTAGCTTCGTCATGTCTGTCTGTCCATCCATCCGAGTGTAATAACTCAGCTGTCGCTAGACTGATGTTCATGAAATTTGGTATTTGATTATTTTTCAAAAATCTGTCAAGGAAATTCAAGTTTCATTAAAATCTGACAAGAATAACAAGCCCTTTACATGAAGACCGATGTACATTTATAACACTATGTCCCTGAATTCTTCTTGGAACAAGAAGTGTTTCAGACAAATGTCGTAGAGAAAATAAAAACACACGTTTCATGTTGAATACATTTTTTTCTGAAAAGTGTCGCTTATGAGATGATGTGGAAATATATGGTAGAGGCAGGCAGGCAGGCAGGCCACAGATGCTAATATAATACGATGCCAAATAGATGCAGTTTGCATGCTGGGTAACTAAGGGAATAAAACAGACAAACACTGATAATATTTAATACTTACTGTGTTTTCCATAGCAACAATGCTTACCTGAACACACTAAAGTGTTATGTTATACATATGTTTCCTGTCTTATATAAATAATTTGACGATTATGTGATCCTACAGAGGCCGAGTATGAGCCAGCCGTAAATGAAGTGAGGGTCCCAGTAGTGAATCGTGAACTATGCAATGCATGGCTGCAAGTTCGCAACCTGAACGTGACTGACGGCATGGTATGTGCTGGCTATGTTGACGGAGGCAGAGATGCTTGTCAGGTATAGTGTTATCACTTTGTCCTGGAACAAAAAGTGGTCTGCAGTAATGCTTTTAATAATTTTTCTGACAATCCACATGCTTCTGTAAACCACTTTCAGTAATATTCATGTTCAGAGAGCAGATCAAAACTACATGTCCCTTAAGGTTCATTCTAGAAATCACAGTGCCCCCCCCCCCCAATGTTAATATAATTTCTGAAAATAAGCCATAATTTTAATATAAATTTACAGTTCTTTTAAAATATTGCCATTTATTTTAATTTTCATTTTCTCATTATATGTGTTGTTGTTTCATTCAGATTTGCATGTGATCTCATACTTTTTAATTTATTTTTTTGAGTTTGTCAACTAAATGTTTTTCAAGTTGCTTGTAATGGAACCAATTAATTTTGTTTCCACATTGTAGAATGAAAGATTGCCATCTGAGAGGAATTTGTAAGCCTTAATTTTTAAATTCCCAGAATCAATTGAGGGTTTCTAATGGGCTGTTTACTGAGCGCTTTATATGGGTTGTTTGTATTCGATGAGAAGCACACAATTAATCTACAATAATAATAATATTTTTCTTTAATACCTGACATGTTTTAATGTATTATTCAATCTTCCTCGGGGAGTACATCATGCACTTTTCTTCTTGGACTGCTTAACCTGTGAAGATCCTTTAAAACAGTACAATAAGTGCAATACAGTAGATGTCCAGTGCACATATACAACTCACCTCCTTAGGTTTTTGCAGCTTTTCACAATGCATAGTGACATAACCAATCCATAGCAACATCCAGATTCTACATATATTGATACAAAAAAGCATCTCAACACATTCTCATGGCATTTTCTGCAGATTATATCTACATTGGTTTTCTATGCCACAAAGATTAGAAAATAACACAATGTTACACCAGTGACAACCATAAATTTATGTTTTAAGTAACTTTTTTAAATGTTTATTGGATCACACCAGTATCATTTGTAGCTTATGACTTACTTTGAAGAAAACTGTTTAAAAATATTGTACATGTACATGTATGGCATATTCATTAAAACAAATCTGTTTATAACACATTTGTAAATATACTATGAGTAAGAATTTGATACTAGCCTGATGATGGGGATGATTTCATAATAAAATGAAACAGGTCAGGTTAGCCAGTGTCAGAACAGATATTATAACTGGCTGCCTCCCAGATACATTACCACCTGAGCCAACTTGTACAATAGGCACATACTTCATGTAAATGCAGTTGTAAATATTGGTCTGTGTTACAAAGACATTAATGCTTACAGTTGGGAACAAAAACATGGGATTCAGAACATTGGCATTGAAGGCTCTAAAGGGAATAGAATAGTATATAAGAGACAAGTACTGAAAATTTGGGAGAATTATATTACAGAGCTCTACAATCAACCTAATCGATGAGAAAACCTAGAAGTCATACCTGAAAAGGAAGTAGATACAGACAAGAAAGGCCCTTGTATTTTTGCAAACTGAAGTGCAAAAAACTGTGAAGGAGATGAGGGATAAAAAGTCTAAGGAGATGTACTCACACTGTTGGGAGAAGATGGTCTCAGACAAATGACATAACTGATCAACAACATATGTGACTGTGGAGAGTGGCCAAGAGTTTCACTGAAATTACGAGGACTGCCTTAAAGAAGAATCCAAAAGCTACAAAATGCAGCAACCATCACACCATCAGCCTCATCGCACATGCAGCAAAGATAGTACTGAGGATACTTAGAGGAAGGATTGGAAGGAAAATTGAGGATATACTTGGAGAATATCAGTTTGGATTTAGTAGAGGAAAAGGAACTGGGAATGCAATTTGGATGCTGAGAATAATATCAGAAGGAACATTAGACATAGACAAGGACTTGTATGTGGAATTCCTAGACTGGCAGAAGGCGTTTGACCTTGTAAACTGCACCAAATTAATGCAGATCCTAAAGGGAAATGGTACCAATTAGCAAGAAAGAAATTTGATCAGCAAATTGTACATGGACCAGAGTATTAAACTAAAACAGGACCAGGAGAGGGGAAGAAGTGTGAAGATTAGGAGGGGAGTTAGACAAGGATGTTGCTTGTCGCTGATCCTGTTGAACTTTTACAGCAAATCTTTTTGAACTTTTACAGCAAATCTTTTTGAACTTTTACAGCAAATCCTTTTGAACTTTTACATCAAATCCTTTCGAACTTCTATAGCAAATCCTTTTGAACTTTTATAGAAAATTCTTATTCTTATAATAAAAGCCAACAGGATGCACTATTTCTCAAGTGTATTTTGATAAAGAGCTCCATATGTTTCATACAGATCTACTGTCCATCATCAGGAGTATCAACACTGTATACACAGCAATAGGTATTTGTCATGCTAGTTACGTTGACTGTCTGCTAGCGAGGTCAGGATGGAACAGTTCCATCCTGACCTCACTAGCAGACAGTCATCTTAACTAGCATGACAAATACCGATTGCTGTGAATATAGTACCAAGACTCCTGATGATGGACAGTAAGTCTGTCTGAAACATGTAGAGTTCTTTACCAAAATAAACTTGAGAAATAGTGCATCTCATTGGCTTTCATTATAAGAATATATCACGATGCATGGTCCTGTGAAAGTCATATTAGCAAATCCTTACCAAGGAAGCCCTTAAAGTCTTTTGAGACTTCAAATTACAAGGACAAGTAGTTCACACTGTGAAATATGCAGATAAACTTGTGCTACTGGCTAAGGCAGAAGCAGTGTTACAGGGCATGATTGAAAGACTAGTTGATATTTGAAGATGATACGGAATGGAAATGAATGTGGAAAAAACTAAGGTGATGAGAATCTCAAGGCAACTATACCCACTACAGATTATGATTAATCAAAAACAGCCAGAGATGTAGAATATTTCAACTATTTGGGTAGAAGGATAACAAATGATGCAAGATGTATGTGTGAAATTAAATCCAGGGTTGCCATGGCAACAGCGGCATTCACCAAGAAGAACCCTCAATAAGGTGCTAATTATCTGATTGAGTCATTAGCACCTTATTGAGAAATGCACAACAGAACGATGTCACCAAGATGAACATTCTTTGCACCAGCAAATTGACTTAAATTTGAGAAATAAACTAGTAAAATTGCTACTTTGGGAATATAGCTTTGGATGGTGCTGAAACTTGGACACTTCAGAAAGTAGATCATATTATTTGGAAAGTTTTGAAATGTGGTGCTGTAGAAGGATGAAGAAGATCATTTGGATTGATCATGTGTGGAATGAAGAAGTGTTACAATGAGTCAAGGAGGAGAGGGATATCCTACAAACAATAAAAAGAACAAAGGCTAGCTGAATTGGTCACATCTTGCGTAGGAACTAACTTTTTAGAAAATAAATATTCCTTTTTTATCCCATGTAACTGCACTATAATCATAATACATGTGTAGCAGTTGCCAGATGCCTTGCAAGCTGTCAGTTTGGGGTAAGTGACTAACGGGGTACATGCTGCATGCCCATCAACCTACACTCCAAAAACTGAAATAAAGTGAATGCCGTGATGCAACTAGGTAATTTTATTGATGTGTTCTTAGCTCGACATGTTTCAGGTACATACGCCCATCATCAGGAACATTAGATGTTGAGTTGTAGCATATGGTTTTCTGCACCAAGTTTTTGGATAGGTGGTGGTCTTGAGAGCCGCTGCGTAGGTCATGATTACAGTGCAGATGGTGCTGTGCAAGTCGCACAGCACCATCCACAAGTTGGCATTCACTTTATTTCATGAGAAAGATGCACAGTCAAACAACCCTCAACTCCAAAAACTTTCTGCACTTCTGTTACTGCCACACTAACTGTTGTGTGTGGAACCAAGGTGCAGGTGTTAACCATCCACGTAAGTTGATGCTCTAGAAATAGCTGCTATACCACCAGGCCACAATCTACCTGGCCATCCCAAGTTGAGTGCAGCATGGAAACTAGGAAAAGCATCTCCCGAGGTGTCTGATTTCTGCAAGTAGAAAGCATGGGTAATCTTTAAGAGTACTGATGTTTTATTTTGTATTCTAGGGTGACTCTGGAGGTCCACTCCTCTGTCGTGATGAGAAGCGAGACCGTTGGTATGTTGGTGGAATTGTAAGTTGGGGAATCAAATGTGCACAGCCTCGTCTACCTGGCGTGTATGCATACGTTCCAAAATATGTTCCATGGATAATGCAGCAAATGGCACTGTATTCAAATGATGACAAGGAAATCCACTCATGGAAAACAAACATCACCTCTTCTGCACGGGTCTGGTAAACCATATGCAGGAAGTCAAACTGTTCACAATTCATTCATATGGTGACTAATCTGTGATGAAATGCAACAGCAGCGCCACACTACTTGGCAAGGTTGGCAGTGCATTTGTAAGTGACATACGAAGCTTCTGTGACAGCTTATGGAAACTACACAGTTAATGCTTTATTAATGAAATCATTTAAATCAGTTTTTCTCAACCGCTGGGCCGCAGCCCTGAACTGGGCCCTGGCATCAATTATACCGGGCCACGAGAGATTCTCCTGGAATTGATAACTAATTTAATTGTAATTTTATATTTGTCAACATGCCACACCGTACATATAATTGTACTAATAGTCTTTATGATTATGCTATAATTAATTATTAATACTTATGTTAGTTTAATGCATGAACTTAAAAAATGGAAAGGTATTTACAAGTAAATCTGTTGGGACTGGGCCCTCGTCTTATGAAAAAAGAATTTACCGGGCCACGGTCTCACAAAGGTTCAGAAACACTGATTTAAGTGACATTGTTTGCAATTTCTACAAGTGAGTAGGATAGCTCATTCAGTCTAGTGAGTAGGCAATGGCCTGTATGAGTATATGGATCTCCAATCCATGGGCTGCATGTGAACCACCAGGTTGTGTTTCTGTGGCCCATGGCTGCATTTGTAAATTGTACATACTATGAAAACTACACAATAATTTAGGTGGTTAGGTATTCCACTTACTTTTATTTTCCCATGCCTGTCCCACAAACCATCCCACAGTAATGGTGTGGCCATTTGCCGTAAAATGACTGAAGTCCCACAGGCCAGATGATCCAAGCAAGGGTTTGATTTTGCGGGTCAAGATATTTTTCACTTGCAAGGAGTAAAAACTGGCTGTGGAGCCCTTTCAACATTTCATTAAACAGGGACTAGTAGCTTCTTCCCAGAGGGTGGTGTGGTCGTAACATGAAGCTGACCTTTCACCTCTGTCAGGTACCTAGGGTCAGAATGTATTCACTCCAGTATGATTTTAAGCAAATTTTAATATTGTTTTTTTATGACAACTCACTAGTACATCAGTTGGTGAATAAATAAAACTTTGATAACACAGAGATGCATGATACAAATATGAGAAAACATGCTACTTTAATTTATGTTTCTATGCCTCACTTTACTTTAATTTTCTATACAAGTTATGTTCGAGCAAAAATTTGCACAGATTTCATTTTGTTTGTAGTATTACAGACATTTATCAGTGCCTATTTTTCGACCCCCACAGGTACAAACATCACACGTTTTCTGGTTTTTTTTTTTTTAAACAAACCGAGAATTATTGATATTCTTGCTCTCTATTTTCCTGAGTCTTACAATTAGCATGTTGCATCTTACATTTCCCATTCATTATTGTCGAATTATTTTACTAATGAAATGCAACACAAAAATATACAGAAATATTAGCATGCAGATACAATGAAACAGTAACAAGGAAATACACTACAGCACTCAATAGTTTTCTCCTCGTACGGTGCAGGTGGCAGCAGTTATGTAGATGGGTCAGGTTTTTCTTTCTGACCTATAGTACCACTTCTGCCACCCCTGCAGACTGCATCAGATTTTGTCATCAAGACCCAGTATGCATTTCTCTCGTACTCCACCTGTACCACATTCATGATTCTTGATTTGATCAACCTAGTAATTTCTTGTGGGGAGGAGAAATAATGAATCTCTTCATTATGCAGTTACTTCACCCTTGTGTTATTTCATCAATCTATGGCCCAGACATCCTCCACAGCATCTTATTCTCAAGCACCTTCAGCTCTGTTCCTTCCTAAATATGAGAGAACAAATTTCATACCACTCAAAGCAAGCAACCAGTTTTTGAGCATTATGTTTTTAAACAACAAATGGGAAAATACAAACATTCTAGATAAAAGGGTAAAAGGTATTTCCTAAATTTAATCTGCTCTCATTTATCATTCTGTCAGTTTTATATGTTAGTGTCATTCCTAAATATTTAAATTTTGCCACATTTCCAAAGGATTTATTAGCTTTCTTTATACTGTGATTTTGTCCTACATTCTTTTGGTGAGACATGAACACACTTAGTTTTACCAGGAAAAGTGAAATGACTGAAGGATATGTCTGAAATCAGAGACATTCTGAGTGGTTATTTAATGCAGCTCCATGTGGCATATTCTGCAGTTCAGCAAAAATCAAACATAGGGTTTTATATGTCTTCCTAAAAGGTTTTGAACTTTAAGAAGTTCTCACATCCTCTTCATTCATCTGCTTGAAGTAGTAGTCATTTTGTAAAACGATGGTTTTTGTATTGAGGAATTATTAGACCAATGCCCGACCCTCAACTTGAGATACTGTTCATAGGTAGTTTTAATTTTGAGGTCATGAATTATATATGTAAATGGTAAAGGTAAAGTGATCCCGTCAGGCCCAGCGTGGCCCAGAGGGTGGACAGAGGTATAGCTCTACTCTTCCATGACCGCGGCACTAGAAGGGGGTGAGTGGTCAGCAGCACGCCCCGGCCGCACTTTACCTCCGGGAAAGACCCAGTACCCATTGTACAGAAGGCTGGGTGGGCCCCAGGGCCGGTCTGGACGGGCGGAAAATCTCGTCCCCTCCGGGATTCGATCCCGGACCGTCCAGCCCATAGTCAGTCGCTATACCAACTGAGCTACCTGACCCAGGCACAGCACAGCCTTCCCCTGTGCCATTGTACCGAAGTTTCTGATTATACGCAATTGTAAATGTAAAAGATACGGTACATTTTCCCCTGTACTTAATTTAAGTACCAAGCCATGAAGACATGGGTGATCAGAGGTGTAGTCCCACACATTCTTAACCTTGGTATTAGATGAAGGTGAGTGCTCAGCTTTATGTTGGAGCTACTTCAACCCTGGAAAAGAACTCCCCCACCCCAGTATCTATTTGGTATGAAGGGTGGGCACCAGATCATGTCTGGATGCTGTGAAAAGGGATACACAAATATCTCTAGCTCCTGATTGTAATTGATCCCAGCTTCCCATTCTAGTCACTACCAACAGAGCTGCCCCAGCTCCGTTTCCTGTTGCATCAGTCAACAGTATTATTTTAGAATGGACATTTGTTTCTCGCCCTTCACTTAACAGAGTAAGAACACAAGCTTGTGACCCAAGCATTTAATGGGATATTGGCAAAACTAATTTATTACAACAGGGAGTGTATTTTATTGTGTCCCTGTGCATAGCAGCTTTTGTGGAAGTATTATTATTATTATTATTATATATGAAGTCCACGTCCACCATGAATTTTAAGTCTGTTTTTCCCCAAACATTTGGTTCACCTTCTTCTATAAAAGAGCCGAAGTACCACCCTGGAGTTCCTAACCTAACCTAACCTAAACTTCCCTCCTGTTGAAAATATTTTCTGATGCATGACAGGCTTCTTATCTTGAAATACAACTAAGTTCTGTTTTAATGTTGTCTTTAATTTTTTGCAATTAATGTGGATTGTTTTTTTAAATCTGTCCCAAAGTTTTCCCCCACAATCCATGAGTTATGAATCAGATATTAATACTTTGTCTGGACATTTGCTGGGAAATTTTGTATGTGGAATGTGGCGTTTTCCTACATTGTTTCTTCTTCTGTATGTTCCCTGAAGAACACTGTCAGGATTAATCAAACGTAACTGGTGGAATTTACTGCTTCTCCAAAAGAACACCAACCTCCAGACCTTTGCACAATACTTAATAAGACTTCAAAATATACAGTTGTGCATGGAAAGTTCATGAACTGCAGAGATTTTTCGCAACCTACATCCAAATTCTGGGTCTTGACATTCGTATGCTTCTTGTAAAAACAATACAAGTATGAGATCAATAATTCTATTGGCCACCAACTATTGAAACCATGAAACCCCCTGCAATATGACTTCTTCCTTCCCAGTCAGGCAGAAAGATATCTTGTTCAGCTGTAACTGTGTATGGCCATAGTTTTAAGAGCTTGTTGCCACATGAGCAGAGGCTTTTATATCCCACTTTGAAGAGCCATCAAGCACAAAACTTTTTGCATACTTCTGTCCATATGAGCATTTTTCATCAAATTTCTCTTTGCATAAAACATAGCATTTTCATGTTTTCTTTTTGTCCAGCACTGAAAATGGCATTGTTGACACAGGACATTATTTGTAAAACTTCTGGCAGCATTCTTTCCATGCCCCATACTTTGTAAAAGTATAGCAGATTAACACTTTGTTCAACTAAATACAGTTCACTAGCTCAGGCACATGATAAATCTGCAAACCTATGAAAGCAAGTCAGCTGTACCAAAAGCTTTGGATGCCATCCATGGATTTGATCAGTGAGAAACTAGCTGACACATGATTTTACTAAAGTAGCATTACATGGTTTCATATAAATATTAAAGAGAAATAGTTTTTGGAATTCTGTGTAACTTAGTTAATAAAGAGCATGATTCACAAACTGAATCTGTTTCTATGTTAAGGTGAAACAGTCACTGCTTCTTATCCTTTCATGTAAGGATGGAAACAGATCCATTTTCTGAAACTTTTTTCTTTTTTAATTACTGTACAGCAGACAGAGTTCAGAAATGAAGTGAGCCATGTGAATGTTGGAGATTTTGTGTATTACAAATTCCTATCAAAATGATGTGTGGTGTTCTGAGTTCCTACATTTCATATCAGTATGTGAACCAGATTCTGTTTTACTGACACGTTAAATAGTTTATTGTATATTTTATGACAGGTCAGTTCTCCTGGAATGTGGCATTCTGAGTAACAAAGTTGCAGTGTGCGATCTGTCACTTGCTTGATATCCTGCCATTATTTTCAATTTTTGTATTTATTCATGTACAGTTAACATGTAGTGTGGTGCTGTTTCTAAAGTATGTCAGTGCATCAGAAAGTTGCACTTTCTTTTATGTACTGCAGCAGTTGAAGTCCACATGTCAAGTGTTCTATCTATAATATAGTTATGTGATCAGGTTTTGTGTTTATCAGAAATTCAAGAATTACCCTTGTATAAGATTTACCTTATTTGAAGTTTTGAATTGTTTACATTTCTTATAACTTTAAAATATTCTTGAAAATAGTTAAAATGTATACCAAATATTAATTCCTCATTTAGAATTATTTAGTATGTTTTGAAACTGTACTGAAATATCAGGTCATGAGTTGTTTCAGGATGCTGTTGGACAGTGATTGCAAAATACAATTTCAGGTTGTCTTGAAGAGATGTAGTAATTTTGTTCTTTCCCTACTATAGTTTATTTTTTTTTATTGTCAGACAGTGGATGCAAATAATTTTACAATGACAATTATCTCTCATCATTTATCTCAGAATGACAATTACAACAGCCAAGATTCTATCTTGTATAATGATACGGATACCCATGTTCAAACAAGGTAAAATGTTGCTGAGAGAAAACCGTAGTGGTGCTGTGACAATATATCCATATCAGTGAGGATAAGATGACTTGAGGTACATTATATCCCACATTTTTACTGCATTCTGACAATAAGCAAGGACATAAATAATATATATCCAAGTTAGTTTTTGTAATGATACCTTAAAGTTTTAAGTACACTTGAAAACTATGTTTGCATGTTATATTTAGAATTTCAATAGAAGCACTTTAATTACCTCAACTTCATGTACCATTTAGTGTTGTCAGTATTTGGCGCTGTAAACTGGTGAGTTCCTATCTATGACATTTGTACTCTTCTAGCTGGTAAATGTTGATAAAAGGATGATGCTTTAATTAGGTAAAAGACTTCCCTAGTCTGAGAGAGTCCACAGAAAGCTGTCATCTCTCCTATTCTTGAGTACTCAATCATAAGTAAGCCATTTGCTCAATTAGTCAACTAGAATGTACATTGATGGCTGTGGATGGTAAATTATCTTATAGATAAATGTCTTTCCCTATATCCTTAATCTGTGTTTGAGTCACAGTGCCACATTCCATAATTCAGCGTCTTGGAATTTGTGGTGAGACATTGTTTCTGATGTGAGTAGCGTGTAGCGCGTATTTCTTCCACCTTAGATCAGTGAGTGACAGTGTTCTGGAAAACCGTAACACTGAAGCAATTGCCTTCTGGTATTTGAAATATAATTTAAGTGTACTTAATTACTTGAAGGTTTCATTCATCACTTTTGGATTTTATAAAAAATGTACTATACAATATTTGATAAAATTATTGAACTAAAATGTTGTGGTGCAATATGACAGCAAAGATGTTTGTAACGTTATGCTTCAAGATATTTTAATTTATATCATAGTATAGAAATTGCTTTGTTTGCTTTCAGTGTTAGATTAATAGTTAAAAAGATCATGAAATACTATATTTTATGTAACGCAACATAGCGTATAATTCCATATTAACTTGTAAAAGACAATAAGTATATGAAAATATTGTTCTATTATAACATTACTGTAAATTAACAATTTATGTATTTATTTTCTCAAAAATATTATGTGAATTTAAAATATTTATGTTGTGAAACGTTGCCCTTTTGCATTTGTGACATTTGGTAAAGTAGGTGTTTCTCTATGATAGACAAAGATCATGACAATAAGTACAGAATAAATGTTGTGACAATATGCAGATTCACAACTGTAAGGACTCTTCTATATTCATACAAATTATGTACTATTCATTTTAAGATTTGGTTTACATTGCACTTTTCACTGCAAAATCAGTTTTAAACCAAGAAATATGTGGATAATTAATTTTTTAGATTTCTGTAAGATAGTTGTTAAGGACCATATATTGGGTGCACATGTAGAGTCAGTATTGAGATAATGTAATCTATCAGAGTTCAAGTTTTCACTTGGAATTCTTTATTTCTCTTCCATAAGTATAAAAAAATTAGAATATGTTGACCCAGTTCATGGCCAGAAACAGCACCTATGAGTTCTGTGTATTTATAACAGCTTGTATATAATGTGAGAATTTTTGTGGTTACCTGCATTAAGTAATGAATGTCAGAACGATGCATGACTGTACATATAGAAAGCATCACTAGGTGGTGTTCTGTGACGTGCTACCACCCTATGAACGCACAAGTACTTTATATGAAGGGAAGTGTAGCATAGACATCACTAGCATTGTATGGTAATTATGTATTTTGTGGTGTAATCAGACATATGCATTAGGCTCACTATAAATGTTAAATATTGCTGTAACTTACATATTTTTTCTTGCTGGTGTCAGTCTACAGATACTGGCATTAGAAAAATATGACAAATTTGCTCCCTCAGTACATAGGTGCAATGATTTTATTTCTAGTGGTGAGAGGAGGGGGTACAGAACAGACATCCCTCCCTCAATATTTTGCTCACTTAGGTCAGACTAGAGCACTGTACATCCCACTGGGATACAACACCATGTAGTTTGGTGGGTGATTATGGTAGGAACCTGCCGCCTCCATCTTCCTGTTAGACTAATTATGCACTTGAAAGATGAAGGTGTCATTTTACCTTCAGAATGTTGGTAACCATGCAGCAGAGTACATGATGTCACATCTTAGGACATGTAACATTCATTGCAGTGAGAACCTTACAGCTCATATTACACGCTACAGTTCATCCACTAGCCCGGATCTGAAGCCGTTCGCTTGTATCATTCCTTTGGTTTCATATTTATCACTTCATGTTCAGGTTTTTTTCACCATTACAGTAAAAACTAACAAAGAAATGCTATTACTTTACACTCACTTCTTCTAAGTAACTAACAAAGGCCATGAAGCTGAGTCCTTCTTCAGAAGCTTGTAGTTCCTCAGCCAGTCTAGAAATTCCTCTCATTTTATGGAATCTGAAGGTTTATTACATGTTCATAAGAGACTTCCATCTTTAGATGTGTCATCCCCGTTGTGTTTTGTAATACAATAAGGAGAGGGTTTTAAATGAGTCAGAACACAACTAAGTTTCTTAGATGTTGTTATTTTAAACTGACGACATGTTTCAGCCCCTGCTCTGGGCCACCTTCAGGTCACAAAAGTGTTTATTCAAGGAAACTATACAGTATAAGTCATAAAACATATCAATCTAAAACTCAATGAGATCTCATTGTTGTTAAAAATTCTAATGCTGTTCATGACTAGGTTAAGATCTGGACATATCATAAACCTAACAATATAATGGTCATTATTTACAGTAGGTAGATTAGTTTCCTCGAATAAGTACTTTGTGACCTGAAGATGGCCCAGAGCAGGGGCTGAAACATGTCATCAGTTTAAAATAACAACATCTAAAAAAACCCTCTTCTTATTGGACTACCATCTGTCCCCTCTCAGCCAGATCAATCCAGTAAAAACCTCCCATCCTATTTCTTGAAGACCCATTTTAATCATATCCTCCCATATATACTTAGGTTTTCCAAATTGTATTCAGTACTGGGGGTGATATAATTAAGGGGGAAAGTTTTATGGCAAAGAGGAGAGAACAAATACATTATTGTTGTGTTTTTATCCACCACACAATCAAAAGTTGTCAGGCAGATGGTACAAGTGAGTCTAACATTAGTAATTTGTTTGTACAGCCCTGCTTCATACTGGATGGGAGTAGCGATGATTAGTTACTGCAGTTGTCATATGTTATTGGTTAAAGAATAGTTTGTTGTTACAATACACTGAGCTTCAAGAATTGAAAGCAGTATCAAGTAACTAAAGTTATGTGATAATATTTTTTTATGTCGCATTTTGAGAACAGCTTCTTATGGTGCTGAAACTTGGACACTTTGGATAATAGAACAGAAAAACCTTGAAAGCCATGAAATGTGGTGCTGGAGGAGGATGGAAAGATCACATGGATTGGTTTGTGAAAAACGAACAACTATTACAAGTACATGAAATTAAAACAAAGGAAGGCCAGTTGGATTGGTCACATCTTATGTAAGGTCTGTCATCTAACATACATTATTGAAGGAAAGATAGAAGGGATGGGGTGACGAGGAAGAAGATGTAAGCTGCTACTGGATGACCTTAAGAAAACAAGAAGATACTGGAAGTTGAAAGAGGAAGCTTTAGATTGCACTGTGTGGAAAACTGCTTCGGAAGAGGCTATGGACCTGTCGTAAGACAGACTGCATGATGACGAGATGCAGTAAAATAAGGAAAGTAGTAGGATGGCCCACACTATCTGACTGGTAATGGCCTCCTTTGTTTGAGGTCAGTCAGTAGTCTGCAATGCCCAATGTTTAGGAAGTTTCTGACGAAGCTATTGCATTGATACACATTTCTGTGATACAAATTTCAAAAATCAGAATACAGGTATTTCAGATGAAGATAGTTTTGACAGGACAAAAGGTTTTTGGGATTGTACTTTAATATGAAGACTATATATTTTCAAATAGATACATTTGTGAAGGAAGCCAAACAGATTTCCTATTCTGTAACACATTTCTCATGACACAACATAACTTTGACTCATATATTTTTCTAAGCTTTCCTTAGAGTTAAGTATTTCTGTTACAGTATATGCTGTATATATTGTAACAGAAATATTAGATATTATTTACTGTATTAATGCAGTCAATATAAAAACAAATACAAAGACCAGATGTATTAGTACAACTGGGTTATATCTGGCGACGAGTTTCGGCCGTTAACCGGCCATCCTCAGGCCAATAAATAATAGTATTATTAAGGTACAGTCAAACAGTTTAGCCAATTACTATTAATTGTTGGCCTGAGGATGGCCGTTTAACGGCCGAAACATGTCGCCAGATTTAACCCAGTTGTACTAATGCATCTAGTCTTTGTACATGTTATGTATTGACGGCACTAATATAATAAATAATTGACGATACAGAATGGGATGGCCCCCTTCAAAAGAAGAAGGAGGAGGAGGAGGAGGAG
>Ga0123355_10003862_pt1 | contig 21679 bp, 15 predicted proteins | sample TergutEmb28metaG_3_FD_89872 | JGI IMG/M metagenome (GOLD analysis project Ga0123355, IMG submission 89872) | Embiratermes neotenicus P1 segment gut microbial communities from Petit-Saut dam, French Guiana - Emb289 P1 | ecosystem: Host-associated > Arthropoda: Insects > Digestive system > Gut ...
ACAGTGTGAAGATACCAGATGCTGTATAATACAATTTTGACCTCCTGATGATGAGCACATAGTGCTCGAAACATGTAGAGGAATATAATAAACTTATTATAAAACAAGAATTTGTGCATTAAGTTTGTCAGTTACTAAGATTATCCTGAGATGCATGGTCAGCAAAATATAAAAAAACCATAAGAATATATTCATTGGCAATAGTTAGTTTCTATATACAGAGGTTAAAAGTGCCAAATTGGAAGACCCTTGTCCAGGATAGAGGAAGATGGAAGGAAGTGGTTGGGAAGGCCAAAACTCAGCACTAGGAGTTGTACAGCCCTACTAAGAAGAAGAGTTAGGTTCTATTTTTGCGAAATGAAAACAAAAACATGAAAGAAACATAGGAAAGAATAATCCTTAAGAACCTTATTGCAAGCCTGAACATAGCCTAGAAAAGTTGTTACGGATAAGCACACGACATATTTGCATTGTGCACTGCATTGCTGTTTTAGTGGAGCACGTATGTTAGTAAGTGCAATCTGCCAATGGCTTACTGCAAGTTTATTTTACAATGCTGTCATAATCAAGATTTATGCAAGAAGAACAGCAATTTTAGGGGCTTTCGCAAAACTGCGAAAAGTGACTATTAGCTTCGTCATGTTTGTCCGTCTGTCCTTCCGCATGGAACAACCCGGCTACCGCTGGACTGATTTTCATGAAATTTGATATCTGAGTAATTTTTCGAAAAAATCTGACGAGAAAATCCAAGTTTCATTAAAATCTGACAAGAATGACAGGTACTTTACATGACGATCAATTTACATTTTTGATCATAGCTGGCTCATTTCCTCTTAGAATGTGAAAATTTTCACACAAACTTTTTAGATGAAATCAGAACATACGTTTTACATCCAGTAAGATTTTTTTTTGCGAAAATCATGCCTTTTATGAGATGAAGTGGAAAAATATTGTATATCCGGACAGGCCACGGATGACAATATAATACGGCGCATGCGCATGGCAAGCTGGATACCTAAGGCTACAAATATACGCTTAGAATATGTAATACTTATTAATTTCCACTGACAAAATTGTTGCAAGAAAGGGTCCTCAATATTAGGTTATAGTACAATGACTGTCTTGTTTAAATACGCAGGCATGCACGCACGCACGCACGCACACAAACACACACACAACCGTTCTTAGCTCACAAACAGCACGGAATTACATCGCTCGATTCTCGCACAACTCTAAGATTATGCTGCCGATATTTGCACCAGAGAGTGAGACAAAAACACGAAGCTTTATAGCTAATATGACTAAAAGATTTCCTTTGTCATGTTTTCTTGCTGCATGTAGTGTCACTAAACGCCACTTTGCAGAAGAAGGGAGGAGGGGGAAACTTGAAAGTTTATATACAGTAATGTGCGTAACTCATTATTGCATATTGCTATTGAAAGCGAGCTGCTGTCCTCACACTGTCCGTCGAATCAGCAGAACTTCTCAACACACTCGTCCAATTTTGCACAACTTCCGTAACACACACACACACACACACACACACACACACATACACACACACACATACACACACACATGTATTTATTCGTGTGACTGGATTAGTTTCGTAATTGTGTATACGACGTGTCCGAAACGATTTAAAAATGACAGAGGTTTTAGAATTCAAAATAACATTTAAACGCGTATCAGAAAATGAAACTTCCACAGCACAACACAAAAAAACTTTAAGGCTCCTCTATTTCAAAATCGTCTGGTTTCGTACTCGTATAAAGCATATAACTTACTGGCATTTAAAGTGTCACCTATACACTCAGAATATAGAAATATCCTGTAGGTTTAAAACTGCTTAATGTGGTCAGATACTTTGAGCTTACATTCTGTAAAAGCGAGGTGATTTTTAAATTTGCAAGTATTTTAGGAAAGAAATTTACAATTATTAACTTTAAATTTATTGTGCATCCAGTCAAATTATATTAAACAATTTAATAAACTTATGCACTTTCTCAGTCGTCTGTTACTTAGAAAATATCACATCGTTTCGGATGCTGGATCCACTTCCATTCTCTGGCGAAACATTTGTGACGTATGTGCTCAGCTGTGTCTGATAGAAACACATGTCATAAAGTCAGAGGTGTATCCAGTGTCAGGCTGCTATTTCTGACTCAGAAGGGTACACGGTTCCCAAATCTTTCATCTGTGGATGGACACTAACCCCTTTTTCGAAACTTTGTGTTACTTTATGAATACCAGACGATGCAAAATGTCCAGAAAACAAATGAACCCTAAGTGGGATGAATAGCCATTAGAGACTTTCTTGATCGCTGTATTTTCTCACACAACAGTGTAATGTCTCGGCTACGTTGTTAGCGCTAACGTTAAGCTGTCTTTAATATGTCTAAATACCAAATTACTACCTTCAATAGAGAACATAAAATATGTAAAATACTTTGAAATTCTCTTTTACTCAATTACATGCTTTTTACACACATCAGTAAAATTAACAAATTTTTATTATTTCTTAACTATTTGGCCAAGTAATACATAGCCAAAATAAGAGAAAATATATGCATTATGCAGCGACTTACCTGGAAGACGGTGACAGTAGCCCAGAGAATATTGTTGAAATGTTTCCTATCACACACACACTGCGGGTGACGGTTCACGATTTCGTCACAACTACACTCCCTGGATCCATCTGAGAGCATGCAAAACTTACCGCCAAAGAGGTACATACCTAAAATACTGGAAGAGAACCAAAAACAACAAGTTTCCCACAAAATGTGATAAAAAGTGCACAATTAACGGCCAACGATTTGAGTTATTGCAATAGGAACAGAAGCAGCAAGAGTGTTCGGCAGAGGAGTGAAACGACACGAGGAAGCATCAGTAGTGAAGGGTAAAACCAATCGGGCTCCGTTCGAGTCATGGTTTCTGCAACAACACCATAAGTCCACTTACAGTCTTATAATAAAACCAAATAGATGCACTAATTTCTCAAATTTATTTTTGGAATAAATAAGAGTTTTATTCCAAAAATAAATTTGAGATATTAGAGCATCTATTTGGTTTTATTATAAGAATTTATCACGATGCACGGTCACATGAACGTCAAATTTCACTTACATTATCAAGCTTCTGTGATTTTGCTGTGTAACACAGACCTACCTAATTTCATGACACGGCACACTCAACTCGCCGCTAAATTCGATGTATGTTCAACAGATTTAACACCTGTCCGCTGGTAGATCCTTCAGAAACTACAAGGAAGTCTAAAAAATAAGGTAACACAATCTGATGCCGAGAACTTTATTCTGACATCAAAGTACCCTAGATACATGGGTCGCAGATGGTACAAACCAGACCTCTATGCGATCATCACTGACAAAACTTTTATCCCTCCAGTGGTGCCGACAATTGTATCCCAGCTTAGAACAAATCGGTGTAAATTTTATGTAATCAGAAAGTAACAGCTTGTTTGACGTCGGCGTCTGCTGCAAAGCGCTTGTCATACATATACTTCTCAATCGGCCCATTGAGGAGGTAATCACTGCGCGCACGGTCGGGAGTGTAGGGAAGGCAGTCCGTTGTCACAGCCCTAGCGCCGTAACGAGTAACTAGTCGGTTGGCTGTATTGGGCATGGTGACTTCCAACTCTCTGGATCCCATAAGAAGAACTTGGCTATCAAGCAATTTGCATTAGACGCCGACGTGAAGCGAGCTGTCAGCTCCCAACTATAGACACTTTATACCGATTTCTTCTACGATGGTATACACGACTTGGTGTCCCTGTAGGACGAATGCTTAAATGCCATTTGTTGCTTCATTGATGTCTGGTGTGTACCATCTGCTACCCACGTGCCATATATACATCAAGTCAGAATAAAATTATTGACAGGGTGTTGGTTACATTTATTTAAAACTTCTTAATACTTTTCATAGCAGTTCTTATCAGGTGACAGTAAAAACCTGTTGAAGACAACCTAAATTTTTGGCGAATTTAAAAAGCTGTGTGACGTAAATGCGCAGTATTCTGCACGGGCGCATAGCTAAACAGATTCGCCTTGTGCACTGCCAAGTGTCAATATGTGTACGAACGCACATGTTGGTAACAGTGACAGACCAATGGGGTGTTTCGACAACACAATCTGCATCAAACAAAAAGATCGTGATCAAAGCACGCGTCGTGGACGGTTTGTGCAGAGCTTCTATTGCACATGCACGAATGCATTGGTACTTCCATGATACACCCTGATATTTGTGTGGCTACACTTACGCGTGGGTTAAAGTCATTTGACACGTGGACTTGGGTGTTCTTATCTGCATGCCATCTGGTATAGGTTGAAGTTGGTACACATTTTCAATATTCCATGTCTTAAACCAAAGAAAGGCACTAATTAAAATACAACAAAACAGATTATAAAACACACTTATTATTGGGTAACGAAACAGGTAGCAGTTGGCACATAATATGAAGTGGGTTTCATTAACTGTTTTGTATTTTAGTTAGTGCATTATGTTGGTTTGAAATGTAGGAAGTAAGAAAGTACATTTACGATTAACATGAAATTTGCAGTTATAATATCTTGGGAATAGCTTTGAATCCAGATGCAATGACCTTATCTGTATTTTATAATAAGAACATAAATTTGGAACACAAGAACTCGGTGGTGACGAAGATATTAAAATTTATACAATGGCATTCAGTGATATTAAGAGTTTTAATTTTATTACAAATATTCTTAATTACACAAGTAACGCGCTTGCATTAAAGAAGAAACATGAACACTTGAAATGATCTAATAAATTGCAGATTGCCAAAAAACATGAGCCAAAATATTCCCTTTGATTTATAAGTTATGAAAGGTATATTTCAAAATTTGTTCAGAGATGTGTATTTTGACAATGATAAAAATTCGTTGTTATCAAATAGGTGTGATATTTGATTATTGGAAAATTTGGACGGTTTCGAAGGGATGTGTGGGTGCGGACAGTGCATTTCAGAGTTAATATGCATTATCAAATGAAAAATAGTAAATATTAAGGCACTACACAGATATCAATGAAGGAAGTCAACATAATATCTCTTCAGATTACAGCAAAGGTTTTCTAAATATGATGGCCGTATTATTCTCAAATGAGATGCAAGGAAGAAGTGAAATATAAGTAACATCCAAATTATAGTGGCATATATTGACATAAAATACAAAGTGTTCCACATTTCAGAATATATTTTTATATTACTGACACTTGAATTATATGTGACGAAAAATTTGGCAAATGACAAAATATTTTGGAAGGTAACATTCTAAATCATATCATTTCTTATATATTGAATTTGTCCTGAAGTATATTTGAAATGTTTTGGTAAATACTGTGTCGTTTTTTCATTCATACACCATTCCAAATTATCTACAGTTACAAGAATATATTATTACTGCTTTAAGAAATATATAAGTCATTGACACATGCGAATGACGCAAGTTGCCTGAGTGCGTGTATAGTAGAAAAAAAGTGGATATTACTTTTTCATTCATCCCGCTTTCTCTTCTGACAGACAGACACACAAACAACAGAATCACTCATGTAGCAGACAATAATTAATATGTGTATGGGGTTTGAACACTTTTAATTGCTATAAAATATTATATTATGTAATTCTTCTGAAAGTTGGGCTTACTATTTGTCACATGCAGATGATAGAGGAAGCATAATATTTTTGAGTATTTACAAATTTTAAAAAGTGTCTCCCCAAAGTTATAATCTCAAATCCCTTTCATAAAACAGAAAATGTAGTACAACACTATCAGCAGCTAGAGAAATACTGTATACTTTGTGTAAGTATACCTCTGGTTATTCTATTTAATTTGCAAATATTGACGTCTATTTCTACAATTTTCTAGCATGCAGGTAGCAAATGAATTTTTCAGACGGGCAACGAATTTAGTTATGTAGGCTGACACTTAGAATAAGAGAAAGAAAGAGAAATAAATGGGGTTTAAAAATAAACAAAATACTGTTGCAATTCGAAAGAACAACAATGCCAAATACATCCTACAGAGTTTAATTATTGTCTAAATGTACTGTTGCTTGTGTCTGCTCTATAGGCGTAAAAAGAGACGGCGTATTACCTAATCAAAGTGACTGATTTATTTTATTGATATCGTTTTTGTAATATTATTGTATTCTTGTATTAAAATACATACTTGGAGATTTGAAATACATTTCTATATATTGTAACAATAAATGTAATCTAAATTTTTAATTTACTGGAGGCAGTAACTTAATAACTACATATAAAGCGCTTTTATCTCGGCCTGTAATGGAAACAGCAAAATAAAAGCAATCACATTAAAACATGTCCTACGGAAAATTCATAATAATTATATGGCAATATTTTCTTTCAGTTACCAAGACAGTAATTTGAATCAAAAATGCGTTTTTTTGTATCTTGTTTGTATTCCGTAGGCCTATTTATCTGATTTATTACATGCCTTTAAAAAATGCAGTTCTTAAGATTCTTAAATTTAATACAAGATGCATATTTGCAACTGAATTTCTTAAAATATTCTGAAAATATTTTAAAATTTTGTTAAGTAAACAAAAGTCTTCACACAGTGACAGGTTATTGCTTTGATGACACGTTACTTGCTACAGCTGCTGGATGATAGTGACCAAATTATTTTCATAACCTGTCCGCATTTCCTTTGCAGTCTATTGTTTGTGATCTTACATCTAAATAATATTTTATTTTCATAAGGTAGAGGGTCCCCAAACGTACGGTCGTATTAATGTAAATTTTGTAATAAGAAAGGCAATATACTGTACATTAGTCAGGAAATATCTCTATATAATTCTGTAACGGGCGGTTCTATCACTACTCCAAGCAGTATAGTGGGGCAGTCACTTTGGTTAGACAAATAATGGCAAATACATTTGATGTAAAGAACATGTCTGTCTACCAATTACACAAAACGCCAGGACTTAAACAAAACAGTAAAAAACTATGCTACACAGTACTCACTAAACTACACAAATTCTAATGGCGTTACTCCACAGCTGTCAGGTTACTACGGAACAGAGACCAGTACACATCCAAGTTGTCGTATTTCTGTCTTGTAATACATGAGATTCGGCTTATTTTATTTCAAGACAAACAGAGAATAATTTTTTTGTTTATGCCATATTGATTACCATAAGCTGCCAAATACATTTAAAATGTATTATGTGAACAAACACCTTCTGGGATGACGTCCTTTTGAACTTGGCGAAGCAAATGAGTTGTCAGAGTGTTTTGTGGCGTAAGCTACATGTACCTACGGCATTTCGTATTGCGATTCTGTATATTAAACGCAAAATTACGCACACGTCCAGGTTAGCTTCAGCATTTGTGAATAAAAATGAAACTATATATTGAGAATTATTAAACTAACCGTAACACACAAACAAAAACACAAACACAAATACACATAAAATACACACACACACTCAAACACACACAAATACACATACACACTCAAACACACACACAACCCCCACACAAAACAAACACACACGAACAAATACATACACACTCAAACACACACAAACACACACAGAAATACACACACAAAGGCACACACACATAAATACACAAAAACACGCACGCACACACACACACACGAATACACACAAATATATAAACACACGCAAAAACACACACATAAACAAGCACACAGCCACAAACAAACAAACAAACAAACACGCACTCAAAGACACACACACACACGCATATACAACCCACGCACGGAACACACACTAACACAAACACTCAAACACACAACACACAAATACATATACAAAGGCACACACATATAACTGATTTCGAAATAACGTAACGAAACAAATTATATGTGTCATGCAGGCGAGTAGAATTGTTACAGATCGTATGTTATGTTTTGTAATTAAACACCTGATGGCGTTGAACACAAAGGGAGAATGCGAAAATGATTGTGCGTGCTTGGGACAGAAGAGAAATTTTGTCCAAGAGTTCAGATACGATACAGTATTCTATGACAGGTGGGGAAAGAGTCCAGCAATCTGAAGAACACTGAGTTTGCTTTGCTAGGTTAGAGCCAGAACTGATTAAAATAAGATATACACGCGCGCGGGTGTGTGTGTATGTGTATGTGTGTGTGTGTGTGTGTGTGAAATGTGAATTTATCCTCAAAAAATTACGAAAAATAGTAAGTAGACAATTTTTTTTTGTCATTTCCTTACTTCATCACTCACCAAGTAACAAATTCATCAACATGGCATATAAATCATACAAACCTTGTTGTAATGTTTAAATAAAGCCGCATAATATGCAAGTTATTAAGACAATAACAGACAACATAAGCTTGGATGCGTACTAAAATTCTACAATACAAAGGACAGTACAAGTAGTAGGCAGACAAATCAGGCAGACAAAATTTTTGTATGAAATAATATTTTGTCTTCGACATTTTCTCCCTTACGTACTACATTTTTGGTTTATTTTATTTCGCAGTTTATTGTACATAATTTAAATTCCCGTGTTTAAACTTGAACTGAAATTTTAGGATTTTGGACGTTATAGATACAAAGTACATGATAAAAAGAGAGATTTAAAATAAATACCTTTTTTCCCCTCAGGATTTGTCATGATTATTTTCATTGCGTGTTTAATTGAATCAACAGTAATATCAATAAAGATAATGTGGCAATTTTGAATTATTGCACATTTTATATATATATATATTTAAATACATTTTTTAATATTGGAGTCCGACTCTCAGTCATATGAACCAATTGTGCGTCAAGGATTTAAAAACCCTAACAATAAAAAAGACTTTGTATTATGTGACAGAGGTGACAAAAATGATACGTTTATAATATAGTTCAAAAATATTTAATAAGTTTAACAAAAAAGAAACTTGTATAGTAGGCATTAATAATTTATGTACGAGTTTTATGCAAACTGTAATCATAAGCATGTCCTAATTGCTGTGTATGTAAAATTTTGTCTTTTATATGTTGTTGATATAGTGGTATATGACATAAAGTAAATGGTTTTCTGTTTAGGAGGCAAATAGAGTTACCACTTAGACTTAAGTAAAATTTCTTTTTTTGAGAGCTGAATATAGCTAAATACGTAATACCACAAGAACATACACATTTTAAAACGTTTTTCACGTACAACGAATGATTTATTTTATAAAAATATGAAAGTATGGACAAACATTTTAGGAAAGGGAAATAAACCTTCAAATAAGGCATACATTACTGTTATAAAATGTAATATGATGTTTTAATTAAATAATAAGAAATTTTAATGAAATGCCTAAAATCATAAGTATTCCTTGTTCAACGCAGGTTTATAGTGCCACGTTGGCAAAAAATTCATATTATAAAAAGTAATTGCAGTTTAAGAGATCTATCTAAAAAAGGAAATACACAACCTCAATACCTAACATCCGGATATCGTAGAGCCAGAGAAATAATCAGGACGGTATGTACTTTCATAATACAATTAATCTGCACTAGAAGTGAATGATGGTAAAATGTTATAAACAACTGCGCATTTCAGTGTATTGGAGAAGGTCTGAAGCTTTATATAAGTGGGGTTTAAAATATATGAGGGGGTGCTGATAAGTCCTTAGCCCGAACTACTTTCCGATGTCGTAGGACGGAATCGATAGTGTCGTCTGTTCATGTGCCGAATTGCAAGTATTTTATTTTTACAGAGGCTGAAAGGAGGCATGTCAGGCGACGTGCGCGATTTCAACAACACGGAGAAGCGAGCTGTCATCAAGTATTTTTTTTCCTGCAAGGCAAGACGCCGAAGGAAATTCATACCATCCTGACAGAAACATTACGGGAACATGCACCATTGTATGCCACCGTCAAAAACTGGGTGGCTCAGTTTAAACGTGGTGATTTTTCCACCTGTGATGCGCCTCGACTTGGACGACCCAAAACAGTGACCACCCCGGAGATAATTGATCAAATTCAGAGCTAATCTTGGAAGACCGCCGGGTTTCGGGTAAGTCAATAGCTGAGCAACTGGGCATCTCACTTGAGCGGGTTGGGTCCATCATTCATGAAGATCTGGACATGCGGAAGCTCTCCGCGAAGTGGGTCCCGAAATGCCTGAACGCGGATCAAAAACTTCAAAGGTGCCAGTCGTCTGAGCAAATTTGGAATTTTTTCGGTGCGATCCAAATGATTTCCTATCGCGATTGGTGACCATGGACGAAACCTGGTTATATCACTATGACCCGGAGACAAATAAACAATCAATGGAATAGCGGCATAGCGGCTCACCCCGAACCAAAAAATTCCGAGTGCAAAAACCCACTGGAAAAATTCTCGCCTCGATTTTTTGGAATCAAGACGGCATCCTCCTCATTGATTATCTTCCAAAGGAGCAGACTATCAACGCGGAGTATTACCCATCTCTGCTGGTCCAATTGAAGGAAATTTTGAAGGAACAACGCCGCGAGAAGTTCACCAAGGGAGTCTTGTTCCTGCACGACAATGCCCCGGCTCACCGGGCACTTGCAACCCTGAAGAAACTGGCGTACCTGGGTTTCCAACATCCTGATCACCCACCCAATTCTCCGGATCTACCACCTGTTCCGTGGACTGTAAAAACAATTGGAAGTTCGCCATTTTTCATTAGACGCGGAGGCCATTGCTGCCGCGGAGTCCTGGTTGGACGGACAACCTGAATTTTTTTTATGAGTGGTTTGCAAAAGTTAGAGTAACAGGCTAAGAAGTGTACTGAGCTTCGTAGGGAGTATGTTGAATAAATCCCGAGTTTGTTCGCTGTAGCTTGTTTCCATCCTGGTCGGGCTAATGACTTATAAGTACCCCCTCGTACATGCATGTCTGTACATTTGAAATTGCTCTGTACGGTGGTATTAATAAGAAATCTTCCAATTGCACGTGGGCAAAGAGAATGCTATTACGATAGACGTATTTGTCAAGTTATTACATTCGCTTACAATTGAAGTCCCTGAACGTAAGTAACCTAACAAATTTGTTATGAATCAGTGATTTTCATAGCAATAACACACCAATGCTTTGTTACGAATTAGTCATTAAAACAATGCAGAATGTAACATTAAATAAAATGAAATAAAACTGTCCAGATATTAGATAATTTTAACGTACAATATTTGAAAAATTTATGATTTTTTTGACAGCATAATTTCAAGAAACTAATTGAGTTGTAATATAATGGATGACCAAATTATTGTCAATACTTCCAGTGCAGTAAAGGGAAATTTGTCATGACAATCAGGATAAAAGAGAACTGTATGTTTCAAACGGTCTGCAGCTGAAGTATTCATGCAAATGTGTTGGCAGGTAAGGCTGCTTGCATTAAGTGAATTAGGACCAAAACTGAAAGTACTGCGGATCCGTTATCAGCAGGGATGATCAAGAGACATCCCAACACCAAAAATAGCTTATAGTCTTTTAAAGAGCGAAACTGATTTGTAAATTATGCTTTTAAGATTTTGTTAAAGTTTTTACATTCCAAGCCATTAAAAATAGACACAAAACTTCTTGATATTCTATAACTGGAAATAAAGACTCATAATTTTAAGATAATGCATTCTACAAAAACAGGGCATTAAATCAAAATCGAAGTTGCATATACACTCTTAAATTGCTTTGGAAGTTATTAACAATTTTAAGTGTCTCTATTTTTTTGTGTTTTTTTCTAAACACATTTAAAAATAGGAAAGAAAATCATATTACTTCGGATTTGACATAAGCGACAAGGCCTTTAAGGGGCGGAGATATAGATGTTCAAGTATAAACAGAAACAAAGCCAGACATTTGACGCACACAATATACTGCTAGCACGCACTACTGAAGTGTTATGTATAAGTAAAAGCACTACACAAAACAAGTCGGCTGCATTAATAAAATGGATTTATAAAAAATGCGTAGCACATAAAGTCCATAGAAGAGCAATGGATTTAATATCACGAAAAATGGAATAACAACACTAAAATTTCAAAGATTACCATCGTCTTGGACACTTCGCCCTCTAATCTGGTTGAAATGTACCGACGTTTCGGAGAATTTTGTTGTCTTCATAATTAGGGAAGAGGAATCTACCCTGATGGTGGTAGATTAAGGGCGGCAACAGGATGTTCCGAAAAGTCGGCGCATTTGTACCAGACTAGAAGGAATCGTATAACCACCGCACTATGAGCCTTAAACTCACAACATGGTAAAGCTGTCAGTGGCACATGGAGTCAATATTGCTTTGGCGTAGTCAAATAAATATGACAGGTTAACAAAAGAGTCACGTTACGTCACTACGAGAATGTAAGGTACGAACACAGGGCACGTGTTTTAAGGACATGCCACTAGATCTTTGAGAGACAGTGATAAATATGTGTACCACTTGTTTAACACGTTATAGTCTGTGTTTTGTCCGCACAGTGTATTTCTGTGTCTCTTTTGAGTTTAACAATGAAAAGCGATAATTTCTCTCCTTTAAATGTTAGTCTTCATAATGAAGACGCAATGTGTTTACTGTGAAGTAGGAAGCAAAGTTTAATAATGTGAGAATCTGCACGAAGCTTCATGTTCAAAGTTTTAAAAATATTGCGTACATTTGCTTTAATTTTGTGCGTGGATTGAGTGAAGGGAGGTCGATTGTAAAACAGCAAAAGACATTTCCTTCGAAAAAGAGGCAGCATTTCAATTTACAAAGCCCAGTGGTTACATTGTGTTGCACAAAATTTCACATTGTGGCCACATATTGTATTTACGTGTTTGGTATATTTACGTAAAAACAGTAACTATTAATCCACAAAAATTAAGTTTCTGGTTTTTGCAACTGAGAAGTTGTTTCTGCGAGGTATGGGCTGAAAATTTACGTATAATTCAGGCTAATTCAAGTGTTAATTTAAGAGACTCATTTTGCAGCTACAACGATATTCTGAGAAATAATGTGTTCAAGAAATTTTGGAAAAGTCACTGCCGACACTATAATATTTCTTTTATTTAAATATAAATTTTTAGAGATATAATACAATTTAGCCTGTGGCTGATGCAATTATTATTAGTAGAAACTTCCATAGAGTTTAATTGAATTGAATTATATTAAATATAAAAAACGTAAGGATTTATATCCTTATAAGATCTCAAGAAAGGTAATTCTAAATTCTGTATATAATAGGAATTAAAATGGACAAAATAAACTATAAATTTAGATACCTTTTCGATATTATTTGTCGTATTTGCATTACTTAGATAGAGTACATACAAAGTATATAAATGTACATGTGAAGTAACGTAGGATAGAGTATGCTAGACAAATTCAAACAATTTTGTAAATCTTACATCGCTGGACGGCAATCTAAATTTCCTACAAATTTTTGTTCTACAGTTGACAATAACGGCTCTCCATTGACAGTCACTCATGCAGCCATTTATGGAGATCTGTTAAAAATGAATGTGGAAGTAAACAAAACTTTATATAAATTCAGACTCTTCTATTAGGCAATAAGGAAACAGATGAAAAAAGTCTTCATTATTTATGTATTATTTAAAACAACTAGAGTGTTTAACAAATCCAAGTTCACGAATGGCCATTTGCTTTTGCAACAAAGAAGTAATAAAATATTCTTTTTCTGAAAATTGAAAAACCTTGCTGAGAGATTTAGGGTTACATTACATCTGCTATGGACTTTATTGGAGGATGTGTGCAGTAGAGCGTGTCGCAGGGTTAAGCGGGGCATACTGTACCAAGCATCTGTTTAAATAAGCCTGTAAGCTATTACCAGTGTCAGTGTGTTGGCAGCTGGGGACAGAGATTCATAATCATAATCAGAAGCAAGTTACGAACAGGTAAGCTAAGCATGATCGTAAATAAGCAAGCAAAAAATGCTGAAGATTTCAAATAGGCGAAATTCAACTGATTACGTCATAAAATTTTGGAAAGGAAAGTACATGGTTATGACGTTACACATTAGTTTATTAATAATTTTCGTAAAATTTATATTACAGGTAAACAAGTTGCAATAATCCAGTTTTTTTACCATAATGTGCTTTAAAAACAAAAAAGTGTGTAATGTTATTTCACAACGTTTAGGTAGTTGACAAACAATTTCGTTAATTTTAATGTACTTAAACAAAAATAATTATTTAATATAAAATTATATTAAGCGCTTAAATATGAGACTCAGAATTTGCACAATATAAAGATATGTATAGGTATATAACAATTAACAGAGTTTTCAATTCATTTTTTTAAATTAATAACTTTTCCTGCTAGTGAAAAGCCCAAACATGAAAAGCCATATTTGCTTTACACTTACTGTTCATTATGTGTTTCTTTTTAGCAGTTTTCTTAATTACAAACAATAGAAATATTAAATGTTTATTATACAAAAATACGGGAAGACAGAAGGAAATTTTGTATGTAAATCCCTATTACTATATTCGGTACTATTATTTTGGAGCGGAAGAATTATGACGTAATCAGAAGATATTCCAGATGAGTAGCCATGCTAATTTCCGTATGTAATTATTACATTAGGGCTATCCTTTAATGCTGGTTGCATACATTACCTGTGCTATTGCGAGAGATCGATCTACAACTTTCGACTCGCGACGCACGACGTGTATATATACTGATGACGGTGATAATAACCTCTCAAATAGCACTGCTGCCAACTGACAATAGTTGTTTGAAATAAAATGTGTATTTACCACGTAAAATATCTTAAGGTATACACATGTTATATGAAACTCTACCCAGCTAACAATTTAATACATATGTACAGCCACTTAATTCTTAAAAATGGAACACAAACTTCAGTCCTGACTAAATTTATGTGAGACTGGTTGTGGATGAAGTGATATTGGAGAAAGTATTATTTCGAGTTTCTTTCGGCTTTCCCCTGCTAATCACCATTCTACCTTTTCTCAGTACTCATCTGTAGCACAAACCAGGCACACGTGATCGCATAATGTTCCAGTGGTGGCTTCATAAGTGGCTGAAACTTCGGTGATTACGGAGGGCACCGAATTTATACAACAGTATGAATGGTAGATGTCTCAGAATCGAAGAAAGTAAATTAAAGCTAATCCGGAGTTAGTGACTACAGAACACGACGAATATATGATAAATTGTTATGACAGGTCAAATGTATATCTTACGTAAAACAACAACACATCAAATCTACTTTTCTGCTTTTTCCAAAATATCTTGAAATTTGTACAATACCAGATTTTATTATTCATTTTAGGTATCCCTGTGTACTTGATAGATGTTTGTATGTCGTATCAGTTTTGAACATCCTCTCCTACCTTCTTTTAACCGTGTCTAATATTTTCGCTACCAGTACACGCCAAGGTTGGTGACAAAAGAAACATTCGCCGAAACGTCCTATGCAATTGCAGAATTTGCGCGATTTAAGTAAGAAAACGAGTATGTACATTCAGTGGCGTAGCTAGGAACTTGGCACTAGGGGCGAGCGACTACAATGGCGGTTTGCAGAGAAAAATATTTTTAAAAAATTCAATTTTAAAAATATTATTTGGAGCGATAAATTAAAAATAGGCAAGAACAGACAATGAAGGGTTTCATTTCCAATATTCATTTTGTCGCCCAGGACGACCGCACGTCTGGCCATACCCTACCTACGCTAAAGTGTACGTTGTTAGAGGCTATAATAAACGATACAGTAGTATTATTCGGCAACAAAATGGCTAACATAATTCTGTAAGCCCTACATTTACATTATTCTTGAAATTACGATTGAAATCAATTTTACTTACATAACTTTTTACAGGAGTGGTAATATTGTGCACCACATGTTTTGAAGTTAAAAACGAAAGTCTATGCAGATTTTATTTGTGAGATTCCTTTTGTTGTAGGCAAAAAGAAAGGTGATTGCTTTCTTAAAAGTATTTAGTCAATTGACCTTCGTAGACGAGGCGTGGTTCGATCGGCCTTGTCTTAAAATTATTACAATTTCATATACTGCATGCACGGCGTCAGTGACCCAGTAACGGCCAGGATTAAAGTAAACTAATCTCAGGACTCCTCAGTTACTGTACAAAGAACATGGAGCTACTTAAACAATTACTTTTTAACAGAGACATTACGTGGTTTGGAAATCTAAACAACGTTCATTGTCACATTTAAGCAGGTACTGTACAAATTTGAACCAAAATATGACATATTTAAAATACCCTATATTTTTCGGGATACAAATTACAAGAACGGTGAAATAAAGTGGGGACTTTGGGGCAAATAATAATAATAATAATATATCACAATTTGTTTACTGGGCAAAATTGTACGCGAAATTAAAACAACTAAATTTAAAGTACCTCATTTGGGCAAAACATGTGGGATAATGGAGAGAGATGGGAAACAAAATAACTAACTTATAACATGTAAATGTATTTGGTAATTTGGTGTGATAGATATTATACTTGATGAAAAGAAAGACGCAGAAAGACAATTAAATACTTTTCAAGGGAATAAGTGAAAAATTATAAAGAATAGTCAGGATAGAAGCCCTTCGTGATAATAGAAACCTTAAGGGCCAATTCAGGCTGCGTTGTGTCACATGTAGTGAGTAATCGATTAAAAAAATAACTCCCGTCATTCTTTTGAGGCTAACAGTTACCCAGCTTCTCAAAAATAAATTTAAGGAACCAAATTTTCTTTTGCTTACTCATAAGATCCCGCCTGTGAATCAATATGATCCAGATGAATCGAGTCGAAAGCCCAGGACATAGGTGACCTGATGTTTGAAGAATATCAGTAAATAAGAGAGGGAATTATATTGCCGGAAGTAGCCATAATGTGTTAAGCTTTATAGTCGTGAAGGCCCCAGTTACGAACTGAAAACTGCTATTACGGTAGACGGGCTTAGTGGCGGGGAAGAACACTTGGATGGATAAACTATGCTAGGATTTACATGGAAACGGATCTCTGAAGTTTATCGGTTGACATATTTGCTTGTGGCTTGTTTAACGACGCTGTAAACATCTGATTGTACGAAGCGCAAAAGAGTTGGTCACTGACGAACTGGTAAGGACTGGGAAAGAAGAGACTGTTTCTTATTCATGGCATTTTACCAGTATCTGTCCGGAGTGATTGAATAAAAGGAAGCAAGGACTCAGTCAGGAGAGTGGAAATTTGAAACTGGCACCCTCAGGACACATGCCTTAATTGTTACCACTACACGAGATATATCGGCCAATGACAATGATGATGATACTGATGATGATGAAAATGATGACATAGGAGAATTTCTAAGTATGACGGCCTCAGCGTCAAGCAGGCAGATCAGGACGATTTCGTTTTCAAAACGTAAAGGCAAAGTGTGGAAGGGACCAAATTTTACGTGATGCACTAAGAAATTACACAAGACTTTGGAACAACCAACAGTTCAGTTCCATGTCCCTTAATGAGAACTGTGCCATTGTTCACACCACCTATGAAGATGGAACAAACAGAGTGTTTCGAATGTCGGCACATAATATTCAGATTCCGGGGAATCACCCACAAGAAATAATACAACAAGATGAAACAGGGCATGTATTCTATTTACAGCAAGCCACGTGTGATGTGAAGCTGTCAGCCGACAGCTGGACATCTTTGCTTTCCCAGTTCTTGTCCGAAGTCGTAAGGATTGCTGTTGACGAACCGACATCTTTACCGGTACAGACCTTGGTCACGTTTTACAATTACATAATTTGTTGGGATATTACTTAAAGAGGAGCTACATAATTCATACACATCAGTGAACATATCAGAATTAGGATTATGGTGAGGTGAAGTATACAGCACGCGCGAAGATTATCAGATATGAGTATAGAATTTTAATGTGAAACAGTGAAAATAAGGGACCGACTGGAAGAACTATATGTAGTTTGTAGTTAATATTAAAATGGATCTTAAAGAATTGGGATGACAGGGTGTGGACTGGATTCATCCGGTTCAGGATAAGGACCAATGGTGGGCTGTTGCAAACACGGTAATGAACCTTCGGGTTCCATAAAATGCAAATAATTTGTTGAAAAGCTGAGACACCGTTAGATTCTCAAAAAGTGCTCTACGTCTTGGATTTACAATTTATTTAACGCTACTGATAACGTGTCAGATTACATGGTGTCGAGATTTGGGAATTTTGTTGAGTAACGTATCGGAAATTATATGACATGTTGTGATCGTGGCCTGTCTTGAGGTAGTATTCCGTAACTTTCCTGGAATTGCTGTAAAATACCACCGAAAAGTTCAAGACAGTATTTGTCTTCGCCGAGATTCGAATGTGGTTGCCTGCGATTAAAGTCAAGCGCGTCTCGGTTCAGGTAGAAAGATGATATTAAAATAGCTCTTAAACACATGCTTCAAATAAGGCAAACGCCCTATTATAAGTGGCATAACATACGTGTGAAATGTAGGCTGTATTGTCAATGGCAACAGTGCTGTATTATTATTATTATTATTATTATTATGAGATATTAAATTATTAAGTGTATTAGTATACAGAAAGTTATGCAATGAATGAAGAGGCGACGTTGAATTATACCTGAAACACCGTCACAATGGCCCAGAGAAGCGAGTCAAAGTTCTTTCTGTCACAAATCTTAGTTCCATCGTCTTGAATTTCACAGAACCTACACCCGAACAGGTTCATCCCAAGAATACTAAAAAAGAATAACATTTCATGTATACAATAAGAAATATTAATATCTGATCACTGATTTTTCATAAAATAATAAAAAAGTGACAAATATTTTCATATTATGTGAGTCATTTAGAAATGCCCTACTTAACTTAAAAATAAAAAAAATACCTGATGAAATGTCATTAAAATAAACATTTTATAACCTGTTTGTCCCCAAGGAACTACGTAATTAATCATAATGTTACTTGAATATTTAAAAACATGCAACCTAACATTTTCAGACATACTAAAGAAAACTAAACTAAATTATTATTAAAAGAAATAAAAATTACTTTTTTACATTTTTAACGTCATATTTTAAAAAGGGTTTATTCTTACATAAAAATATACTAAATTAAAATGTACTTTCACATAAGTATTTTACGTATAAAATATTGTGATTTACAGTGTAAGAATTTTAAGTCAATTCTTTTGATTGTTTTCATGCTTAATAGACGATAGTTGTAAAAAGGTGTAGAGAGAAGTAAGAGATTTTTTAAGGAAATGGCGTCACGCGACGCGCCTGTGGAAGATAAAATTAGATGGCGTCTCCACTCGGGTCGACAGAGTGAGCGTGCTTTGTTAATTGAAAACAAATATGTCAGTCTGCAGAAAACCATGTTTAGGTTCATATTCTTCTTCAGTCAGATTGCTTAATATTTTGCAAATTTGTCTTCCGTCAATGACGAACGGGCACTGTGACTCTAATAAACCAATTCTAACATTTAAACAATAGCAATACAAAGACATTGAAACCTGAACGGCAAAATTCTGACAACCCTCGTTTTTAAGTCTAAATCTTCAATTGATCTATCATTGTCTAATAAAATCGTAGAGGGGTGTAAAGAAATCACAAATTCATTGGATATTCACATCATGAATTTAAAAACCTTTTAAAGGAAACGCTGATGTTATCGGTAAAGTGCGATGGTGCTATGCTGACCGAAGCAAAGTTACCCTTTGACTGCTTCCAAACGACAGGCTCTTTTCGAGATTAGTTGTAATATGGCGTTAAGTACTGCCAACTGTACGAATGACCAGGCGTGACTTAAAAATAAGCTCATTATATATAGAGGATGGAAAAGTTTCCAAGGGGTAATGCGATCGGGTTGCGAATTTGAACACCCTCCTCGGTCTAGAAAAAAAAATTGGAATTTACGGCTATGAGCCCAGTAAGTAATCTTTGACGGAAAAGTGATTAGTTTCGGACCCTAGCTGCAACAGGATACATATTTAACAGGGAGGCGCACAAGAATAAATATTTATAGGGGTACAGAACTACGGGCACACAGAGTAATTTTGAGCGCTACTCTTTACAACATCTTTATCTGTTTGTGCTATGTCATCCAGCCCAAAGAGCTTATCTCTAGTGAAAGTTATCACTGACAGTACCTCGAGCGAGAAGTGTCAGGCGTGTTGCTACGTGAGCGTCTGTATATTCCGCCGATATTAATACTTAATTGATATTAGCAAACGAGTATTGACACCTGAATGGGTATGCAGCAATGCATTACAGACAATTGTAGACAAATGTTGTTACAGAAACATTTTCTTTAGAAAGTGTTTCTATGACGAATGACGTCTTAAATTCGTAACACTTGTAATTAGAGATGTAAACCGGTATAGAATTCTTTATCGAAATCAAATATTATTTAACAGTTCTTTTTTTTTCTGAAATTTCAGGCACTTCTGGTATTTCATTTCTTTAAAATAATACGAGTTATTGCACGCTATCAAGCAACAACGCGATATATCAATATATGTTTCGATTAATACACATGCAATTATAACCACATTAACTGATATCTATACTGATATCCATATTCATATTAATGGGGGCGTATGGTGGTGCAGTTGGTTGAGGCTCTGCACTACAAACCAGGAGGTCGTGGGCTCGATTGTGATTTGTCATTGACTTAATCCTTCCGGCTGCACTGTGGCCCTGGGGTCGACTCAGTCTCTAACAGAAATGAGTACCAGGAATATTTCCTGCGGGTAAAGGCGGTCGGTGTGTAGGACTGACAACTTTATCACATTCATTTACCTATCGTCTTAAAATTTGGAAACCTCATCCTCCTGGAATCCTCAGGTCTGTCCAGGCTTTACCTTCCTATATTCCATATTAATTGATATCTATATCAACTAATATCAACATTAACTGCTATATACATTAAATTATATCTGCATTGACATCCACAGTGACTGATATCCCTCATATAAACCATATTCCTTCCGTCTGTCCGTGTATCGTACCCTGTATCACGGGACATAACACGGGATATTAATAAAGAACAGCCGTAGAAACAAATTTTTTAAGGACGAAAAGGTTGAAAATTTCTCAATTATCCTGTTAGTTTCTTAGGTTTTGAGCCCAAATAAATTTCTTTGTTTATTGTATTAGATAATTACTTTCACGCGAGGGGTAAACCTATCACTAGGAAAAGTCCAAGTCACACAAAATAACAATGTAGTGTTCTGTGTACGAACACAATGCTAATATATAATTCAGAGGGTAGAGTCATGTAGAAATGCCGACCGGTGTGGCGACACCAACAGTGTAACACATAGACATAGAGACAAGACAACAGGGGCAGAGAATAACAGAAAAAGAGGAGGATAATACGAAAAATGGAAATGGATAGAGAGACAGAACAAACAGTTATCAAATAAGGACGAAATCACTTTTCATGTCACCCCTGTCACGGCGAAAATCCCACAGAGTTCGTCAAGTGGTGCCCGGATTTGCATTACATCAGAGATGAATAAATTGCGGGAGTCAGTAAATCCGGATGAATAAATCTTTTACAGCGGGGCCTAATATTTGTGGGCCCTCAGTGAGGGACTCGCCTCACGTCACCCTTTGGTTTCTGGAGTTTTGAGGTTGATCCATAGATTATTTTTTGGGCGAAAATTTATGCACCCCTGCATTACATGATTTTCTCAGTACTTGGGGGGGG
>Ga0123355_10003864_pt1 | contig 21673 bp, 20 predicted proteins | sample TergutEmb28metaG_3_FD_89872 | JGI IMG/M metagenome (GOLD analysis project Ga0123355, IMG submission 89872) | Embiratermes neotenicus P1 segment gut microbial communities from Petit-Saut dam, French Guiana - Emb289 P1 | ecosystem: Host-associated > Arthropoda: Insects > Digestive system > Gut ...
ATACAGGGCTTTAGGCGTGTTTTTTGTAGATTTGATAAGTTGGATATTATTTACATTGCGTTCATTCAACTTGCTTTGGTTTACGTGGCTATTAAATAGTGGCTACACGCCCTGGTTGGATTTTTGCCTAAAATGAAGTTAATCTTTTACGGCTTTGCAAACTGCAATTGCGCCTGCTTCGGATTTTTAGCAAACCGCATATAAAACACAACAACCGATGTAATTTTTGCAACTTCAATTGCAATGCCCATTATGTTCCAGCGGAAATCGCCGTGTAGGATGTTTAGCGGCGTTTGCGTTAAAATGACAATGAGGGCGTAAAAAGACACTGTTATGCGTACATAATGGACACCAGGCAGGTATTGCCCGATTACAAAGGCTAGCGCGGCTATCATGCCAAGGGTGTGCAGCCAGCGTACTTCCTGCGGGGCGTTTATAATGGAAAGAACACCTGCTACAAGGGCAACGCCTATCATAACCAGCAGAAAGTTTAGACCAATTTCCTTGCTTTGGGGCGTGTTTTTGGCGAAAATTTTCCAGAAAACTAGGTTGCGGACGGTGCTGTAAGAGGCGGCAACCATTAGAGAAATTTGGGTGCTCATGCCTGTGGCCATTCCCATGGAGAAAAACATGGCCAGCCAGAAAAAGCTGCCTATTCCCGTGGTGAAAAAATATTTCGATTTGTTTTTGATTTGATAGGACGAGAACTCGAAAGCGATTGTAATAAGCCCGAAAACCTGGGCGATTATAAACCATGTATTCATGCCGACATCCTCCTGTTTTCTACGCTTTGCAAGGATTCGTATTTTTTGCAATACGCAATTGCTACCGCGCCTGGGCCTGCGTGAGTGCCTATTGTTGCGCCAACTTCTACTACAGGGCTTGTGATTTTTGTTCCTAGGGAATTTTCAAGGCTACTTTGGAATTTTGTGGCGTCTTCTTCCCTTAAAATATGGCCAACGCATAGGTTAATGTCCTGTATTTCGTCTTTTAATGCTTCTACCAGGCCTTCTTCAATTAAGGCAAGGACACGGTTGCGGCCACGCACGCTGTCGAGCTGCTCTACCGCGCCGTCTACTATGTGCAAAATTGGCCGCAGGCCCAAAATGCCGCCAACCAAGGCGGTTGTAGGGCCAACCCTGCCGCCCTTTTTTAGGTATTCTAATGTATCCAGCGAGAAATATATTTTTACGTGCTGTTTCACTTCATCGCATAACCGCGCGGTTTTTGTGATGGAGAAACCAGCATCGCGCATTCTTATCATTTCCTTTAGAATAAGCCCTTGGCCAATGGCGCAGTTTAGCGAGTCGATTACGATAATTTTGCGGTTTGGATAATCTTCCTTTAGCATATTGGCGGCCAGGGTCGCGCTGTTGTAAGTGCCGCTTAGCTTGGAAGAAATGGTTAGGGAAATAATGTCCCTGCCTGCCTGCAAATGAGGGGTATAAATATCTACATAGTCTTGGGGGCTGGGCTGGGCCGTTTTGGGGAACAGGCTTTTGTCGTTTTTTAAGCGGGAGAAATATTCTTCTTTGGTAATATCTACGCCTTCTTTTAGGTAAGTTTCGCCGTCTAGTGTCACGTAAAATGGGATGATGTCTATGTTGTGCTTTTGGGTTTCTGCCTTTGTAAAGTCGCAGCCGCTGTCTGAAATTAGTTGAAACATGGGTGTACCTCCTGGGGTTTTAATTTGTGCTTCACCTATATAGACAGCAATTTTTTATGTTGGTTGCATGGCGCGCAAAAAAAACAACCGGCTAAATTTCCGCCGGTTGTTTTATTCGTTTTATAGTGCGTTGTGGGTGAAGCTAACAATCTTGCAGATTGGAATTTCTGTTACTGATCCTAGCCAATTCCAACGACCACGGCCATGACCGCGACCACCGCGGCCGCCGCAGCAACCGCCGCGTGCGCACATGCCAACACCTGCAAAGCCAACTTCTTCTTCTACGCCCATGCCGCCGAAAAAGCCGCCGCAGCAAGCACTGCCGATTGGGCAAGAAGGCGGAGCGCCAATGTCGGTGATTAATCTTACACAGCCATTGCAGATACCTGCCAATACGCCTGTGAAGCCGTTACCAGACAAACCGCCGCTTGTGGTGAAAATTGTTACTGTTTGACCAAGATATCTGGTCATGCTTTCAACTAAAAATTCGCCCATTTTGAATCCTCCTTTTAGATTTTGCATATGTTTCGCGCTTTAAGACCAGCCCAACCCCTTAGGCCGGAATAGAAGTGTACAGTTGTTGCTGCGCTAAAACATTTGCCTAGTACATACTATGAAATTTGTCCAGGAGTGTTACAAATTTTATGGGCAATAGCTAATTATAGTTGACTAGTCGCGAAATGATTCCACCCAAAGGCGAAATTCGGTTCCTATGCTACCGAACACTTTCTTGTTTGCGTTTGCTCGTATTTCGTTCATCCAGTCTTCGCGGTTTTTCATTATTTGCCTGTCTAGGGGGTGTATTATTGGGTTGGCTGGTGGCATCAAGCCGCTTACGCGAGATAATGTACCAACCATTAGGCGCATTGCGCGGTCGTTTGCAATGGCGTCCAGTGCCGATTGCTCGATTGTGCGGAACATGGTCTCTAGCTTCGTCGGGTCTTGGCGCAGGTCGCCATCAACAATAAGAACGGATAAACCTTGGTAGATTTTAAAGTACATTTCCTTGAAACGCCAAACGCGAATATGCCGCCGTAGCGCGATAAATTCAAATGCGCCAATGGTTAGCGTAACAAGCATAGGCAGAAGGAAACTTAGCCCGACAGCCAAGACACCTAGTAAGGCTATGCCCCATACGGGCACGAGCATAATTGCCAAGAAAAGTTCGGCCGCGCCGTATTGTAGGCATTTTTTCCTATACAAATGGAACATTCGGTAATATGTTGCCATGCGGGTTTCGGCGTTTTCGCAAATAGCGTCGGCGGCGTGCAGTTTAGAAGTGCGCGCTTCGTCTCGCAGGTTGTCTTTTACATATTTTACGCTATCTATTTCCGGGGTGGTCATAATAAAATGTTTCTCTAGGTTTTTGAAGCGGCGGCGGTAGTTGTCTATGCCTTCTTTGCACTCGGTGTCGGCACACATGGCGTGGCGCGAACCTATTAGCGACGCGATAAGTGGCGGGATTAGCTTTTTGCCGTTAAGTTTAATTTTTTGGCGAACGATTAACGCCATTTCGCCAAAGGCAACAAGGCTTGCGCCAACAGTAAAGAGTAGCACTGCCTCAAGATATGAGCTGCCCGAAATCAAATTCCCGACCCCAGCCAGGACTGGGATAAGCCATAACAGCCACAAAGCCTCCAGCCAATAATATTTTAACGAACGGTAATGGACTTTCCAAAATTCCTTGGTGTATTTTTCTATTTGTTCATTTTTTTCGTGGAGCAGTGTTGCGGTGTTCTCGTGTAGGTTGGTGGGTTCTAGGGCTAGTGTTTGGTTAACAAAAGTCACCAGCCGCATTTTTGCCGCTGGCGAAAGGTAGTGAACCCAGGCGCGCCATTTGAAGGACTTCATTTTTTTGCTGATTTTTTTCTTGCGCAGATATCGCTCGAAAACAACGGGGTTTTGTTGGGCTAGTTTGCTTGTAGCTTCCAATATACCATAGGTTTCCTGGGAACTTGCCCATATCAGGCGGCGGAAGGCTTTCATTATGGCCCATTCGTCGGCTATGGTGTTGCTGTCTTTGTAACCTTGGCGGTGGGGGATGTCGGTGTTCCAAACATGGCCAATTTTAACCGAGCCTACCCAAATCCATCGGCTATGGGGCTCGACGTCCATATTCATCATGCGGCTTTTGTACTCTGCCATAGCCCTGTTGTAGCGGATTTCTTCGTCACGCTTTTCCTTTTTCCAACGTAGGAATTGCTCCCAAATAGATTTTTTTACAAAAAGTTCGTCATCGTTGGATAGGAAGCGGGTTTCGACTATTGTTGTGTTGCGCCTCATTTGCTGATAGTCTTTTTTGCCGCCTTTGCGTATTATTTTTTCGGTTTCGTTTGCCAGTTGGTATAGTAGTTGTTTGCTGCGGTTTTCGTGGGTGCTTATTTTCCATACCAGCGCGGACACTGGATAGAGGATGATTGCGGCCAGGCCAGCCAAAAATTGGCCTTCTGCCCATAAAATAAAGGGCAAAACAAAAGCCAGGACAAAGCCGGGTATGTAGGCCAACATCATTAGCCCGCGTTTTAGGGCGTGGGTGCTGGCGCGGCTTCTGTACATGGCTATTTGCTGTTGTTTTATGTCTAACCATATTTCTTTAGTCATTATCGTCCTCCAAATTGTACTTCTCCGCTAGCTTATGGGCTTCGCTGTCCATGTCGCCTAGGGTATCAAAACCCTGGCGCAGGAGCTGGTCGGCTTTGTCGTCGGCCTCTTTTTGCATATCGCGCTTGTGGGCGCGGCGCATAAAAAATGCTAAACCGAGCGCGATTGCCGAAATAGCCAATATGCTAATGAGTACTGTGCGAGGGTAGGGCAGGATTTCTACCGGGAATATAATCCCCACCAGCGATAGCAGCACGATAATGATAAGGCCACCCATAATAAATGTGCCGCAACCAGGCGCGGATCTTAGTTTTTGTTCTTCTGTCATGGTGTTTGCACCTCCAAGTATATGTGAATAGTACACCATATCGCGGGGATAATTTCAAGTGGCTATAATTCAACTGGTAACCAAATCCAACCAGTTGAATTATTTTGCACAAATGAAATATTTCACTGCAATCTTGAGCCGTTGCTTTGGCTGTGGTATACTTGATGTAATTGATAGAGAGTAGGATACACATGAAAACTCCGCTAGGTTTCATTGAGCTGGAAAGCGGCTTGATGGAAGTTTATGCAATGAACGACCTGTTTTTAAACTTCACATTTGAGAAGGAAGAGAATTGGGAAACATTTCGGCTAATAATTAACATATTGCTCGAAGAGTACCGCAGGCAGAACCAGCCGACAATCGTCACGCCAATTGATGGCAAAATCCACATAGAGACCCAGTACAAGTTTTATGTGAACGCCAGTAACAAGAACAAAACTCGCAACCAGGATTTTAGAATTGACGAGATTGATAGCGACAGAATAAGCTATATTGAGTTTCAAAATAAGGCAATGACCCGGCCACCCATTGAAGTTAGAGCCGCAGAGTATTTTGGCCTAGGCATTGGCCAAAACCCCGAAAAGAAAAATGCTAACCAGATATGGCTTTTGGCGTCTGATGCGGACACTGTTTTGCAAGAAAAAACGTTTGCGCATTATATATTAAAAGACGAAACTACAAATAATATATATCCCGGTACTTCGGGCATAATGTTTATAAGTTTGACGAAATTGTCGAAAGAGGATAATTTAGCAGGCGAACTGGCTTTACTGTTACTGGGTCGATTATCCAGCCCGCAAAATGAAGATGTAAAACACATAGCCGATGCATTTAGTACAAGTTTTGAAACCTTTAAGGATGACAAGGAGGTTAAGAGCACTATGACAATAATTGAGAAATGGTTAATGCAAGGTTGGGAAGACGGCCATGAGGCAGGCCATGAAGTAGGTCGTGAAGAAGGCCTAGCAGAAGGCCTAGCAGAAGGCCTAACAGAAGGCGCAAACAGAATTGTCGAACTAATCAAAAGCGGCCTCTCACCGGACGAGGCACTGCGCAAAATTAACGAAGAATACACCCCTGCATAATTCACCCAACATGGAGGCAATACACAATGACCGACCGAATGAAATACATCCGCAATTTTTGCATAATAGCCCATATAGACCACGGTAAATCTACTTTGGCGGATCGACTTATTGAACTGGCTGGTGCACTAACCCGGCGGGAAATGCAAAGCCAAGTGCTAGATAATATGGACCTGGAGCGGGAACGCGGCATTACAATAAAGGCTCAGTCTGTACGTTTGATACATGTACACGAGGGCAAAGAATATATTTTGAACCTGATAGACACCCCTGGCCACGTGGACTTCACATACGAAGTTAGCCGCTCTCTAGCCGCATGTGAGGGTGCGCTTTTGGTTGTAGACGCCGCCCAAGGCATAGAGGCGCAAACCTTGGCCAATGTATACCTTGCCATGGACAACAACCTGGAAGTTGTGCCAGTTATAAACAAAATCGACCTAATTGCAGCCGACCCAGACAGGGTAAAGGCAGATATCGAAAATGTAATTGGTCTGGATACAGAGGGCGCGCCGCTAATTTCCGCCAAAACATCATTAAATGTAGAGCAGGTTTTTGGCTCGATAATTGACTCTATACCACCCCCAACGGGCGACCCAAACGCGCCTTTAAAGGCCATGATTTTCGACTCTATCTTTGATGTGTATAAGGGTGTAATCGTATTTGTGCGGGTGATTGACGGTGTGCTTAAAACAGGCATGGACGTGCATATGTTGGCCACGGACAAGAAATTTGGCGTAGTGGATTCTGGCTATTTTGGGCCAGGTAAATTTATTTCCAGTGGCATTTTGCAAGCGGGTGAGGTAGGATACTTTACAGCCAGCATTAAAAACGTGGCAGACACCACCATTGGCGATACGGTAACGGAGGTTGGCAACCCAACACAAACGCCTTTCCCTGGGTATAAAAAGGTTAGCCCCATGGTATACTGCGGCATTTTCCCAGCCGACGGCGATAAATACACCGACCTAAGGGACGCCCTGGAAAAGCTGCAATTAAATGACGCCGCGCTACATTTCGAGCCAGAGACTTCAGTTGCACTTGGCTTTGGTTTCCGTTGCGGATTTTTGGGACTGCTTCACCTTGAGATAATCCAAGAACGTTTGGAGCGGGAGTATAACTTAGACTTGATAACCACCGCGCCCAGCGTAATTTACAAAGTTTATCAAACCAACGGCGATATTATTCAACTATCTAACCCGGCAGATTTGCCCGATCCCTCTCGTATAAATTATATCGAAGAGCCTATTGTAAAGGCCGAAATTATGCTGCCTTCGGAGTTTATCGGGCCTATAATGGAACTGTGCCAAGAAAGACGCGGCGTATACATTGGCATGGATTATATGAGTGAAAGTCGCGCGATATTAACCTACGACCTACCGCTAAACGAGATTATTTACGACTTTTTTGATACCCTAAAGTCACGCAGCCGTGGTTATGCATCCTTTGAATACGAACTAAAGGGCTACGAGCAAAACGAGCTTGTAAAGCTGGATATACTGGTACACCATGAACTGGTGGACGCGCTGTCCTTTATCGTGTACAACAAAACAGCCCACGAGCGCGGCCGCAAAATTGTAGAGAAACTAAAAAAAGAGATACCCAAGCACCAATTTGAAATCCCTATCCAAGCGGCTATTGGCAGCCGAATTGTAGCTCGTGAAACAATTGGCGCACTACGTAAGGACGTAACAGCCAAATGTTACGGCGGCGATATCACCCGTAAAAAGAAACTGCTTGAGAAGCAAAAGGAAGGCAAGAAGCGGATGCGCAATATCGGCAGTGTAGAAGTACCCCAGCAAGCCTTTATGAACGTGCTAAAGTTGGACGAGAACTAATGGCCTATGGAATTTATGTGCACATTCCCTTTTGTGTGCAAAAATGTGATTATTGCGATTTTTTGTCCCTTCCTGGCAAACCGCGCATATATATGGAGTTGTACGTAGAAGCCCTCATCAATGAGATAAGGGCTTTTTTGGATGAGAACATCCCCTATGACACAATTTACATTGGTGGTGGCACACCAACTGCCTTGCCAGAGGAATTGCTGTGTGCAATTCTGTCGGTACTGAAACCCCCAGCAAACTGCGAAATTACTGTAGAAGCCAACCCAGGCACGCTGTCCCTAGCATACCTATCCGACCTAATAAATCACGGTGTAAACCGCTTAAGCCTTGGCCTACAAACCACAAAAAACCACCAACTAGACGCAATTAACCGCCTACACTCTTTTCAAGATTTCGTGATAAACTATTACTGCGCACGCTTGATTGGCTACACCAACATAAATGTAGATTTAATGTTCGGCCTGCCCGGACAAACATTGGAAGACTGGCGCAGCACATTGCAAACAATAATCGAAATAGACCCAGAGCATATTTCTGCCTACAGCCTAACCCCGGCAGAAAACACCCCGCTGTGGGATGCATTGGAAAACAAAAAAATTCATCTGCCATGTGAAGAAACCGACCGCAAAATGTATCATATGGCAATTGAAATGCTAACCGCCGCTGGCTACATCCATTACGAACTATCAAACTTCGCAAAACCTGGCTACGAAAGCCGCCATAATGTAAACTGCTGGCAGTGCGCACCATACCGCGCCTTCGGCTTGGGCGGCCATTCCTTCGACGGGAAAAAACGCTGGCGCAATGCGGAGGATATGGCGCATTACCTTGCATCTTACGGCATACCACACAATGTTGAAACCCTATCTGATACCGATATCCAAGCTGAAACCATGATACTGGGGTTGCGATTGACTAAGGGTGTGGCCGAATCCAACATCCCACCCGCCCTTGCAAATACCATCGAAACACAAATAAAAAAAGGGCTGCTAACCCGCCGTGATAATCACGTGAGGTTTACAGCCCTAGGTTTAGACCTGGCTAACCAGGTTTTTTCGGAGTTTATTTAGCTAGGCCGCCCAACCAACGCGCCTTTGCCTATGGCAAATATATCATCCACCACCATTTGAAAGCTGACTTCCCGCTTTTCTGTTTTGCCGCGGGCTTCCAGTTTTTCTCGGTGGAAGTTTTTAAGGTCGGCGGAAAGTGGAAGGTTTGCGCATTCCAGCAAACGGATTGCGCCAAAATCATCTCGCGCTGGCAGAATTTTGCCCGCGTTATACATACTCGGCGCGAAGGGTACATCTATGACCCCTGCCTCGAAAGCACGAACTGTGCCCACGGCAATGTCGCCAACTCCAAGCTCCAGGGTTTTCTCCAATATCAGGCGAGTTTCTTCCATTATAATGTCGCATTCGGCGTTCACGTCTGGCAGTGGAAGAAAACTTTGGTCGGCAAGCATACTCACTACTTGTTTGGTTGCGGCAAGCCCAGCGGCGTTGGCCTCTTTGGTGGGTATTCCCATTGCCTCGTGGGGGCTTTTTACAATTACTTTAGTTGCCCCGGCAAGTGCCGCCGCTGCCGCGCCCCAGCTAATTACGCCAAAGGATTTGCTTTCATCTTGAGGGAAGCCGCCCATCCATTGGTGTAAAACAGTGGAGACTTTTACATCTGCGTAGCCATGTTCTGCCAGGTAGACTTCAGTTTGGGCGCGCAGGCTTTTTATGGCCGCAACGTCTTGTATCAAGTTGCCGCATTGGCCGTAGCCTACAGTTATGTGTTTACAGCCCTGGGCGGCGGCAAGCAGTGCTTCAATTATAGCCACTGCGTTGGAAATACAGGGCGGCACAAGTGTACCTGTTAGCGGCCCAAAGGGTTCGCGGTTTATGGTAACGCCCGCTTCTTCGTACAGGCCAATAAGGCGGTCGCAATATTGCCAGTCGAAGATTGTTTTTTCTAGGGTGTGTTTTTTTGCGTATGGGATATTGTAGGAAATCCCGCCGCCTTCATATGAAGTAAAGCCCCCGGCCACGGTTATTTCTGTAAGAAGTCGCGCGTCCGGCGTGCCGTGACGAACCTGCACGGGACTACGCAACGCGCTGGTAACGTCTCGGCAAACTTGCACGCCAAAATTCACCGCCGGGAAGCCATTTAGCAGCGAGCGGTTGTGCTTTATGCTTTCGTCTATGCCCACTTGTGCCTCGTCATAGCGGTTGTGGCGGGTGTAGCTGTCTATTGTTGTGGGCAGTAGGTCGGCTTCGCCTGCGTTTTCTAAGTGGCGCAGGAGTTCGATTAGCTGTTCGGGCAGGGCTACGCCCGCGCGGGGTTGGGTTAGGGTTTTTCCCTGGGCGTCTGCGGCGTCAAGTTTTTGGTCGAAGCGTTTTTCTGATGGGATAGATTTTTGGTAGGTTACTGCTTCGTCAAAGTTTACGCCTGCACCTGTTGGCCAGTGGGTAAGTACGTCTTTGCGGATTGTGTTGAATTGGTCGGGGGATAGTTTTTGGTTTTTTATGGTCATTTTAGTCTCGCCTTTCCTGTTCATCTTCTATAGTTTCTTCGGGTGTTGGTTTTGGTATGATACCTATTGCAAAAGACGTCGCGACAATAGGTATAGAAATGGTTGAAAATATTTCAGCAACTCGTTCGCCATTCGTGAAAAAATTTTGCAAAAGCAACGCGAATAAAATATTTACAATCGCAAGGCTAAAAAAAATTGCTATAAATAGAAAAAATCTGTGAATTGGCTTCGGAGGCATGAGAACACGCCACTTTAGTTTTGTTCCTAAGTAGCCACCCAGCCCACCGGCTACTCCTGCGATAATTAGTCGTGTCCAGTCCATGTTAATCTCTCCTCTAAAATCAACTGGTGACAATCTGTCACCAGTTGATTTTATGTTCGCCGCAGCAAAACGCCTTTCATAACTTCTGTTTCGTTATGCACACGGTACACGATTTCTTTTTCTGTACAGCCTATTAGAATTTTTATTTCGGAGTCGCGCTGGGTCAAGTCTACAATACACATGATAGCATCCACTTCCTTTGCAGGGTTTGTGCCAAGCCAAACATCTATTCCGTCGCCATCCATGGAAGTTGTGCCTTTTAGTTCGCCATAGTCCAGCGGGTATATGAAAGCTGGATACCTTGGGTGCGGGCTGCCCTTTGGGCGGTCGATTACGATTTCGGACTCTTGTACGAGCTTGTCCAGGGCTTGCCAGAAGGCTGGGTTATTCTTCATATTACCTCCGATAAATCTTCAAAATGGACGGCGTCGCCATATCGTACTTTTAACTGATAACCTAAACATGGCACATCACCGAAATATTCAATGGGTTCATGCTTTATATGCATACAGCCGTAAATTCCCATAACACTTTTGCCATTTAACTTCTCAAATTGGCGTATAAAATTATCAACCATATTTTGTTCTCTGTAACCATCACTCCATTGGCCTCCATAATCACTATAAAGTCCCTTGCCTTTTTCCAGCAATTCCTGCACATTGGAGTATTCGTTGGTGCAACGTAGGTTGTTGTCCTTGAGATAATGCAAATATTTTTCGCCGATAGGCGGATACACCGGTGTTACGCCGCAAAAGACTGTTTCGGGGCAGTCTCTTTTTATTGTTCTGAAAAAATCTTTGATGTAGGGGAAATCAGGTGCCAGCGTAACCTCGTATAGCATTTCCAAAATATCATCGCTGTCCGCGCTCATCCATATATTCAAAAATTCTGTTGTGCAATAACAATGCTCAAGAAATAGATGGCGCAAATTTTGGCTATGGTAATGGTCGAACCACAGCTCAAGTTGCTTCGCCATGATTTTTTCTACACAATGCAGTTCGCCATATAGGTAAATTTTTGCTTTCATATTCAGTCAATCTCCTCACGTAAACTCCGCTTCATTATTCTCAGCGCAATTTCCGAGAAGTTTTGCGACAGCAGCCCTGCGGCAGACAAACAATAGTCGTGGTCAAGCAGAACATGGGGGTTTTGCGGCTTTAGCAAATTAAGGTCGGCAGGGTTATACATTGCGGCGCGTAGCACATCATGCCCGGCACTAATAAGTGCACCGCCTGTGCCAATTATATATTTAACCTGTGTTAAATCCTTGCCGGTTTGTATAATTGTTTCTCCCATGGGGGTGTAGGTTGTCTCATAAAATCCAACATGCCGCGCGGCGGATAACCTTATGGCTTCTCGCGCAAGTGCTTCGTCCACGGATTTGTATTTGGCAAATTCGCCAACAGGCAAAACTGCGGGGTTCCGTTCGCAAATATGTTGCCATTCCGCCATCATTTCCCGGGAAATATCAGGAATAGGCGGGTCGATAACATCCAGCATTGCCCCAAGCGAATACCGCATTCCGATATCCCCTTCCACCGTGCGCTTGGCGAAGGGCTCTTGCAAGCCTTGTACATATACATTAGCGTTTCGTGGCATACCGTTGGCCATTGAGTAAACATCAGTGGTCGCGCCGCCAAGGTCGAACACCATTAGGTCGCCCATGTGGCGTGCAAGTAATTCCGCCGCGTTAAAAACCGCTAAGGGGGTGGGGATTATTTCTGCTGTCATAAAATTTTGCACCTCATCCAGGCCTTTTGCTTCGATAATATTAGTGATGAAAATTTCGCGAATGGCGTTTTTTGCTGGTTGGATATTCAGTTTGCCAAACTGGGGCATGACATTTTCGCATATTACAACGCGCTTTCCTTGCCTGGCATATTCGAGCGCGCCAAGGGGCGCATCTGCGGTAAATAGCCGCGCCGCTTCATCTGCCGCAGCGCGGTTGCCCGCCACAATAACGCAAAAGTCTCCTGGAATTTGTGCAAGAGTCGCGGCATTTTTCAACAGCACATCCTTGTTTCCGCCGTCAATTCCGCCGCTAAGCAAAATAATATCCGGCGCAATTTCGGCAATTTCACAAGCGTCGGCGGCAGTTAGTTCATATGAAAACGTCTTTAGCACCTTTGCCCCTGCACTTGCCGCCGCCAACCGCGCAGCTTTGGCGGTAAGGTCTGGTACAAGGCCGCTGGCCACCATTTTTAAGCCCCCAGCGGCAGAGCTTGCACACAGGCGGGTATCAAAAAAATGACACCCGCACTGCTTTGTAATTTCTTCCAAAGCAGTGCGGACGCCATCCATGATATTTTCTAATGTTGTAAATGCGCGTGCTGTCGCCATAATTTCTCCGGCGGGAGAAATTGCGGTCAGTTTTGTGTAGGTAGAGCCGATATCTGTGCAGAGGATACACATGCGAAGTCCAGGGCTATGTGCTGGATGTTAGTTTTCGGGTCTGTGCCCGGCGGGTACACCCGGTCGTAACCCATGCCAAGGAAAAGTTTTTCCACTTCGGCAAAGTCTTGCTTGCCCACAACCAGGTTGCCGCCCACGTATAGCTTTATGCCTGCCAAGCCCGCTTCGTCACACTTTTGGCGCAGTCCCTTGCAGTCAATTTCGCCATGGCCGTATAGAGACGACACGGCTATTATGTCGGCGGCGGCTTCTATCGCGGCTTCCACAAATTCTGTTTGTGATACCATTACGCCCAGGTTTACTACGTTAAAGCCCGCTTGGGTGTATACGTAGTTCAAAATTTTGTTGCCAACGGCGTGTACGTCTGCGCCTATAACGCCTAGGACTAGGGTTAGATTTTTCATCGGAATCTCCATTCCAGTAGGAGCTATCGTTGGGACGAATTGTCGTCGCCCTTACGATATGATAGTCAGTGCGGATTTTGCCAAAATTGCCAAGTGCTGCTCTGCTTGGGCTTTTGTTGCCGTTGCGGGCAACGCCACGCCCATGTAAATTTTTATTTTCGGCTCTGTACCCGATGGGCGAACGCACACCCATGACTTATCTTCTAGTGCATAGTACAGCACATCGGACATGGGCAGTTTCTCTTTCCCGCTTAGGTAGTCGCGAGCTTCTACAACACCGATGCCGTTAATTTTTTGCGGAGGGTTTTGGCGCAAGTTGGCCATTATCTTTTTAATGTTCTCGACACCTTCCACACCTTTTAGGGTTATGGACTCGGTGGTTTCCAAAAAGAAGCCGTATTTTTTGTACAAATTCTGTAGAACGTCGTACAATGTCAGCCCTTGCGCTTTGTAGTGTGCCGCCGCTTCGCATACCAGCAGCGTTGCGCCAACGGCGTCTTTGTCCCGGGCGTACGTACCTGCCAAGTAGCCGAAACTTTCTTCAAATCCAAAAATATAATTGTGGCTGCCTGTTTCTTCAAATTTCTTGATTTTTTCGCCTATATATTTGAAGCCGGTCAAAACTTCCATGTACGCCAGGCCGTTTGCCTTTGCAATTGCCGCCGCCATTTTTGTGGAAACTATCGTAGAAATTATTGCCCCATTGGCTGGCGTTTCAAACTGCGTTATGAGATATTCCGCCAAAATTGCGCCAGTCATATTGCCATTTAGTAGTGTGTACTCGCCACCGTGCTTTACTGCTACTCCAACCCGGTCGCAGTCCGGGTCGGTGGCCACTGCAATGTCGGAGTCTGTTTTGCGGGCAAGGTCAATTGCCATGGCAAAAGCCTTAACATCTTCTGGGTTGGGGTAAGCCACTGTTGGGAAGTTGCCGTCGGGCTGTTCTTGCTCCCGCACTACGTGAACATTGGCAAAACCAGCCTTGGCCAACACATGCTGCACAGGCACATTGCCCGCGCCATGTAGCGGGGTGAAGGCTATTTTTAGGTCCGCTTTGGCAGGGTTTTGCGTTTTGAATTGTAGCACATTGTCGTAAAAAGCCTCGTCCACTTCCTTTGGCGCAATGTTAAAAAGGCCGTCGGCTTTTGCCCGATCCAGGGGCATGGTTTTTGCTGTATCTACCTTGTTAACCTCGGTAATAATTTCCTCGTCTCGTGGGGAAGGGCATTGCCCGCCGTCACTCCAGTACACCTTGTAGCCGTTGTATTCCGGCGGATTGTGGCTGGCGGTTATAACAATGCCAGCGGTACAACCCAAATGCCGCACCGCAAAAGAAAGCACTGGCGTAGGGCGCAAGCTGTCAAATGTGAATGCCTTAATTCCATTTGCGTTAAGCACCAATGCCGCCTCGGTAGAAAACTCGGTTGACATATTGCGGCTATCGTGGGCAATGGCCACGCTTGCCCCTTTGGGCACGTTGGCTAAAATATAATTGGCCAGCCCTTGGGTGGCCTTTCTTATTGTATAAATGTTTAGGCGATTTGTGCCCGCGCCAAGCACGCCGCGCAACCCGCCTGTGCCGAAATCAAGGTCTTTGTAAAAGCGGTCTTCGATTTCCTTTGGGTTATCTCTTATGTTTTCCAATTCTTGTTTGGTAGCTTCGTCAATTGTAGGGTCGTTTAGCCATTTTTCGTATGCCTTCATGTATTCCACTTTATGCCATCCTACTTTCTAAAGCGAGATAAGAAACCGCCACTTGCTGCCTGTGTTTCGCCGCCTTTGCTGCGACGAGTGTTGCGGATTTCCGCCATTTGCATTTTGGTTTTTAGCCCCTTCATACCTACAATATATGCGCCTGCGACTTCAACCTGCACAGTTTTTTTTACGGGCAGGGCGTCAAAAACAGCGGCATCACACACAAGTGTAGTAATTTGCGTACCGATTTTTGCCTTAACCAACGGCGTTTTCATAATTTTTGCCATGCGCGGAATTTGATCCTGCACAGCCTTGGGGAAACCTGCGTTTGTAATCTTGTCCTTTTTCTTGTCGATAACATAAATGGAAACAGTTTGCTTGTGCTGTTCCACCATGTCATGCTGGGTGGCGGCCTTTTTTCCCGCCCATTTGTTTAGGAAGTAGAAAACCGAAACGGCCACTATTGCCACTATGGCGATAATAAACATTATTGTCCAAACCAATTTTGTTGCCTCCTTTAAGATAAGTTGCCTTTTGTATTATAAATGGAAAATTGCTAACAGGCAAATGATACTAAACAGGGTTATTACTCCGGCGGTCTATCTGTATCTCGTTCCTTGTTTACAAACTTGGTTAAATTGCCAAGGAACATTAACTCTACAGTGCCAATAGGCCCGTTACGTTGCTTTGCAATAATAACTTCTGCCTCGCCTTTTTTTAGTGTCTCGGGGTTGTAATACTCGTCCCGGTACAAAAATGCTACAACGTCGGCGTCTTGCTCTATCGCGCCAGACTCACGTAGGTCGCTTAGCATGGGGCGGTGGTCTTTACGTGCTTCCACCGCGCGGCTTAGCTGGGCCGCAACCAGTACTGGCACATCCAACTCCTTCGCAACCCCTTTTAATGAACGGGATATATCCGATATTTCCTGCTGGCGCGACTCGGGGTTAGAACTTACGCCTGCCGACATTAGCTGCAAATAGTCGATAACGATAAGGCCTAGGTTGTGTTCCAATTTTAGTCGGCGGCACTTTGCCCGCAGTTCCGTTACCGAAAGCCCTGGCGTGTCGTCTAGGAAAATGGGCGCGCCTGATATGGTGGGGATTGCTTCCGCTATGCGAGTCCAGTCTTCATCTATTAGCTGGCCTGTGCGCACCCGTTGTGCGTCTACACCAGCCTCTATGCTTAGTAGGCGGTTAGCCAGTTGCGCATTGGCCATTTCCAGGCTAAAAAACGCGGTTGGTATGCCTTTGCGTATGGCCGCATGGGCGGTAATGTTCAGCAAAAATGCCGTTTTGCCCATGGAAGGACGCGCCCCAAGCACAATTAGCTCTGCTGGGTGTAGGCCAGCCGTGCGGCGGTCGAAATCTTTGAAGCCTGTTTCTATGCCGGTTATTGCACCTTGGTTGGCGTATAGTTCCTCCAACTTTTGGTTTGCCACCAAAAGCGACTCGCTAATATGCTCAAAGTCGCTTACATTGTTACGCTGGGAAATGTCAAAAACGCTTTTTTCGGCCCTCTCCAGTATGGCGGCCACGTCTTCCCGCGCTTCATAACCAGCGGCGGAAATTGTGTTTGCGGCCTTTATAAGTTGGCGTAGTACAGATTTTTCTGCCACAATTTCCGCGTGGCTTCTTATATTTGCGGACGTATAATAGGCCGCCGCAAGGTCGTTTACCCTTTCGCGGCCGCCTATTTGTTCCAACATACCCTTTTCGTGTAATTTGTCGCTTAGGGTAACAATGTCCACCGGTACGCTGCGGGCGAACAGTTCCAGCATTGTTTCATACAATATCTGGTTGTCTGGCCTATAGAAGTCGTCGCCTGTTAAAATTTCGTGGGCTACGGCAATTGCTTCCTTGTCGAACAGCATACTGGTGAGTACCGCAAGCTCCGCCTCCTGGTCGTTGGGCGGTATGCGCGGTATATTTATAGGATTTTCCGCATCCATGTTAATTATCTGCAATCAGTTCAAATTTTAGGGGAACGGCTACCTGTGGGTGAAGTTTGATATTGGCCTGGTGTTCGCCCAGGGTTTTTACGGCGGATGTTACAATTTTTTTCTTGTCCACAGTTATGCCGTGTTTTTGCAGGGCTTCCGCCAACTCCTTGTTAGAAATCGAGCCAAACATCCTGTTACCTTCGCCACATTTTACAGGTATTTTTATTTCGGCTTCGCGGATTTTTGCGGCCAGTGCTTGGGCGGCCTCGATATCTTCCTGCAATTTGGTTGCGGCTTTGCGTTGTTGGCCTTCTAGCTGCGCCATATTGCCCTTTGTTGCCTCTACCGCCAGCTTGCGCGGGATAAGAAAATTGCGGGCATGGCCGTCGCTGGCCTCTATTGTTTGGCCTTTTTTGCCTGTGCCCTTTACGTCTTGTAGTAAAATTACCTTCATTTTATATACCTCCTGAATTTATGTTAGTGTAACCTCTATCCTTGCAATACTGCCATCGCTGTCGAACAGTTTCCTGCTCCACTCTTTGCCTAGTGTCAAGCCATCAAGGTCGATTTTATCGTCATTTGGTGTGACCACGCACACGCCAGGTTTTTCACCTAGTGTATAAACCACTGGCACGCGACAGATTGTATATGCTAGAGAGTTTGCTGGCATTTTTATTACATCTTCCATGCCGCAGGCGGTTAGGTAGTGGAAGTCCTCCTCGGCTGGGAAGAACTCGTCCTTGCGCAACAGTGCGGTGTCGAAGGACAAAACGCCGTCTTTTACCACTACGCCAAGTTCCGCCATGCGAGTTAGGATATCTTCTTTTACCATGCCAGTCATGCCCGGTTGCTGCGCAGGCATACCAAACGGGGTGTGAGAATACGGCTCAAGAGGGAACGCGCCCCATTTTTCTGCCGTTTTGTTAAACCCAAAACCGGCACGCAAGCGGTAGTACGCGTCTTTCAACTCGTTGGACGGGTTTCGGCTAAACACCTCTTGCACCGATAATAGGAATTTCGAGTTCTGATGCCAGTAAATCGAACCGATTCCTTCATACTTGTACATAATTCCGCTGCGGCCTGTAAACTCCTTGTGTTTGAATACTTCTTCATACACTTGATGTGCTTTTGCGGCCTCGGCCTCGGTTAGGTCATACTCTTTTGCAACGCGCGTAACATCGGCTGAATGGCGGATTGTCTCGTGGAAGCGGGTGTTGCCGTCCACATCCGTCACACACAGCGCAGGATGCAATCCAGAGTTTGGCGGCACGATATTACGCTGCATAAATGTGTTAAGCACTTTGCGCGGGTACAAGAAGAACTGGTCGTGCTCGGGGCTCATTAGGTCGCTTGCTTCCATTGTTTTCACAAGTTGAATGGTTTCCTCGGTGCTTAAAATGCCGCTGCCAACCACTGCCGTTTGGCCTTCCAGCATTAAGAACATTGGGCTGGCTGTTAGGCTGTCTTCAGTCAGATGCAGGATATTGTAGGCGTTGTACATACCGTCTGGGCGTTTGTTAGCCTTTATTGTGTCGGCTAGTTTGTTTATGGCAAGGTCGATAAACTCCAAAATCTCGGCGGATGACATTGATTTTTTGCCGCTAAAGCCGCTGGCGTAAACTTTTGCTCGATATTGGTCGAACGCCACGCCCGCAGCATCTAGGAACGCCCGTGGTGATAGGTCTTTGGCTAGTACATGGGCTACGGATTGCAACCATGCGGCAACTTCGTTAGAGATATTGTAGCTATCCGCGTGGTTTACAAGTTTTTTGCAGTGGCGTATGTGGCGATATAATTGGTATACCGTTACCATGCTAAGGCCGTTGCCTACAATGGCATTGTTGGCGTCGTTCCATTCAGGGCGTTGGGTATTCATCCACACGCCGCCGTTTGCGCCAGGCACTAGGTTCGAAAGTTTTGTTAGTACAGGAACCAGCAATTTTTCAACAAAAGAGGCGTGGTATATGCCATTTTCACCTTGCAGTAGTTTGCCGTCCCAGCCGTATTCCGCGGCAAGGGCCATAACTTTCTGGTGTTTGTCCCGGTTGAAGTATATGGTATCCTTGCCGTCTTTTATCAGGTTCGCGTATGGCCGAATTTCGTATGGTACATTTGCGTAGGTATACATTTCGTTGTTAACCAGTTTTGCCAAATCTTCCGGCGAATAGGCTTCCAGCCATTCCAGTAATTTGTTTAGGTACACAATCTGGTGGTCGCCCCAGTAGCCGTAACCGCTCCATGGGTTGTCGGGCGATGGTGTTTCCCAATCTATGCCATCTTGGTTTATGCGGTAAGGGTTAAAGCCATCGATAGTAGATGCGTTTAAGAACTTGGCAATCATTGGCGCGATATAGGCTGGGAAACTAAGTCCCATGGCTTCCCAGTTTTGGAAAATATCGCGCCAGTTGCCTTCGTAACTGTACACGCGGTTGCCCTCGTCGTCCTTTACGCGCACGTGGAAGTAGTTCCACGGCCGCGAAGGGTCGCCATGGCGGCGGCTGAACGTAAGGGGCAAAAACTCCAAAGCTAGGCGAATAACATCCGCGTCGCCATTTTTATAAGCTGCGTTGTGTAGCTCTAATATATTTGTTGCGTTAGAAATTTCTTGCAAAAATGCGGCCTGGCGTTTGGCCAAGGCTTTGTCACGAATGTTTACAAAGTTGATAAAAAGTGCGGGGTCGCAGGCGTATTCGTCCAGGAAAACGCCGCCGCGCATATTGTTGTATAGTACATTCATATAATGGCGTACACTGCTTGCGCTACAGGCGGTGTGCTGTAAGCCGTCGGCTACGGCCACAATGCGCTTTAGTTCTGCTGTGCCTTTTTTTACATCGTCTTCAACACGGCTGCGCAGCTCGGTAGCTGGGGTATTGTTAACCTCTTTTGCTAAAGTAGCAACCTCACGCTGGTTAAGTCTTGCGTCCAGCATAATTAGCCACGACTGGGAAGCACCTGGCGCAAGTTCGATTTTTTGCCCCAGTAGTAGCGCGCCTTTGCGGCCTACGGAGTTTGTTTCGTGTTTAACCGTAGCTAGTCCGCCCCGTGCGAAGTCCGCAACCTGGCGGGATGACAACGTTACCATGTCGGCTTCGCTTATATGCCACGCGACATTGGCGCGCAGTATTTCAATTGGTTCGGGAGTATCGCCAATTAGGGAGGTTAGTGAATACACAGTAAGCCGCTGGCCTATGGTTTCGCAGGCTTTGTAGGCATCGGTTAGGCAGCTGCTGCCCTGTGCCAAGTTGGCAGCTACGTCGTATGGCATGATATTTTCCACGCCATCCAGTATTTCCAGCTCAATTTTTTCGCCATTTATGTTGGTTATTTCCGATGTGCGCACCAGGCCGTATTTTTCCCCTGTTTCCCATTTGTAGGTGAATTTCAGGCCCAGAGTTTCGTTAATCTCTTCGAAAATTATAGCGTCGCCAGTGTTGCGCTTGTACAAATTGCGCTGGATGGCGTATGGGCTGTCGTACCCGGTGCTAAATGGTTGCCATACATGGCCACAGGCCAAGCGCACCAAGGTTTTTGGGCCTGTGCTAGTGGCTAGGTGCAGTCGGTCGTCCGTCTCGTAGGGGAACACGCTGCCGGCCGGGTTTTGCCGCCCGGCGGCCAGTGCGCCGTTGCTGGATAGAAACATCCACATATCCGACGCGGTGGCTACGTTAATAAAAAACGCAGGCAGGTTTTGAGCGTTTTCGATTTTGTAGTACATTCTTTCATCTCCTAGAAATGTAATATATATGTAGTATACCTTAAACAAAAAAAACACGCAAAGGAAATGCGTGTTTTTTTAGACTTCTGTTTATTTTCCGACTTCTGCAGCAAGAGCGGCAATCATTTTCTCTGTTTCATCCATAGCTGCTGTTAGTGCGGGCACGAATATTTCTAGTTCTTGCCCATTTTTTGCACAGCCTTCAACCTCCAGCATGATTTCATATAGAGCTATAAGGCTTAAATTGCTGGCTGTACCCTTTATTGCGTGAGCTTGCTTAATTACTTCGCCATAGTTTCCGCTGCCAATGCTGTCAATTAAGTTGGAAACGAGTGAGCGCAGCTCGAATTTATTAAGCAGCCGGATGTAAACTTGCAAGTTGCCCAAAACCCTTTTCTGGCCTTCTTCTACCGCAATATATGGTAGGTATGTGTCGTAGTTATTCATACTGCCCCCTTGTATGTGTGTTGGAGTGGAAACTAGTGTATTGTTATAATAGCACATTGGTGAGAAAATGTAAATTTTATGATACACTTCGGCCTCAAAACCAGAGTTTGCCCTTCCGCTCCAAATTTCCACCCGCAGGAAAACCACCTGCGGCTGAAAATAATCGCGGCAGTGCAAACTCTGGTTTTTTACTGTTGTGGGAATCAAAAAACAAAAATTCAACTGGAAATTAAGCACGCGTGCGTGCGCAGTTCGTTTAGAGCAAAATTCAACTGGTAACCAAAACCAACCATTTGACAAAATCCTGTATTTGTGCTATGGGTTAATGTGTGCTATAATATCGACAAAGAAGGTGAACCCATTGGATGAAAATAGCACAAAAGACAAAACATATTGGCACGACGCCCACCATGAAGCATTGCGACAAGAACTTTACGATTATCTACACGTTCTCGAATTTCACAAAGAGCACCAACTCAGTCAAGAAGCCCTAAGCATGGACACTTTAATCATAAAAAATCCCAAAAATGTGCATATTAAAAAGAACATAGGCCAAATCTTCCGCCAACATAATATAGTGGAGTACAAGTCGGAAAAAGATAATTTTGATATACATGATTACAATAAGGTGCTTGGCTACGCTTATATATATTCTGCATTCAACAAAATCCCTGTATCAGAAATAACAATCTCC
>Ga0123355_10003866_pt1 | contig 21664 bp, 15 predicted proteins | sample TergutEmb28metaG_3_FD_89872 | JGI IMG/M metagenome (GOLD analysis project Ga0123355, IMG submission 89872) | Embiratermes neotenicus P1 segment gut microbial communities from Petit-Saut dam, French Guiana - Emb289 P1 | ecosystem: Host-associated > Arthropoda: Insects > Digestive system > Gut ...
TCCCGTGAAAAAACTCGGCTCTTCTGCCCAGGCACTAGCGATTTAAATGGAACGGGGAAAGGGTTAAACTGTTTTTCCTTTCCACTATCACATATTTTGTCTTTTCTTGGCTTATCTGTAGTCCAAACTTTCTGGCAATGTTTTCAATTTCTACAAAAAGTTTTCTTATTTCTATTTCATTTTTTTCAATTCAATGTCTTCTGCATATGCTAATACATTCAATTCTTCTATACCAATCTTTATACCACTAGAAACCATTTTTATATTTTGTATCACTTTTTGTAATGCCATATTGAATAATATTGGTGATAAAGGGTCACCCTGTTTCAAGCCTGTTTTATTGTCAAAAAAAGATGACAATGTTCCTTCTATTCTAACCACACTTCTTGTCTTTTGTACACATGTTTTACACATATTTATTTATTTAGTAGGAACTTTAAACTCTTTCTTACATTCCCATAGTGTATCTCTATGTGTAGAGTCATGTGCCTTTTGAAAATCAATAAATAAATATTGTACACTCTGATTATACTCCCAAAGTTTCTCATTTATTATTTTCAATGCAAATATGTTGTCAATTACAGATCTTCCATCTCTAAATCCATTCTGATAGTCCCCCATAACTTTTTCAATATATGGTTTAATTTTTCCCAATGTGTCAAAATTTTGTAAGCTGCATTTCCTGGTGCTATTCCTCTGTAATTCTCACACCTTTCTGTCTCATCTTTTGTGTATAGGAACTATTATTGTATCTTTCCATTCTTCAGGTATCCTTTCCTAATTTGTACATTCTATTTAGTGGTTTATTTCCTCTGTATTTTATTAATTCCAGCTGTATTCCATCAGTTCCAGCCGCCTTGTTATTTTTTAACTTTCTTATTGCCTTTTTTACGTCTATAGTGAGTTCTTCTACTTCAATTTCAGCTTAGCTAGTTTCTTTATTACCTTTTGTAATTAATTCCCTTGGTTCTTCTGTGTTCAGTAATTTGTCAAAATATTGTTTCCATATTTCTGCTTTTTCCTCTCTATTTATTGCCAATTCTCATTTTTTGTTTCTCATTATGCTAAATTTATGTTGATGTCCTTTCTTAAATTGGTTTACTGTTTGATACATTTTTCTTGTGTTATTATGTTTTGATCTTCTTCTATTGATTCTATTACCTTTTTCACATATGTCTTTTTCTTATTCCTAATTATTTTGTGAGCTTCTTTTCTTTTATTGTGATACTCCTGCTCTTCCTTCTCCCTTCTTCCTTTTGTCAACCACTCTTCTCTTGCTTTCTTCATTTCTTCTGTTGCAAATTTGCATTCCTCATCATACCATTTATTTTTAAGTGTTTCTGTACCTTTATCCTTTTCTATAAGCAGTTGTTTAGTTTGCTTGATTATTGTTTTAATATTTTCCCATTTTTCATTAATATTATTATCAATACTATCTTCATCGTCCAAATTTTCCAGTATTTCAAACTCATTAATTTCTATAGCATATTCTTGTTTCCACTTTGGATTTTGAAAAATATTCACCATTTTTCTTTTCTCATTATATTTCCAGTTTTTACCCTTAATTTCACTTTAAAATTTATCTTCAGTAAGTTGTGATCCGATCCAATGTCTGGTCCCCTTAGTGCTCTGATGTCTGTTATTGCACTCCTGAATCTATTACTAATTAACATGTGATCTGTTTGGTTCACTGTCCTGCTGTCAGCTGAATACCATGTCTCTTTGTGAATATCTTTATGTGGATATGTTGTACTTCTTACATTTAAACCATTAGATGTCACAAACTGAATAATTTTTATTCCATTGTTGTAAGTTTCATTATGTAAACTTTCATTGCCATTGGTGGGTTTGTATATGCTTTCTTTACCAACTTATGCATTAAACTGTCAAAGTATTGTTTTAATGTCTGACCTAGCTATTTGATTTATATTTTGCTCTAATAAATGGTAAAATTCTTCTTTTATCTCTTCTGTTTTTTTCATTTGTTGGTGCATGGACATTTATCAGAGTATATGAAAACCATCTGGCTTTTAATCTCAAACAGCATATTCTTTCATTTATAATTTTGAAATCTTTAACATATTTTAAAAATTCTCCACTTGCATAAAAATTGCAAACAAATTCATGTTTTTTACTTTCTAATCTACTACTGAATAAAGCATAGTTATCAAATTTTTGGATACCACTTTCCAACCAAGTTTCCAGAAGTACTGCTACATTGAAGTCTAATTGTGACAATTCATTAGGAAGCACTTTTAGTGGCTCCTGACAAAATAGGCTTCTTACATTCCACATTCCAATTTTCATATCCTTTTCCAAATCCATTCATCATCAGTTATCCCATCCTTCCAAGGCTCCTTTGAGGAATTCATAACCGTATATTTTTACTTAGCTGGGGGGTTAGCCTGTTGTAAAACCCTTAACCTGAAGGGCCAGGATTTTTGATCAGGGTTTACTCCCGTATACAACTTGCTTTCACCACAGCTTCCAGAGCATCATCTACCCTTGGTTTGATTTTGGAGTGTCCTCCTAGGAGGGTTGCAGCCAAGCTCAAGGGTCCCTCCTACCCTATCTAATAGACCCTTATGATCGGACCCCCTTGCTCTTTCTGCTCGGTGACCCATGCTGCCGAAGGGGTTGGTTACCTCAACCTTAACATGGGTTACTCACGTTACCAGGACCCACCAGTGTCCAGATGATAGGCATCCAAAATTAAAAATTTATATCTCAAAACTGATTTTAGATAGCTACAAATATATAACAGTAGCATACGTAACAGTGCATTGCATGATTTGATCTGGACTGTTGTTTGATTCGTAGTTACAGGAAATTTCTTAATTTGATAATCTAACAGTAACATTAAATAAACACATCGCTAATTAAAGAAGTTTCACTGTTATTTCTAACAAAACATTATTCCTTTAATTAAGAAAAATAAGTAATCTTCAAAGTAGCCATTACAGAAATGTATTCCTCGACTGCTTAGGAACTAGTCACGGTTCCCTTGGGATCCGCAAAGCACACTTTGGGAACCAGTGTCTTAATCAATTGAGCTAGAATTTGAACAGTACATGGTGATTTGCATGTTTTTTAGCTTTTCAATAATCATCTCAAACTCACAGGCTCTTCACTCAGGCACTAGTGGATCTGCTGTATGTATTTCAGTCTGCCTAACCTCGTTAACCCTACGCACATTCAATAGCTGAGAGAAATGGTTCTTCTGCCTAGCCAGAATACTGTGACAGTGTGCAACCAGATCACCCTTCTCATCCTCTACTATATTAGTTCTGGGCTAGTAACACTTGTTAAAGACACTGATGTCTCTATACAAATCTCCAACATTCTTGTTCTTACTGTTTGTTTTAAGTTCATTAACTTTACTCTTAAGATGTTCCCTCTTTTTGTTCCTGAAATGTCTATTAGCTTTATGTCTTACAAGCTTATGAGTATGAGTTGAAGTCGATGGAGGAGTTAGAAATATTAGTTCATCATCCAATAGCTAGATGTGCTTCACTGATATGTTTGAGAAAGGGAGGTTTCCATCTTCGAAACCATTTGCCTCATCTTATGATAGTCGAAGGGTTTACTGTTAAGTATCACTGCAGAAAAGATTAATAAGGTTGTCAAAAGTTTACTATATTTGGAAAATGAAGTTTCCAGGGTTCAACATGAGGGAGTGTTTGATGCTGTGCTAGCTAAACCAAGTGTCATCAAGCTTATAATGAAGAGTGAGATACTGATGGAGTTTTACACCCTCTGCCACGAATGAAATTTCATTCCAGATTATTGCCAGTGACCAATGAAATGCCTGTTAGTACAGCCTGTAATCAAACATAGCAATTGCTTCAGCCGTACAATGCAGTGTAGGGGTTAATAAACATCACATTTTCACAATTCTGGTGCAGGTGGACATTCTGTAATTTTTCAATAATGAAACATTTATTAACATATGACATTATTTCATTTATTTTCTGCAAGACCTCTTACAATAACAGTGGCTGCATTACCCAAAAGCACAAGATTTTATTTTTTCATGATTAAATGACACTTTGATGCACTTCCTTATCATAAGATAAACCTTACAAGCTTGACGAAACACACATACACACACACAAAACGTACATTAAAATCAGGGGTGCACAAATTTTCCAAAAAAAAAACTAGCAGCCACCTTAAAATTCTAGGCATGTAGCATGTTCCATACTGAGGACCCACAAATACTGGGCATCACTATACAAAATTTAGTTACCAAGGTGACCTGGCACCTGACATTTGTTCACCCCTGATTAAAAAGATACGTAAATTCAGAATTAATAAATCTGAGATGAGTGAGGCTAGATCATGCTTAAGGCAGAAGGGAGGTTCAGTCAGTGACTGGACGTATTACTGGGCAAATGGATTGTTAATATTCGATAGGACAAGTAAAGGTGGGAGGATGAAATAAAAATGTGGATAACAAAACGATGTATCGCCGGACTAGCTCATAATGCTAAACTTTCAGTGTAACATACGTGTATGTATCTCACTGTTGCAATGGGTTATCCTTATGAGACCACACAACAAGGCAAGTCTTATCTCTTATACACCATCTTTGGATTGAACATGGTCCACTGAATGGCCATACAGTATTTTGTAAGGATATTGAATTATATTCTAATTCAATCAGCTAACTATACGGAGCAAGTTTCTTCTTGACAAACAAATAGGTCCTCAGGCAGTTGAGATTTTTCCTTTTATGGAACCTGATGGTTCATCAATGTGTTCACAGGAGCCCACCACTTATCCACATGAATCCACTCCACAGCCTCCCAGCCTGTTTCCATCCATTTTAGTCTCCTAAGTCATCTGGATATTCTAGATGGTCTCTTTCCTTGAGTTTTCCAAACTAGGATGTTTCATGCATTTCTCTTCACCTTCATGCATGCCACATGCCCCACCCACCTCACTCTTTTCTATTTGATCATTGTAATAATGTCTGGTTAGGAGCACAAAACCTGATTATGAAATCTTCCCCAGCCTCCTGTTACTTCCTAACAGGTCCTCACCATGTTCTGGAACACACTAGATTTTCCCATGTTATTCCCTTAATGCAAGGTACCAAATTAACTGCTTCAGCATTGATGATAAAATCTCATTTTAAAACACATGAAATAGTCTTTCATACAGTGGTATATTCTGAAGTACTCATTCATTTTTCTACAATTGTGTATGTTTAGGTCAAAATATTAGTTCTTGAATACAGCCATACACAATGTTTGGGTTAAAGGCATCCCCAGCATGAATCACAATCTCAACTATTTCATTGCTTTGTCCCATTTTCTGTGAAGTGTTTGTCAGGATGTAAAAATGTTTTACTGGCTCTTATATTGTGACAAACTGCTCTGTTTTTGTTAGAAATATCTAACATATTATCTATTTTTTTTTACAAATTCAGTGAAAGAAACAGCTGATGTCAGTTCCTATTTAGCATGCCTTCACATGTTACATGTAGAATGCAACTGCATACTGACTGCTGCTTGATGATGCAAAAGAGAGTCACTGAAAAAAAATTCAGTGAAGTAAACTTTACAGTATTCATTTCATTTGGACATGTATGTGCGTATGCACCTCAAAACATAACTACTGTAAGTAAATGCACATGTTACAGGAAAGTATGCAGTTTAGCTGGGCTTCTGCCCCAACATGTAGTCCTTCAACCTTCTTGGCCTTTGATTACAGAATGAACAAAAAATATGTATAATGCAGTCAAGGACAGTGAGGGTGTTCATTCATACATAATGACATGAAGACAATGCTCTTAGTTCAGTGTAATGCCACTCTCATCATTCTCCTTGCCTGGTTAATATTCTGAAATGAAGCCCTATAGGAAGTGTACAGAAGTGGTTAACAGTTTCTGTTACACAGTTACCAAGAAAGCAATAATGCTTATAACTGCTGCATTCTCACACTATGAGTAATGATGGAGGAGACTTTGCTAGCTGCATCCAGAGAGAGACAGCGACAAGTACAGGATGTTACTGGACATTCTGAATGTTCCCTAAAACACAACAAGAACATTTATATGTTTTGTTTCACTGATGACACAAAGTGAAAGTATTAAAACCAATGTGATCCCTATGTGATGAAATATGGAAAATGTGATTCAGAAATGGCTGTCAGGTAGATTTTTCCATCACTTATAGGGAGGCACCACACAGAAGAAATGTCCTGTGCTCAGTTCCTGTGTTGCTGTTATGGTTAAGATACACACTGGATGAGTGAGGAATAGAGGTGTGACTTCCAGCAGGGGCACAGGTTTTACTGTTCTCCACTGTATCCAGGCCAGTACTTGAGCCTACTCAGCCTCAAATGGACACTGGGGATTGTTTCCCCATGGCCAAATTGCTCTGGGCATAAGCCTGACCAGTCACCTTTACCTAATGTTGAGGTCAATATTGCATGGAGCTGTATCTCCACTCCCTCATATGTCTACATGATAGGGGAATTTTTTACACTTAAAATGTGTTGTGATAAGGAACTTTATGGTCTTACTCTCTTACTCTCCTACTGTAACGTATGTGCATATATTCTTCAACAGATGAACACGGCAGTGTCATCCAATTAACTGTAACCCTTTTTGTCAAAAAGGGAAAACACTATCACATAGCAGGCATTTAAACTGAATAGTACTTTGGCTGGCAGCAGAAATCTGGCATTTAACAACTTAAAGAATATATTTTTTTTTACTAATCAAGCAAGGCTCACCAGTCAGTAGCACAGCACCTTGCTCACATTCAGGGAATCTTAGTTTGAATCTCAACATGCAGGCCATATACAGGGTGTCCCAGGAGGAAAGGTCAATATTCTGGGACGTCATCGTATCGGTTATTCTAAGCAAAAATGTTTGTATGAACACGTGTCCTATTCTGAACAGTTTCCGAGATAGAGCTATTTGAATGTACAACCGCAAAATTGTTGATACGTACTGTTTCTAATTCATTCATTTAGTAGTCTGTCTTATGACAGGTCCAAAGCCTCTTCCAAATCGAGCTCTCCACATAGTGCGATCTAGAGCTTCCTCCTTCAAATGTGAGTATTCTCTCCTTTCCTTAAGGTCATCCAGTAGCTTCCTACGTTTTATTCCTCGTCTTCCTGTCACTTCTATACCTCATTTTATCTTTCCTTCAATAACCCATTGTAGTAGGCAGTTTCTACACAAAATGTGAACTGGTATTTATTGTTCAAGTGACAGAATTGGTACAGTTTATAATAAATGTTTGAAAATTCCGTCAACATCAATGCACTTTGCAACTTGTGTGAAGTACAGTACGTACATGTAATATCTCCTTCTTATCAACAATTTTGCAGTTGTACTTTCAAATAGCTCTATCTCGGAAACCGTTCTGAATAAGACACATGTTCACATAAAAATTTTTGCTTAGAATGAACGATACTATGACCTCCCAGAATATTGACCTTTCCTCCTGGGACACCCTGTATACTTACTGGGTATTTTCATGTCATCCCCTAGTTTCATCAAGCAAATGCTGGTGTATCAAAACAAGTCAGTAAATGGAGACATAACATACCTGTTATGACAAATTCACTCACCTGTACACCTATAAAACAGGTACCCCTGACAGTTTCTGTTTTCCAGACACTTAGCAACAGTGATACAATCAAGCACAATCAAAATTCCACATATACACATGTTAAATGTTGTACTGGACTGTATATATCACTACAAAATATACCTGAACCAATGTGTCATGTGAGCGGCATGCCCACCATGCCTACAAGACTGACACCACGTGAACCAAGATGAAAATTCTGCTATTTTATTACTGGAAGCAGCTGAACGCCCATTGCTGTTGGTATTGTTGTTGTCTTGAAGTCCTGAAGATGTCCCCATATGGACAAGGCAGATGGCACAGCGAGGCAAAGGCTTACGACACTGTGGACATGATGACATCTGCAAAATATTATTTTGACGCATCTAGAAACACTGTATATATGTACGTGTGTGTGTGTGTGTGTGTGTATATATATATATCAAATCTGAAAGGAATGAGTTACTGTAGGATGCACCATGTACCACAACTGTACATTTTTGTTTATTTGTGAGACCTGCCCATACTATGAACAACTCTGTAAGTCATTGTTTTGCAGATATTTCACTGCAATGACTTTAAATTTTAAGAATGTCTATCAGTCATACAGAGCAGCCCATGTTGTGTGTATTGTTAACAATATTTTTGCAACAACAACTATACAACATAATGATCATAGAATTATAAGTACGTAATTAGAATATGAATGACTGCTCTCCTATTCTGTATTTTCCACTCTTCAGTGACAATTTTCTGTGCTAAAATTGTGTTAGTAAATAACCTGCATTCGCTGTAAGAAATTTTCAGCCTTGCAGAAGTCATACATTACTTTGGTGTGAATGTGGGCAAACAACAACTAATATGCACGCTTCCCCTTTGCTGGAAACTCCTACCAAACAATCATCATGTCATTAACCTTTTGGGAACAAATCTGATATTATCCAATTGTTACATATGTAAGTGTGTGTGTGTGTAAACATTTTAACTACTTATGTAGAAAAATTATGTTATTGTAAAACCTTGTTAAATCAAAGTTCTCAGGACCAGAAAAGGGTTTCAAATCATGCAACTTCCAACTATCCAATTCTCTCTGTGCACATTTACTTGTTATTTGGTTGGGTGAAGTTCTGATGTTAAGATGTACGCTATACTTTACTTGTTTAAGTAATATGAAGATCCCTTTTTTGTATTTATGTTGTAAATGCCTACTAAGTAGTGTAACACAATTTGCATCAAAATGCAAACCATAAAGCAATAATTTATGTTTGTCAAATTCTGATCTTAGTACACTGATTCTTACAACAAAATTCAAATGATTTTTGTTTTAGAGTGCTGTTATATGCTTTCAACAAAGTCTTGAAGTTCACCCAAGGCTTTGATGATACTGTCATTACCATTACTTCAATACAGTTTACATCAAACTGCAAGCCAGCGAGCAATAATGTCTGTCAAACTCTGATCTTAGTTAATACTTTCCTAAAACAAGACTCAAATTATGTTTTTTCAGAGTGCTTTTACATACTCTTCACACAAAATCTTGAATTTCATTCATGGCTTTGATGATTTTGTCACTGGAATCACTTAACTAATAACAGTGTCCAGCAGAACAGATGAAACAAGGTGTATGTCTAGTTAAATACACAAACGTACAAGCAAAACCACCTTTTGCTTCTCATTAAACTGCATATCACTTGCATTCAGAGAGACCAGGTGACAGCCCTAAGTATGCTAATTTCATAATGTATGTCAGACTCACTGATGACGGTAAATTAAATGAGGAATTGCTCTCCTGTCAAGAGAGTAAAAGGAGATACAGCTAAGGACCTTTCTACTATTAGTGATAGCTGTATTAATGCAAATTTCTTGTGAGTGGTCAAACTGCATGGGTATATGGACTGGTGGAGCACAATATATGTCAGGTTATCACAGAGACTTCAAGCTCGAATGCACTGAAAGCCTCCTGGTGCTATATGGCCCACTGTGTGATAAACTGGCAAGTTATTGTTTTGAAAGATTTAAGCCTACCACTGGATAAGGTTCTACTAACAGATACAATCTTTTTCATATACATCAAAGCCAGGTCTGAAAAGGTAAGGCAATCATGGTATTGTGAAGATGGCAATGAACACAATTATTTACTGTTTTACTGAAAATGAATGTCCTGGGGAAACGTGTTTGAACTGAGAAATTAACTTTACCAGCATTCATCTGAGGAAAGGTACACTAGTGCACACATGTTCACTGCCTGTGATTTTGACACATAGTTATCATATTTAAATTGCATATTTGATAATATGGTGATAAAAATATTTTTCAATTCAATGAAAATATAATTGAGTAGGGAGGTTAACCTGTTGCACAGCAAAGTGGAAAATGAACATTTATATACTTTTCTACTTTAAATAACTTACTGAAAGGCATAACAAATGAGTTAGAAAAGATGTGAAAGTTGGTATTTTCAGTCATATTTTTTCTTAAACTTTACTTTGAGAACTACTTCTCAAGTGTGGAAGCAGAAACATTTGACTGGAAAAGGAACCCATTTGATGCTAATCTGATAGCTGTTACACTCACCACTACTGAGGAGAAGCAATTCACTGATGTCTCTACTGACACTTATTTCAAGATAACATTCCTGACAATGCCTCTCCCAAAATTTTGGATTAATGTGTAAAATGTGTACAAAGAATTAAGCAAGAAGGCTATCAGCTGCAATGAGAATTGACAGTAGCCATCTCGAAAATAAAACCAATATTTTACGAATTATGCAGAGGTAACAGAGCTCATCCTTCACATTAAAAAATATTTGTTCAACTTCATTTGTTCTTTTGTTCACTTCAAATGTAGTGGTTTCATTTTATATGGTAATAAGGTAATCAGTTATTACCTTGTAACAGATCACCATAGGTTTGAGACACGAGGCAACTTGATTGAGATCTGTAGAGAGGCTAAGATATTCAGACAGTGGGGTGAGTGGCTGCTCCTCCCCACTCACATAGCTTATATGTAGCCCTAGGGTGAGAGAAAGACAGAACTCTACATCCAATGACATACCCGCAAATAGGGTGTGAAACTTGTTCTGTTGTACTGAGAGAGGAAACAGCCAATACAAGTTTAAAAAGGGGGGGGGGAAGCTTCTAGTAATTTCAGTGGAAAAGGAAGGATTCTGCAAGCAGGAAGAAGGAAGGCAGTTTTTGGTTGAGGAGGAAGACATATTGTGAGGTGACAAAACATACATTCATAAGATGGTGTACTTTTTTATATGTGTGCAAAATTAATTGTTAATCTGTTAGTGCCTGAAAAGCTATGTGTTTGTGAGACATCTGGATTCAACATGCATGTCTGCGATTAAATGATGCAAGGAAATGAACCAGTGATATGACTTGCAGTGTAGTTCAATTTTCCTGAAGCTACACAAGACATACATTCTTTGGAAGAGAGGTTTCTCTAGGTCACAGAGGGAATTCCACAAAATTTTGAAAGAAATTGTAAAGGGATAGTTACATCACACACAGATTATAATTTAATTATTAAAATAAGGTGGTATATTTATTCCTCATCCAACCCTAACCACAAAATGGTATAGCAAAATTTCAGAACCCCTAGTTAAGGAATAAATGGGGATTCCAGTGCACATTCAAACAATGACATTGAGGTTATACACAGTAGAAAACTGCCCCTTTCACTGAAGTCATTATGAAAATTACTTCTGTAAAATACACAGTTTCAAGCAGAATGTAATTGTGTCAATGCAGATACTATTTGGACACTTTACATCTATCCTTCTAGCACAGGAAAGAGATATCTGGAGGTAAACTATTAAAGAGGCCAGGGCCTGACCAGGTTCTTGTTCTGATGACGACAATGATGATGATGATGATGAAGAAGAAGAAGAAGAAGAAGAAGAGGTGGAGGAGGAGTAGGAGAAGAAGCAGTAGGAGGAGTAGTAGTAGGGGAATGAGGAGAAGGAGGAGGATAAGGAGGAGGTGGAGGAGAAGGAGGAGGAGCAGCAGGAGGAGAAGGAGGAGGAGAAGAAGAAGAAGAAGAAGAAGAAGAAGAGGAGGAGGAGGAGGAGGAGATGCTTACCCTTCAAAGTATGAGGGAAGGTCAGTGGACACAAAAGATAAAAATCATATTCTCTTAATATGGGTTCAGAAGTCACACTTCCACCAGACATATTCAGGCCCCACATAACGAAAGCTAGTGAAGTATACTGATGGATACTCACTTTCAGCTTCTGTGAAGTTGTTCCTAGGCGAGCATAAGCACCTCTGTTTCTGATGATTCCCTGCATTTGGGCTGTAATGCTTTTGCCACAAAAACTGCATGACACAAATACTTGCTGTGGTGGTTTATCATTCGGAGAACAAGCACTTAATAGCATATCAAAATGGGCTCTTTGGTGCCAAAGATGCCAAGCATCAAGTAGGATACGATAACTGCAAGCATAAAAACACAAGTTTCACTAAGTAACAGGATTGTTTAATTTTTGCACGTTTGCCTGATTCGTCTACAGTTCAGGTTTCAGCGGGAAGCCAGAAACATAGTACCAATACAGTCTGTTATTTTACTTCAGCACTGAATCTTGTTCTTTCAGTTTCATAGACAGTCTTTTATTGATGATTTACACTATGTAGGAACAGTTTTAATAGTTCAGATTACATAGCACTGAATTCTAGTATAATTATTTAATTTGTCTACTTGGTTCTGATATATGACTGGCATTGTTTTACATAATATTTTTATAGCATTATGACTTGTTTCATATAAAAATGCCATATGGCTGACTGACAGATCAAGGGAAAGTATGTAGGTAGATACATATGTATTTATGCATGTATGTATAACCTACCTCATATAATGCATTTAGGTTGTGAAATGTGTGTGAAGTTAGTGGGTGAACCTAGCTGTGTTACTATTATACACATGTCCCTGGGCATGGCAGCTCTATCACACACATAAAAGGGATGCCACAGCTGCTCATTATTACCACTATGTTAACACATGACCATATGTATAGTACAGGTACCTTATTTATACTAAATATAAAAAAGTAACCAAGAGGAGAGTTCCATTGACACTAACAGATTACATGTCATGACTTCCCCCCTTATACCTGTATTTACTGAGTCAGGATCAGTCTGTCTTGACATAATGAAGTGGAACACCAACACAGTGAATGACAGAACATTGCACATGCTGTCCAACACCTGCATTACTACACACGCTTTCTGAGATAAACAAGCAACTTATTGCAAGTTATTCTTTACTGCATGTTTTGTATCCTCTCCCTCTTTCCTTTTGCCATCACCTCCCTGCCCTTCCCTTCAGGTACCTAGGTACACATATAAGTGGATTCATGTACACATATTCTGCAAGTTGATCACGTACAAATGCTTGTTTGCATTATTTTGGAAGCCTCAACATGTCTGTTTGAGAACTGACTACATGCGAAGAACATGACAATGTGCAAACTGGATACTGTAAAATTAATTACTAAAGGTTGAAGTAAAAAATGTTATTCAATTTTTTTCTTAAATTTTATCTGTGAAGTAAGGGTACACAATTATGTGAGTAAACAACAACTCAGTAAAAACTAACACAATACAGTAACCCATTAACATGTATTCTAAATACCTTACATTTTCCCAATGCAACCTAAGTTTAGCAATGGTGCCATGTCTGCATTTATTTCTAAAACTGAAAAAAAAATCTTATAAAATTTGTAGGTACATTTTGTACCTATTTTCATAAACAATTTCATATGCCTGGCTGCACTATTTCATTAGTTATCACTATCTATACAGTAAAGTTTAGTCATAAAATCATCAACTTGCCTTTCAAAAACTGAGCATATTCTTCAAAGATTTACCACACAAAATTTCAGGAATTTCACAATTTCAAAGTGACATAAGTAGAATACTTTTTGAATATCTAGTATGATACATCATTTTCAGGACCTTACCTTACATGGCACTAGTGTCACCCCACCTCACAGGTCAGCATCTGTGAAACTGTTATTACCAACACTAGGAAATTGTAAAAGCATATCCCTTCCCCTTCTGTTGCTCCAACTCTTCTACCCCGAAAAAGGGGAGATCAGGTTCCTCCAGAATGTTGGTACCTACCTAATGAACTACATGGCATCACATCCCAGAATACCACAGCCATCACAGTCATTGCCATGAGAATTTCATCTTCCATACAAAAGTATCACTCTGGGATGGCCTCCAACAGCACAACGTTTATCAAATTTAGTCAAAATCTGTCCAGTTGTTCTTGACTTGAAATGTGTGACCACAGACATCTATGACCTTCCCTCTAAGTGTCTTACTACTGACACTGTGCAAAGTACACAAAAGAAGGGGCAAGTAAGCTTAGTATTACAGTAAAAGATACCTAGCAATCCACGCCTGCACTGCTGAGTCGAGTAGCAATTCTCGAGGGAATACACGGATAGCCAATAAGCTGACACTCTGCACATCTCCTGTCACATCCAAATACCTCTGCAGGAGTTGTACACCTTCACTGCTTGTCCCTAAACATCATGCAACCATAACACTTAGGTTGCAAAACAAGCAGAAATATTATGTCCAAAAAGTCTCATATTAACAGAATATGCATGAAAGACAGAACCATTCATTCACTGTGTTAACCACACATACAACCAAGACTAAATTTAATCAGTCATTAATGACTTTGGCAAAAGAATCTGTAAAACCAATAATGCCAACATAAAAATGTTACAATTTTACAATTAATTTTTTGACACAATTATATATTCTTTCACATCCTTTTTGGTTTTCCAATGGAGCATTTTCAAACAGTTGTCCCATCCCTCCATAATATGGCAGGATAGTGCCTCAAATTAGACCACAACTGCTCCATCCACATCCTTTCCAATTCACTATCATCCCATCACTCTTAAAGCAGGGATATCACAGTGAAATTATACATGTACTGAAGAGGCAATTCTTAAATTCAGAGCAGGTAACATTTTAAGCAATCACGGTTTGTACTTTCTTTCAATTTGAACAGAGTAGTAAGTGGTGTGTCACATGCAGCCGGCAAATTCAGTAGCAAATCCTGAACCAGAAGTCACATTTAGCAGTTGGCCACACAATGTAGCCTCTGGATCAGGATTCACCACTATAAAGAGGTGATTCAGGATCCCTTCTATATACAGTGAAATCTCTATTTGACATTTTTGTGAGGATCACCTCAAACTAAACTTTAAAACAAGGAAAGTGTAAAATCTGGGTAAAGAAAACTATGCAGTCTAAAAAAAATGGTTACCTTAAACAAATTTCTGCAATACACTTAAAATATGGATCTTTGAATACTAACTATGTATATACAACCAGAGGAAAATCTGATCTGGAGGCCAGGATTCACTACTGTGCTACAGGAAACTATTTCTGACAGTATTATCACAACACATTACCATTACAAACAACACCATGATAGATGGATAACTCATATAAAAACCTAATATATTTTAAAGTTACAACAGTGTCTCTCTCTCTCTCTATATATATATATATTTGTTTATTTATTTATTTGTGTGTGAAGAGAGAGAAAGATGAAGGGAGGGGGAACAATTGCTATTCACAAAAAAAAAAGATCCTAACAAAGCAATTCATTGTGATGATAATGCACAGAATTGAGGAAATCAAGCAACATACAGCCTAGTCTATACAGTTCACTTTCTACTACTGTGCACATTACAATAATATATTACCTCAGCATAAAGTTGGCACACATATTTTCTGGCCCCTTACAGCACATTGCTGGATACCATTTTCACTCAACAGCAGAAGTACTGCACTTGGGCTTCTACTTGTTACATTAACCTAACCTTTAGCAGTGTATCTTGATCAGAAGACAAATCCTCAGATTAAAATTATGAAATATAAGATGAGGTTAATATGTGTAGTAAGAACTGAAAAATGAAACTCGTATTCCAGAACAATTTAAAGTTTATGAAATGTAAAATCCATTAAAATTTAATACTGTTCCTACAGGACTTTAGCTGGGACCTTATGCAAGTGTGCAAAGTCATGTAAAATGCAAAAAGCAGGAATATGATTTAGGGGTTTCATTGTGGTCTGAGTTACTGACAGAACCATTCAGAAAAAAGTACAAATACATACATTCTCAAAGCCCACAGAAAATTCTGTATCAAGACAAATCCAAAGCACAAAACTGAAGAAATGCCATACAAACCTGTAAGTAAGATTCCAGCCAAGTCCCCTTCCTCAGTTAGTCTGGCTGTTAACTGCTTCAAATATTCTTGTAGTTTTGCATCAGAAAGAAAAGTGCAAGCAAAAGCAACTCTGTCCTCTACAGCAACACCACTTTCATTCTAAAATGAGAAGTTCAGTATATAAAATACTGGTTTAATGATCACTGAACACGGACAATAAATGGAAATAGAAAAGCATCCTAAACTTTGCACCCTGGAATTAACAAAGTTTCTTGGCAGTGCATATGGCAATGATTGTGTAACAGCAGATACATTTCAGCCATACAGAACCACCCTTAGTATCATGCTAGCACACAAATTATAATAATGTTGGAAGTTTTAATGCACATGATTTCATACATTGATTGTGCATAGTGTATGGAATGCATAATCTATAGATAATTCTAGTCCACATATACATTTATTAAGTTACGTAATTAACTGCAGACAGGATAGTGGATGTTATCTTTCATTACAGCTACTGTTATGTATTGATATCTACAGATTTTCTTGAATTGTAACACTTCAGGTGAGATTACAGTCTTCTAAACAAAACGCTGGCATTTCAGGAAGTTATGGACTAGAAACCCATACATGGAACACATCTGACACTTTGCCTTTTGTATAAGAATAGCTGGACAGACCTTATATGTGACAGATATTACTATGGACTATGTACCTTTGAAATATAATATAACTATGTTGCATGTAACATCATACTATCTACTTTCCAAAACAAGATATAAAAAGAATGGTCCTGCCAGTTGTTCTATATGGGTATGAAATATGTTATACATTTTTGGGTGGGAAAACACATACAATACAAATGCTTGAAAAAAAGGGTAAGATAAGGCAAGGCTAGGTAAAACTGTCCCACTGTTTAACTGAGCACCACATGAAAAAGGCCTTGGAGGGAGATGATGTAAAAGTCCAAGCATTTTCAACCCTGGTACAAGTAGGAGTGACAGAACGTGCTTAGGAAAATTTTTGAATCATAATAAGGATGAAGGAAATGAACAATTTAGCCCCTTCCAAACCAGTAAAGTTAATCCTTTACAACAGTCAACTAGTATTGTTAGGACCACAAAATCTACACCGTAACAAGACTGGACATGTGATACATGTGGGGAAGACACAAAATTCATACAGAATTTTGGTGGCAAAGCTTTTGCAAAATGTCCACTTGAAAGACCAAGAACAGATGAGTGTCTCAATCCTATGGATCCTAGGGAGATGAGTTGTGACGGCTGAAGATAGAGGGAAGTGGCACAGGATCATGAGCAATGGCAATGGTCAACATTTGGGTTTTGCTACTCCCGGTATTAAAAACTTAAATACAACATATAGTACACGTTGAAGACATAAGAATTTTCTAGCCCAGGAATGGGCCACAAATATTTTCTTGACTTACCATGTCTGACTACTGATGATTCTATACTAGTACTTTACACTAATTTACACACTTACAAAGACATATGAAACTATGAATGACAGATAATATAATACACTGAAACTCATATACATTGTTTCTCAAGAGGCTGGGGAAAGAGAATGATAAATGTGAGAAAACAATGGTTTTGGAAGACCAATGAAATGTATCAAACACACCAGAAAAAATGAAAATCAATTCCACTATGGCCTAAAAAAAGGGGGGGGGGACGTTAATATCTGCAAACAAGACACTTTTTCTACAAAAATCTTTACCTGACAACTGTTCATAAAAAGACTTAGGTTTTAAAATAAAACAGTTCTAATTCCAAGTTCAAAACACTCGGTTTGTCAGGATCGCCAATGCTGTGCAAATAAAAGAATGATAAGACAGTTCTATTAGCAGTCTGCCCTTTGGTAAAACTCAGTACTTGTGCAAGGTCATGTTTGTCTTCCTCTTCATCTCTGTGTCTGTTCCCCCAGCCATATAATCATCACACAACTGTGGATGCTGGAAAAGCCATATGTTGCAAGGTCACCGTCCACAGATATGTACGAACTGAAGTCGGCATCCTCAGAGTCCAGCCAAATCCAGTCCTAGTGGAAGGGACCACCACCGCCGCCTCCGCCACCGCCACCGCCACCACCACCACCACCACCACCACCACCACCACCACCACCACTACCGCTGCCGCCGCCACCCCCACCCATACTAAATGTAAGTCAGCTTCTATGTGAAGGTTGTGTCCACAGCTGCACAGATGAAAGCAATGCATAATTGTTCTTGGCATGACTTGTTTTTCAAGCTGCTACTGTGAAATGCAATGCTTGCAGAACATTTATTTTCGGTTTTGATGTTTTTCTTTGGGCCCATCAAGCACACAGAAATTAGCAGCAGGTGCTTCCTGTAAACCTGCTTGAAGCGTCTTATAATGTACAATTCAAGCGGCTGTAACATACTTGTGCAGACTGTTGGATTACACACAACTTTCACATTCCTTAGCAATAATGTACCTTGTGGATGTATAGCACCATTGTCCATAAACAAAAAACATTTCTACCTTGCACACCCATTGAGGCACTGACCACAGTTAAAAACAGTGACAATGGTTGCTCAACTAACACTCCACACTTGACTGATGCATGGCTACATTTCACAAATACAGTTATGACTACAATGATAATTATGAGTACAGGCTGGTTAATGCTACTCTACCTTCCACATAATCACATTATTTTCATTCTACAATTGGTTGATGCATTCTATTACTGTACATTACAAAAACAATATGCTACTTTCACAATTTTTTTTTTTCAAAAATGATTATTGCAGAAACACTGTGGGCCAGGACAGGAATTCTGAATGACTGACACAGGAAACAAAAATGTGAGGAATGATGCAACCAATATAATACACTGTTTATATGGGTTTTTTTTTGGGACCAGAAGAAATGAACAACAACTGTGGGAAAACAATGCATATGGTAAAAATGGATATGGGTTTCACTGTATTTAAAACTTCCAAGATAATATTCACATATAATTATTAAAACAGGCTCACCAGCACACTTTCATAGTTGTCTGTTTCTGCAGTAAGGAATGAAAATGTTGCTCTGAGGTAGGGCTCAGACAACTGGGAACGAGAGGCAAGGCAAAACTCACGCCACATGCTGCTTCTGTCATCGGAAAATCCTGAGGAAAGTTAAAAGAATATTTCAGAGTTTATAATGTAACTTTTACCACCCAGACACCATATAAATATAGAATATGATATTGGTTTTTATACAAGAAATTTAAATGTAATAAAAATAGCAATTTAAGATGTTTAAGTTCTTTGCCAGTATCTGCATTTCTAACAAAACAAAGTTGTGAACATCACTAACGCAGCATATGCATCTACTGCACCTTCTAGTGTGTGGACGGTTGAGAGAGAGAGAGAGAGAGTGGGGGGTGGGGGGTATGGAATACCAATAATGAAATTCATACAGTAAGGTTATTTGCACTAATCTGCTAGTCAGATCATACACATAATGTCACATGACAAAGTTGTTACTTCAATTCAGCCATCATTCTCACAGTCACACAACGTTCTTCTTGTATTCATTTTCTCACTTTCACAATGAGGCCCTCATTACGAACAGAAAATGGATGCCCAGGCCTGGCTTCATCTTCAATCGTTCCCACACCACTTTTGAATCATGCATACCACCTGAATATCTGTGCACGAGATAAACAATTATCCCCGTACACTTGTCTCATCAATTCCACAGTCTCTGCTGCAGTTTTCCCGAGTTTAAAACATTATTTAATGTTCGTCCTCTGCCCCATGCCGCTACTGTGACCACGTCCTCTCACTACCTGCATAACATGGCGCCGTATTTTCAGTCATGCTCAGTGTGGGGTGTTGCGGTGTTGCCTGATTACAGATGAAGGTTGGTCACATGGATGGCATGCATTGCTTCATAGGTAGCACTTTTATCTTGGTCAAAATAAAATCAGTCTCATTATATAATTGTCAGACAGTGTATATTCTTCTGTTATTAAACTTGTGCCCTCTCACTTGTAGTACAAGTGGTGGGAGTTTTTGGTAAGTTGCTAACTCATTTCCCAACATGAAATACCATACACTGTACATGCCTCCCCGACATGGCCTCAAGGGGGTGCCTGGTACATGCACCTTCCACAGCAAGGAGGTAACCTTCCCTCAAGATGAGCTACGAGAAGCACCATCTACATTCTCTGACCCTAGCCATTTCCCCAGGGTGATCAAGAAACACATCTAATCCAGCAGAGCAAGCTAAATGATCTAGTTCACAACTTGAAACTTTCCAAGCAACAGCAAAACTTCTAAAATCAAGAGTGCTACAGTGGAATTTGCTGTCTAATGAAACAAGAATATCCAATTCAGGAACAGGTACAAACAATTTTCTGGATATTATAAAATGTAGGATTCTCTCTGTTTCCACAGTGATGTAAATATTATGATGGATGTACTGGGATTTCCACATCCCAAACCATGGCAACTTTTCACAGATGCACCAAAACTAAGCTTAAAATTGGTTTGCCATTTAACGGCAACTTAAAACCATCAATACCTGTTGCCCATTCAGTGGCTAAGAAAGAATCATACTAATCTCACTTGTACTAAATGCAATCAATTACAAGAAGCACTGTTGGCAGATGTGTGGGCATATTAAAGTTACTAGAGACTATTACTCAGACTGCAGAATTTTTTAAGTACCCCAATTTCATACTGTATTTGAATGAGTGCAAAACATGAACAAAAATTATAATATTATAATTATTTATAATTACTATATTATTAAAAACTAGTAATTTGTGCATATTTTAGGTTGTGTTTACCATTTTTCAAGTACAAAATATATGCTTTGTGCTCTCAAACCCCTTACTCTTTTGAGATAAGATTTACTGTTTTTATGAATTCACAGCATATCTCTATTACATAATATCTGTGTCTGTTACAGTATCTGCCTATTATTTTCGTTGCCAGCACACCTGATTTAGTAAAATCAGCTAATTTCATCCACATTGCCAGAAAAAATTTCAAAATTGCTGACTAGTGTAATGCATGCAAATAAACAAAAACTCTGCAAGACAAAAGTGAAACAAGATAATAAAAGAGGACTTAAAAGTTTATTTCTATAAGTTTGTGTACGATGCTTCTACAAGTCTAAATAATGCCAAGACTGTTTTTCTGTCAGTCTTTTGTTCTCTTCACCTACAAATATCCAAAAATCCAGCCAAGAAATTGCACATTTAGAACAGCAGCGACCATTCTGTTATATGACCAGGTGTCAAAGTACTTAGCACATAAAATCCCCTGCACTCAAGTGTTCAAGAAATAAAAACAAGTTATTCACCTGACAGTGCCATAGCAACAATATTCAAGTTGGTAGGAAGCTGCTGCCTATTCTGTGAAGCAGCACCCCGCTTTAAAATGTCAATAGCTTTCCGTAGTTTCAAGTTAAATACAGCAATGGCAGCAGCTCTTGCGTAAGATCCTTCAGACTCCAATCGATCCAGGAATGAAGTTAAGGATGCTTCTTTGTCAAATTTCCAACCACAAAGCTGAAGAGCCTTTTCACGATCTTCATTTCTGGAAAATGACATTACTTATTGAAAATATGAATACAAACTGAATACAGTGTAATATTCTCTACTATTTAATATTTGCAATGACAAACTAACAGAATGCCCCAACTTCTTAGCTGTTACAGTTTAAACCTGCCACACTTGCAGCCTTAATCTTCAACAGTTAAACAGCTAGGGTGAGCACAAAAAAAAAAAAAAAAAGTTTGGTTTTTTAGTGTAGTTTTTAAATTTACTTTCAAGATTTTTTTTTTATTTTGATAAACAACCTATTATTTCAATTAAAAATAAA
>Ga0123355_10003867_pt1 | contig 21664 bp, 16 predicted proteins | sample TergutEmb28metaG_3_FD_89872 | JGI IMG/M metagenome (GOLD analysis project Ga0123355, IMG submission 89872) | Embiratermes neotenicus P1 segment gut microbial communities from Petit-Saut dam, French Guiana - Emb289 P1 | ecosystem: Host-associated > Arthropoda: Insects > Digestive system > Gut ...
AAATCCAACAGATGCAACAGTATGCAGATATTTACTTACTGTAAATCTACTCTACATGTTTCGGGTGTCACAGCACCCATCATCAGGAGTATTAAAAACTGTATCCGTAGCCACCGGTACAGGCCATACTACTTGTACCGCTACTCCCCTCCAGTGTGGTTTGATCGGGACTGGTATTTGCGAGTCAAGTCTAGAGTCTCGACTCGCAAATACCAGTCCCGATCAGACAACAGTGGAGGGGAGTAGCGGTACACTACAAGTAGTATGACCTGTACCAGTGGCTATGGATACAGTTTTTAATACTCCTGATGATGGGTGCTGTGACACCCGAAACATGTAGAGTAGATTTACAGTAAGTAAATATCTGCATACTGTTGCATCTGTTGGATTTTTATTCGCAGTAAATGATTTCTTCTCCTGCAGAGATTTGTAAGCCATATTAATATCCTACACTATCACTTTCCCTTTAGTTAGTTTATGACTTGTGTTAATATTATCATTTCAGCTATTTCTAGAGCTTTCAGGTGGCCCCTTCCCCACCAAAATTGTGTATATTTCAGTCTCCAACATGCTACATGCCCTGTTCATGTCATCATCCTTGCTTTGTCACCATGGTGCTATTATTATCCGTATCATTCTTTTCATGCTACAGAACTGTGTGTTGCAGGACTCTGGCTGGTCCATGATGGCACCAGATATGGACCGCCGTGCAGTACCTTCAGGCTTAGAGCGCTGTGCTAGCTGTATCAGTAAGCTGGGGGCTCCATCCATGTCAAGATCATCTACTGTCACCAATACAAACACCCCTACAGGAGCCCCCTTTAGCCCTGCCTGGACAATGGACAGCATGACAAATGTAACGGCACCCCCCATCCCCTGTCAACACCACTACCATGCCCACCACCCCCAACATCTCCATCCACGTGCAAACACCAGTTGTGACCGCATGTCCCTATCATCGCATGGTAGTGGAGGAAGCAGTGGAAACTCAGAGTATTCTGTCCCACGGTTTGTCACTCCTGCTCCTGCACCACCTGGAGGGGGCGAGTCTTGCTTGTATGATCGTCCCCGTACAATAACTGCGACCCCCATACCCTCACATCCACCCATACCACCAAAGAGTCCAAAAGGTCCACCAGTTTCACAAGTAAATATTCAGCTAAATCCTGCCAATGGACTGCCAACACACCCTCCACTGCTAAATCTCTCAGATACATGCAGATGTTCCTGCTGTCCACCCTCAAGGCCTCCAAAACCTTTGCAACTGTCTGCAGCCAGCAACACATCTGATTCACCAAGCAAAAAGAAAATCAAGAAACCTCCAATGCCATTGCCAATACCTGATCCACCTGCAGTTCAGCAGCACCCTGCCTCCTTATGTACGTGCCATCACCCACAACATCAGCAGAAGGCAGATGTCAACCCTTATGAGAACTATGACGTTCCCAAGTCTTTGCTTGCGCATTCAAACCCTAGGGTGAGTTTACTGTTGTAAGCATGCCTGTTGTGTGTGATACAAGTTTCAGAAATGAGTACACTTGTTGACAATTTGTGAGGATATGCAACTGCGTTACTTTCTCCCTGGTGTAATATATGATAACAATAGTATTTAAAGCAAAAGTGTTTGCAGAAAATCTGTTATAACATTAAGTGGTGACATTGCTAGAGAATAGAACTGTTTCACTCAAATGCAACATTGGGTATTCTGCTAGCAAGGTACCAAGGCAGCAAGCTCCTCAGAAACTTTGATACTTTGTGTCACATCCCAGGGCTAATAATATTCATACTTACTGCAATAGGTATCTCAAATTACACTTACAATTTTTTTGTCTGAAAATTTTTAAAGTAACATTGTGTATATCCAATCAGAATGAAATCTTGTTTCTGAAGTTTAGCTAGTGCTCAAACCACCACCATTTTACACACATATACTCCAATGTAATATTCTTAAACTTTATTTTTTTGTAAAGAATGCTGTCTTACAGAACGTGGTGCTATGTAATCTGGTATGGATGTGTAGGATTTTGGGAGAACCGATGGTCTCCATCTTATACACCACAGATTAAAGTAACATTCTACTAGACCATATTTCATCATTTCCCAGAAGACAGTGTTTGCTGTAGTTACCAGTCTGAGAATGGCATCTCTTTCTCTCTTCTTTTTTTTTATGTGGCACATATCTTTGTTCCACACATATTCCAGGGCTTACATTGTAATATTTCTAACATAAGGTCATTCATTTTTTTAAAACCCTGTGAAAGTCATAATGTAAAACTCTGTAATTACCTGGAGAACTTACAAAACTGGTTGGCAAACAGCAAAGAAAGTATGGTTTGGATAGTCCCATAGTGCATATTCTGTTGAATTTGACAGTCAATTTGAAATGAATTTTTGACAGTACAGTTGCATGAACAGTGTAAAGTAGAATTTACTTCACTATTTTGTGATCTGCCTCAAGTGTACTCAAGGCTGTCTTATCAATGTATGTAAGGCCAATCCCAGATATGAGGTTTTTGATTCTCATGGTAGTGACAGTGAAGATTCCTGCTGTCTGGAATGTGACACTGTACAGTCTAGTAGTTTTGTAATATACCTTCCATATACATGTAAATTCTTAAATTACATGTATAATTGTGTTGCTTACAGTAACATATTTACTAGTTCATGTAAATTACGCCTGGATTTTCAGCAGCTTTTATCTTGTTATGATACTGTGGAAAGAGTTTGATGGAGTAAGTAATGCATTTAAGTATGTAACATTATTTGTGTTTGCAGGAACCCAAAGAAGACCCAAATCTTGGAGACCTTCACAGCAGGATGGTGACGAGTACAGTGGATTATTATGATACCCCAAAGAATGTGAAAGAGTGTCTAGTAACATCAGTAAGTGACCCACAATATGGCAACTATGACACCCCTCCTGCAGCAATGACTGTACGGAAATCATGTGGTTGTGTCGTGAAATATACCAAGAAATCAGTGGGAGTCGTGCCAGAGCCAGTACCTCCAGCCAAGGTAGAGGTGGCTGAGGACTCTAGAGGAGGGGAATGTCCATGCCAGCGGGTCATGTGTTGGGCAGAAAACTGGATGATGTTGCCTTATTGCAGACGTGGGAATGGCATGGAGAATACGGGTGTCCCAATTCACAAGGTGAAGCTCAGTGGGGAGGGAAAGATGCCTGTCATGAACCCCAGTGGGGAGATCGCCATCTATGCCACTATTGACAAATCCAAGAAGACTAATAGGTGAGAGGCAGCTAAAATATGTTGCATTCCTCTTTTTAGCAGTTACTCTATAGCTTGTGTGTTTTATGTAGTTTTATAGAAATATAAAGTGCACTGAAATGTAAGTGGGAAAAGTTTAGAAACAAGCTTTATCAAAGATACTTGAAATTCAGTAACTTGGAATGTTCTCGATGGATAGCTGAACCTGTCCCTGTTAATACTAAATTTGATATAACATTGATATGCATTAAGCAGTGCTTTTGTTTAGAGATCTTTTTTTTTGGCAGCTGTAGACAATGAGTGTGTGTGTGTGTGTGTGTGTGTGTGTGTGTGTTAGCATGTCCTGTGGTATGCCATTAACTTAAGAATTCAGACTGCCTATGCACAGGCAGTAGATCAGTTACTGAATATTAGGCATATAAAAGAATTTATTAGTCATTTGTTATTCATTCACATGCATTCAGTCTGTTAGTCAGAGTAGGTAGTATTTCATCTGTCTCCCATTAGCCTGAGAGTGCACATCAGCCTCTATATGGCATTGTATACTCATGCTAAAAACTTCGACCCTGAAGATGGAGGCAGAATAACCTCCCGAAACGTCAGTAATGCAGCCCATTTCCACATGTTGCAAAAACCTGAAAATAAGGCCAACATTGATAATGAACAGGTTATTAGTTATATCGTGGAGTTAGCTACAGAAACGGATGTTTTATTAATGGGTGACATGCCCAAAGCATTCAATCTCTTCTCTTCATTGTAAAAGCTTTACTGTTCATTGACCCAGAAAGAGATAACCAGTGGGTTTTATTAAGTGAGCAGTAGATGGCTTTTCCATTTTGTGAGCTGTAAGGACCTCTGAAGCATTTTGTGTCATATCAGAAAGGCTATTACTTTTCAGTGTTCAGATAAGTTGACATGAAAAAAAATGTTAATTGCTTATTCCACAAACTGAAGAATGCAGCAGTTTTTCAAACATGAAATACAACCCTTCATGAATCTGTTCTTCAATTGAAGATTTCTGTCTTCTGGATGTAATGCTACATGCTGTAGTACAGTGTACTGACATTCTGAGGAGCTTGCTGCCTCCACCATCAGGGTAGTTCTTCTGAGACCTCTACTGCCTCAGTCATGAAGAAATAGGCAATATTTATGTTCTCTCGTTTTTTAAAAACAATTATGTCTTGTAAATTTTTAAGGTACATGAACTGCCTTGGAGATGAAAGCAACAGATTTCTCTCAACTGTCTGTATACTTCTTCCAGGCTGTGCAGCATTACATTTTAGAAGATACGATTTGTCATAATCTCTGCCTTGAGAAACTTTTGACTGTTGAACACCAACATTGTGTAACACCTAACTGAGTGTTCCCAAACCTTAAATACAGGAATGTTATATGAATGTTATTTATTCTTTTTCTTTTCCCCATTCTGTTCATTTATTCATTCACCACCACCACCACCACCACCACCACCTACTTGACGATGGTGATGACGATGACGATGAGACGGTGACATCGTCAATGATGACAGTGACAAGGACTGTCATTTTCATTGTCACCACATATTAGACTTATAACAGACTAGCAAGCAGCATATCCCATATGGCTACAAACACATACAAACAGAATGCTACAGCCAAATCGATAAAAATGCTGCTGGAATTACTGGGAGGACGTAGTACAGGATGGCAAGTTGGCAACATACTTTATGAGTTAGGTGTAAGAGTTGAGTAACTGTGTATTGTTTTTTCAGTTATTGGGTAATTTCAGGCTTTGTCTAGATATTAGATGCTTTGTGCAGCAATATGTTACTCCTGTTGGTTCAAGCTTTTATAATGGCTTCAGAAGGTTCACACATGAGTAAACGAGGTACTGCTGGCAAGCACAAACATTGAACTTGAATGATTCCACAAAAACTTAAAATAATTAGGAGGCTTGAAAGTGGTGACAGTGGAAGAGAATTTATGGATTTATATGATGTTAGATTATAAACTATGATATAAATAAACACAAAGACCTATTATGATTGCTTATGGCATAAAGTAAAAGTATGGAGGACCTTTCTAAGTGACAGACATTGAAAGACCAGAAATTATGCCAAGTATAGGAGCAGCAACAAAAAATTAACTGTATGAACTTAATTAATATAGGTACCATCTGATAAACCGTAATGTCTGACTTTTCGGAACCTGTCTGTTCCCATGCATGCCAGATTGACAGAATTTTACTGTACATGCCAAAGGCACAAACAGTATTTGGATATTTCATTTTTTACATAAAATTGTTTCAGGATTTTCATTCATGGAATCAGCAGTCCCGCCTCATTCCACTGTCAGTAATCACTGTACCTAACTGTTTCCCCCCGCCTTACTGTCAGTGTTTACTTATGTGACTGTAATACTGTAATTGTAGGCGGCAGTGCACCTGTCCAAAACAGCAGCCCCATCAGCAGGATTGTCCTCGGCAGCAGCTGGAAAGCACTTCACAACCAGATGGATCCAACTATGTCAATGTGGAGGCTATTGAAAATGTGGCAATACCTACAACTGAGGCTCCACAGGCTTGTGATGATGCTGCTTGCAGCCTCAACTATGAAAATATTGATTTTGCTCAGTCACTTGAATATTATGAAAACTCCAAAGACTTGCTGCAGAGAGTTGGTATCAGCAAAGAGGCCATGGAATGCAGTGAGCCACCAGTGAGAGAAGTACCTGCGGCAGAGGTGCCTGTGTCATACACAGTCACCAATGGAATAACATTCTGCAACAAATGTGGCCATGCCTGTCATTTGTACTCTCCCCAGCAGATTCCACAGCAACCCTTACCAGTGGACAATGAGGCAGATGTTTCAGGAGAAGCAGCTGCATTGGTGCAAAGTGCTGAAGCTAGTACATGTGAACAGGATGACTATCTGATGATGGAACCAGCAAAGAATGTAAATTCCTCCTCTGAAGCTGCCAGAGTTCATGGAAAGAACTTCCCAGGTTACTTGCCCATGTCTCCCATTACAAATGCCACACCTAGCAAGGCAGACATGCTGAAGCTTCGGATGGACAGGGCAGGTCTTCCTTCAGAGAAGTCGGCCAGCATCCCCAGCCTTGTATGTCCAGTTGGTCCAGCAGTGGACAGAAGTCGGAAAAGATCAGAGTCCGAGTTCCCTAGAGTTCCGGGGTCTGCAATGATGATGCACCACTCTGCTAATAGCCCATACCTGAGACGACTGTTTCATGATTCTGGAGATGAGATTCACAGACTACCTGTTGCCAGCAGACGCAGGTCAAGTTCAGCTGACTCATCTAGGTACCTAGATAATCTTGAAGATCTAGAACATTCTAGAGTTATAGAGAGGGATATTTCCTCGTCACATACAAAGCTAAGTGACCCAGATTTTGGCCAGAAGTCTCCAGTCCCACTGCCTGTTGAAACTGTTGGTCAGAATGACATATTTGAAGCCCCATCTAGGCATGAAGAAAGTCCTGGTGTTAAAGCTGTTGAGACAGACTCAACTGTGGTGGTGCCAGAAGTTGAGGAGACTGTAGTAGATGATGTAGCAAGCACAAGCAGTGGAAGTGGTTCCTTGAGGACGTTAGTCAGAGAGTGTCTTGCTGACACACCACACCCTCCAGTGACTGGCTCATCAGTATCAGCAGGTGTACATATTCGGCGCTCATCTAGCGTCCCTTGCAAATCAGGAAACAATCGGGACTCATCAAGTTCTAATGATTCAGGTGTGTCAACTGGTTCCCTCAAGCACAGAGGTGCAGACTTTGCTGAGTTTGAGTTACCGCTTACAACATCCATGTCCACCAGGAGGCACTACCATGCACTGCAAGCAAGACATAATGCTGGCATGCCTCTTACTAGCTGTTTACATGCCTCATTACCTAGACGTTCCAAATCTGTGGATCCTCTTCGGGAAATAACTTTCCAGTTCCAGAAGGTTAAGGTTCCAGCAAAATCATCATCAGCTGAGGCAGAAGTACCCATTTGTCCAGGGAAGAAGGACAGTTCGAAAGGTAACGGCAGCTGCTGTCTTTTCACAGTATTTCACCAAGTGAATTTATATAAGTCAAGGTTGAGTTGGGCCATCTGCCCCTAGTATTTCATTGTGGAAAAGTGCTAGTGGGATTTGGTACTTAAAGTGCTGAATATTGCCACCTCTATTTGTTTTTGGTTTATATTGATTCAATGTAAGACCAAAAAAGTTTCTTTTTTCTTCTCCTGTTTATCCTTATGTTCATCATATTTCTTTGATTCCTAGTTTTCATTTTTCTGCTCTTCTGACTCTTCATCTTCCTCTTCCTCCATATCTGCTTCTCTTCATCAGCCTCATGTTTTGAGTTTTCTCTATAAAGTCTTGCTTTTGTACTGCTGTCAGTCATTCATTCAGATCAAAACATATTTTACAAAATTTGAGGTTCTCATGACAGTGAACATTAAGATTACTGTATTATGGTATGTGATGTCATATAGTTTAGTAGATGAGCAGCAGAGTTTTGAAGGATCCTGCTGCCTCCATCATCAGAGTAGAAAAGTCTCCTACCCTAGTATGTATCTAACAAACAATATGGTGTCACATCCCACAAGACCATTATCTGAAGACTTACCACCATGGGAATCTCAGATTTATAAATCAAAGATTACTGTATTTTCAGCTTTGAATTGGAGCAATTACATTGTGTTTTGAGTGAGATGTTCATTTTACAGGATTTTCAAGTCCTGGGGCTGATGGAGCAATTGTTGTCCCCTACATGGATTCTCGAAGCACAAGCAGTGGGACATCTGACATGTCAGATTATATTGAGACATTATCTCTTTCATCTCACAGCTCATCTGACACCCCAGACAGTCTCAGGTATATGTACCACCAAACAGACTTTCTTGTCTCACACATTACATATTTATTTATAAATTGCAATCATTAATGTCAAGTCATTAGGATGATTAAATCAAGGGGGATGAGTTGGGCAGTGCATGTAGTGTGTGTGGGAGGGAAGATGTTGTCATGCAGGATTTTGGTGGGAAAATGTGTCTTAAAGAAATTTAACTGGATTAATCTGGCTCATGATAGAGATCGGTAGTTGGCTCCTGTAAACACAATAATAAAACTCTGGGTTCTTTAAAATGTGGAGAATTTCTTGACTAGCTGAGCTGATTCTGCTCATGGTGTTGGTTGGTTAAATGGTTAATGTCATGAGATGACAGGGCAACTGTTTATGGTTGACTTGAAACAATATGTGGGCAAGCAGCCATGTTGTATTTCATGGTACCATCCTAGCAGTTGTTTGGAAAGACAGAGAAAGTCACATAAAATTCCTTAGAATCAATGAAATGGTGAATGTTTAAATATACTTTATTTATGGTTTATTTAAAAACACTGTCAGTAGCTCATACAATTTGGCATTTAAGGGTATGATCATCAGTGAATAATGAATTGGAAAGGATTTGGAAAGAAGCAGTCATGGTCTAATTTGAGGAATTTGCGTGGGGGGAATGAAGAAATCCACTAAGTATGTGTGACCTGAGTGAGTATCCTAATGAAGATTTTAACTGGCAACCTTCCACATACAAGTCATAAACATTATTGGTGCAGCTGACTTTCATGAGGGTTCTATCTATGATATCCCCTGAATACTAATGTATTATCACTTCAAGTAACCTACTCTGTGTGAACATGAAAGCCTATGGTCTTCTGTTGTGTGACGTATGTAGTTTGGTAAATAGATTCCAGCATTTTGGAGCAACATACTGCCTGAATCTCCAAGGTAGAAGTGAACATGTCTGTGCAACAGTAACACTGTGTACTCATGTCATAGAAGCTGTCAGTTAAGGTGTTGGTCTGGTTACTGACTATTGTGGCAGACATTCTGTTTTGTGTTTTCCAATTGTGTGTAAACATATGCCAGGACAGCATCTTGAAATAAGTTATTCCCGATCATCTTCTTGAAATAAGTCATTCCCATCATCTTCTCCCTAATACAGCATAATGTGTGAAGTTAAAACATTGCATTTTAATTGCCTAAGAATTAGTCAATCAGCCACAGTGGATTATGATGGTGGACAGATACATTGGATTAAAATTCTATCCTTTTTTTTTTAATACTAAAATGCAAATGTTTTGTTATTTGTGATTCATTTAATGGCCTGAAAGAGTAGCTCAGAGTATATGGCATTTAAATTAATTTATTAAAATAATCTCATATTGTTGAATATTCCCAATCACTTGTTCTTGTGGTTTATTTAACACTGCTGTTAATTCTTGCTGTAAGAGTATAAATAATTTTCTGTCTATCATTGTTCCACATACAAATATCCTACATATATGCAGCTGTCATGGCAGTGAATATCAATGGCTGCAGTCTTCTGGGATGTGCTACTGTGTACCGTGGTGCAGAGAGTCTTTTATAATTTTTCCCTGAGTACAGCAGCTGTTGTGGGATACCCCTGCAGATACAGTCTTGCTGTGTGATGAAGCTGCTGTGTGCAGGGAAGTGATAAAAGAGACACTCTGTAGGTAGGTGTGGAGTTTGATGGTTCCATCTATATATGGTAGGCAGCCAGTCTAGTATATAAGAAAGAAGTAAATAAGACAAAGACAATGCAAAAGTAAAATATTAATCAAAAAAGACTGAAAATAATGAAAATCAACTAAATTATACCTGCACATCAGAACAGTGAAAGGTAATGTGCTAAATGCTAGTGAAACCTCAAAAGGTGTAGTTTTAGGTAGTGCACACATGCACAGTAATAAAGAATGATTGAAATTAGAAGTTTGCCCAGAATACTGCTATCATAAAACTCTCTATCTCCTATGATAAACGGTGACATCTTTTCATCAGCAGGCTAGGGCGCCAAGCCACAACCACCCTGAGACCACGATCAGGGAAGGAGTACCAACTTATTGACCGCTCCATCCTGGATGGGGACATGAAGGTAAACTAGTACGTAAGTTGTGTGCTTCTGTAATAACAGTGACACCACGTAATGTTGTCACGGTAGTTTCTTGTTCAATATTTGCCTGGCAGTACTGGAAGATCTGTATCTCCCTTTGGGTTGAAGGAGAAAGCGTATAGGCTACTCTGTAATCTGATAAAACTGCACTTTTCATTAGGCTTTACCATCAGATTTGTTTAATGAGCCCCACAGAGCAGGTACCATTTTCTTCTACCTAAAGACTGCCCCTGAAACACTGTGCATTTTTCTTGGCAGATGGTTTTGCAAGAAAATACTCCCTCATTGACAGCAAACTGCTAATAAAAACCCAAAACTACACACAGTTATGTTGTTATAACTTTCACTGACGCTTGTACTGACAAAATTTTTCTAAAAATCTTTGTCTTTCTTTCCAAACTGCATTTGTGACCACAACATTATTTTTTTAGGTAGTTATAGCTTCCACTTCAGATCGTAACTCCAGCATGCAATTTTTGGGTGCAGGTTCCCCTTGGAGGTGATAAGGCTCCGCACCAGTTGAGGGGTCTTATTGCTCATTATGCCAACATCACACCTGTGCCAGAGAAGTCAGAGTCGCCATCCCCTGGTTACATGAGCAGTTCTCCAGGACAGGAGAGAGAAGACCAACCCCTCATTTCTCACCCATGCACATGAATGTGACTGGGAAACTTGGTGATGTTTGTAACTTTTTGAGGAGGCTGCAATGATCATCAGCCACCGAGAATGTCTAAATGCCATAGTTTCATCTGTTAAGCTTTTTCAGTCTGTTACCTGAGGAAGACCACGGTATGAATTATTCAGCTCATTCATCGTCGTCGTCATCATCATCATCATCATCATCACCATCATCATCATCTGTTGTAACTACATACATAACCTGCAGGGTTTGGTCTGAGCTTGCATTCTCCTGGTATGAGCGGCAGGCTTTCTCACTGACTGAGTACATTAAATTTCCATAGACTGTAGATTGTCTTAGGTGAGGAATTCTATTGAACAGTGCCAGCAACTTATTATGTATTGAATATTGTACTTTATATAGGTTTAGCAGTGTGATTTTCAATCTTTTATAAATGGAAACAAATCATGAAAACAGCTTATTGTCGGTTTCCATTAAGTATCCTGAGGTGCAGGTTTTTCAGGTTAGGGAAAAAGAAACAAAAAAAAAACAGTGGTATGCTCACTTGGTATCAACAAGGTATTTCCAAATATCCTGAATCTGAGCTTATCAATACATTGTCATGTCGATTCTAACTTCCCATTACATTTGCTCCCTTCACCCAAACATGTGCATTATATTTTGATATACAGCTGCAGATATAAGTAGCATGCAGTTTGTACCTATACACCCATTGTATCTTCTTGTAAATGAGCTGTAAGAATTGGCTTTTGGTTTTTTTCTTGTTGGGTTCCATATGGGGAGCTTTTTTCTACTCTGATAACTCCTGACTGATGTTTTCTTGTTGGGATTAGTATTTTATCACTCTGACGAACGGTACTGTATTTTCTACTACCAAAACTTAATGATGAAAAATATTAGTCAGTATGTATGAATGTATGATAGGTTTGTATAACCCAGTGTTGTGCTAGTCATGTGTTCGGTTGATGTTAGCTCTTGGGTAGGAATGAAAAGTTTGTATTTGTGTCTATTCGTATGATAAGAATTAATAATACCAATAGTGTTTGTTCATGTTTTATGTAACAGGTTATAAGCTTGTTTAAAGAAACATGACAAAGGTTCTAAATAAATAAGCCTGAGAATTGGGTTGTTACCCCTGCATGTTTTCATAGTTCCTTGACAGTTTATGGGATACTTGACTGAAACATAATACATACAGCAACGAAGGTAAAACTCCAGGACACTTTGTGCCGAGACAACACCCTGTCATCCCCTGTGGACAGTGTGTCTCTCCCTCCAAACTGTGAACCAGATGTGTCTGACCCCCTGAGGCACAATGGAACCTGCCAACCAATCGTCATTCTTTAATAAATGATTATGAACTTTCTCCTATGTATGCTGTCCCTGAAATATTTGTTTTTGTGACATAAAGCTTTATAGCATGAAATGTTAAATGAATAACCAAGGACAGGGCTATACATATATATATATATATATATATAGCACTAAAACTTGTTACATTCTTATATCTAGTCAATAAGTTGTATTGTTTAATCAGTGTTCACTAATTTAATAATTTAAAAAGTAGCCAGTAAGTTTCTGAATCAAGTGGTTCTGAGAATTACATTAATTGAGAGGCCATACTTATTTGAGAGCATATTATTAATAATAAAAATGATTAGAACAACACCTACAACTACAAATTATGCACAAAGGGTACCTGCACAAGTTTACAAAGGGAGAAATAAGGCATTGTGCCATAGACAAGAATAAATAAATAAACAAATAAATAACAAAAAGAAATAAAGAAGGTATAGGCATCTTAACATGAAGCTGTAGATTGGAGCTGGAGATTGTTGTGTTCTGGTTTATGACACCCCATATCTTGTAGAAGTGAACTGACCTTACAAAGCCTGTAAAACATCAGAACACTCCTACCTAACTACACAGAACCACATGCCAAAAAACAGCAGTCAGCAGTCACCACTATGAAAACCTTAAATCACAGTTTGTGTTTATTTACAACAAAACTTGCTTAAGATATCCCTGATTTCATTAGAAGATTTCCTGCCACAGACAACAGGATAATATAATATAATACCAAAATTCTCCTATATGATTGATGTACACATTGCCCTTTTCATATGTTTCTCACAAAAACATTTTCCACCTATTTGATATGTTTTCCAGGTCAAAGTTTTAAGCAATTTTTCCTAGTTTTCATTCATTGAGTCTGTTCCCATCATACAGTGTTGAAGTGACACTGTCAGTTGAGTGGTCAGATACAGGTGAGAATGTGTTCAGACTCTTATGTATCTGAAACTACTGCAAATTACACAAATTCAGCATACAAATGCAGCCATCTGAGCTTCATTTTAACACTTCTATAATTTGCATTTTCCAGACTAGTCAGTCATGGACTCCATAACTTCACAAAATATACATGGTCATTACATTTCTATAATCAGTTCAAAAAATGCATCGTATCCATGTTGTGTAACAAATTATTGATTCACTTTATCATAAAATGTTGCAGTTAAATAAGAAATTAAATAAACTCTGTGGTTTATAATTACAATACTCACCTGATATATCTAAACAAAACAAACATGGCATCTTCACACTACAACATAAAACATAAAATATATATCTAATAATGTAATTAAATTACAATCTATAATATACACTACAGTTACATAATAAAATATATTAATTAACTTGTTGAAATCTGAACTAGATGTGGATGATTACATGTGTGTAGTAAGTTCTCAAAAACAAAACAACAAATGGAATTTTCATTCTTACACTTCTAGGAGGTTGTCCACTTTAATGAGTGTGATTTGTTGAATTTTTCTGAAAACACCTTAAGCAAGTTTCACTGTGCGTATAATTTTTACATTTTTTTGGCGCCTGAATTAATTACCTAATCTAACAAACTCTTTCCTTTTACTTACTCAAATGCACATAAAAACAGCTGCATTGATGTACCATGCATTTACATGTGCAGGTCGTATGTTTGCTTACGTACCTGTGTACTAGCCTTAAAGCTAGAATTATTTTAACAATTAAATTGGATGCATCTTCAAATTTTATGATTTGGTGTATTACTATACCTAGAATGTACAAAAGCTGCTAATGATGGTATATAATTCAGAAATGCAAATGCTGATATAAAATGCAGTAGTTCCCAGATACTGGCAGTGCATGTCACTTTAGTGAGGATCGTGTGGGTTCTGACATTTCGGAGGAATGTGCTTCCTTTGTCTTTGTAGTGATTGAAATGGGTTTTGGTGAATGCTAAGTTGTTGGAACTAACTTATTATCTCACACGTGTAAGAACCCAAGGGACTGCCATTTGAGTATGTGAAGTATTGACACTTTCATGAAAATTAAATTCTAGGACTTAAACACTTAAAACAAGATATGGGCATCAAGTGCCAGTGACAGATTTTATGTTTCATCTGTTTTCTGTGTCCTGCTGTAGGCATTATAGTTTCTAATAAAATTGACATGCTAAAATTCTCCAAATGAATACAGTACTTGAAATTTATCTTGGAGTTTGCTTTCAAATCTCTATCTTATTATGCCTGAATTATGTATAATCCTGCAATTACCAGCTGTTATTTCAAAACTGCTTGATTTAAATGTGTCGACTGTCATACAGTAACTCTTACGCAAGACAAACAGTTAAATAACTGGACTGATTCTGTGAAATATCTGTGTATTGTGAGATCTGAGGCTGATGTGGGGGCATCTGTGAAGATTGCTGCTTTCTGGAAAGTGATGCCATGTGGTTTGATAGAAATTGACTGACATCTTAGAGGAGCCTGCATCCATCATCGGGGTAGAAGGGTACCTATTACCAGACAGCAGGTATTGCAACCCAGAAGATGAAAATTTTAATTCTCACCACTGTGAGAACCTCATATCTTAATGGAAATAATCCTGCAAAAGTCATTCCACTCAGTAGCTTCAATTGTTTCATAATAAATCAGTTGAAGGAACACTAATATGAGGCTAAATGAAACAAGTATTGTGAGTGTTGCAATACTGATATTTATTTCTTTAGTTTATTATCTAAAAATCACTTTCTCAAAAATACTTGGGAGAAGTTACTTCGTAATGATGCAAGGGCCATATTTATGGCAAAATATTAGACCGTTTTCAACTAGTGAACTGCAGTAAACTTTCCAAAACTTTTAAGGCAGAAATTACTGTTGACTATTTTGTAGGCACTAATTCATAATGGGTAAGTTCCTTTGATATCAAGAAAGGCTATTCGCCATGGTTTTGGCCTTCGTGTTTAACATTCACACTGGACCTGGACTTCTGATTGAAGCCTAAAATTTTTTTCTACATAATTCTGATGACATAAGGTTTATCATCAATCATTAATATTTTACACAAAGGTCAGCTAATTCCAGCTGTCTTTCTAAGAGGTTGGGCAAATTTTTCTCATTTCGTGCTTGTCACCAATATTTGTAATTGGTCACAAGCTTTATATTCAGATCTGTGATCGGAATCATTTCTCACAATATGAGTCACTTTGCTCATAATGGAATGACATGGTGTCAGTAGTGTCTCCCACTCAGTAGGAATTGCTTTTCCACCTCAAAGTTATATGCATTATTTATTCATTATAGAAAGGCTTTTCATTCCAAAGAATACAACATGCTGGGAACAATGTGTACATATATTCTTGTAGTCAGACATGACAGTGGGCACAGAGGGCTGAAACATTTCATCTGTGTAATTCTTTATAGTACTGTACAGTCATTGTGCTTAACAAAATTTTCCTTGTCATTAGTTCAAACATTGGAATGCATTCCATTAATACAGAAAAATAAAACCCATTTTTATTAACATTTTTAGTACTTTATGGTATGCATGTAAAATAGGTTGAAAAGCACTAAAGATGAGAAAGTTGAATGAAAATCCAAATTAATAAAGATCCAAGAAACAGTAGCACAAGAATACAAGATAATATGAAAGCCAATTAAAGAATGGAAAATCTAATAATATGCACAGGACTTGCAAATTCATTGCCTCAGTTTTCAAAGAAATGTTTCAAAGATTCTTCTTGAACTCCATTAACAGCCATCGTCTTCTTAATTAAGTCAGCATACATGGTATTTAACTCTGCAAAATATGCTTTCACTTGCTCAGCAACAGCTAGCATATGATCTTTAATTAACTGACTTGTCTCCTTACTTTCCTACAGTTTACAACCTTCCTCTTGAAGGCCTGAGCTAATTTCAGTGCGACTTCCGCGCTTATCTTGTACCCCTCTTAAGATCATGTTTCATTCTCTGTTTCTTCTGCTTTATTTCTTCTTTTATGTTAGCAATCTCTATGTCCTCCACCCTCCTTGCAGCATTGTTGTACTCTTCAGTGGCTGTAAACTTCAACTCATTCAACTTTGTCTTTAATTCTGTCCTGATGTCCATCTGATTCAGAATATCTTGCAAAGTTCAATAAGCATCTGTGTGCATGGCGTTCACTTGCATGTTTGAAAGGTTCAACTGCGGAAATGTATTATTAAATAAGGGTGGCACTTTCAGCAACCTCATTGGTCTTTGACTCATTCATCAATTTGGCTATCTGCAGATCGTCTCGATACACTGACTTCAAGTGGGTATCACAGCAAGCCCAGGCCATATCAGTGCTCTCCTCCAACTTTCTGTACTCCATTTCAGTTTGTTTCCTATCCTCAAAAGTAATACTCTGATTATCTACAATGTTTATTCTACCCGCACTTTTCAGCATCAGTGTTTCCAGTTGCTGGACAGAATTATCAGTGTGGTTATTTAATTGTCATAATGGAAAAAAGAAAAAGAATCATAATCATATGCACATGTATTTTTGAGATATTCAGAATGTTTATAGAAGTCTTACATATATTTGTGAATATCACAGCTGTAATTTTATATAATTCATCTTACTCATTACATAGTTATTATAAATCTCCAGCCATTAGAAACCTCATGTACATCTTAGTATACCTAGCAACTTTATAGATAGACCTAAACATTGAATGTGACACTTGATATCATGGCCCCTTTCCCTACTGAACTTTCTATTCCCATTTTATCACTGCTTGCATAACATGTTGTATGTATGATCTAAAAAAACAACAAAACATCAATTATTTATGGCTGAACTCTCAGAATCATTACTGTGTGCTGTCAGTTGATAGAATAGTAACACTTAATTGATTGGTCATCCTAGTCAGTTGCAGTTTAACATCTTTATGGATATCCAGTGCCAAACATTGCATCTTTTACTGTTCACTCTTTACACTTCAGTAGTTTATTTTAAGGTCGAAGTGTAGTATCCTAATAAAGATTGAAAATTGAAGGCTTTTACACATGCCTGATGATATTTTCAGCATCTGATTGTTCAAAGAAATCTTAGATTGCAGGCCAAGCACATTGAGTTAGGATAATCCTAAATCTCTGATAACATTTCCAGCATATGACTGCACAGAGAAGTGGTAGATGACAGGCCAAGCAAATAAATTATTATGATTATCAGGGTGATAAAAGTATCTCTGTTGCCTGATAGGGTCCTTTTTTTTCACAGTTGGCAGTGCTAGGATTACAAAAATTGTTCAAGTAAACAGTTTTGTTCTTTGTTTGTGCTGGGAGTTGAATATACTTTAGTAATAAGGAACTTCTGTGCATCTTGAAAGTTACTGTCTACTTGGCATGATTATATTTGAATTCTGAGTTTCATTGGCTGATATGTCACAGATTTTAATAAATAATAATGTCACAGTTGTAATCTGGTTCAGTTTTACTTAATGGTTATAGTGTTTGCTGTGGATTATGCAGGGAATAGACGTGGTTGAATACATACAACTAGTATATCTACAAACAAATTTGAAGTGTTGTGCCCAACTACTGAACAAGTAGAATGTACCTGGTACCATGTATTTACTTATTCAAAGAGTACTGTCAAAGAATGACGAATTAGCCAGTGTTTAAAGAATTGTCAGCACTGTGATCTCTACACACAATAAGTATAATGTGTTTGTAACTCTTAATTTGTATCTAAGACACCCATGTGCAACTTTGGTTTCTCTTTCCCAGTATACAGTTAAGAGAAGTCAAAATAATCTGTTGTGGCTATTAGAAATTTTAGTATCTCCATGATCGTATACATTTTGCAATATCTTGTGACCCAAGTCATGCAGAATTTATATACCTGAGAACCTTATTGTTAACAATTTGAACAAAGTCATCCCATTGTGTTTTGATACTACATAATAAAAGCATAGGTTAAAGCGACATGTTTCGACTTAAAAAGTCGTCAGGCTAAGCTAAGAACCATGGAGTTCTTTACAATGTGACTGCGCGCATTTGGGATCCCAGATGGCTCACAATGTGTGCTGTGATTTATACCATGTATATAACATGACTTATATCTATTATACAATTGTAATTATATTGGGGTCAAGTACGTGACGTGTTCTATTTCCTGGGGCCATTGTTCACTGATTAGGCTTCTGGTTGTTGTGTCCGTTGCGGTTGTATTGGTTCTCTTGCTTTATAGTTTTCTGGTGGATGGGGGTGGGTGCCTGTCCACTTGTCGTTTGTAGTCTGTTACTGATTTCTGTTTTAGATCGGTTGCATCTTGTCTATTTTTTTTTTAATCTCTGCTGAGGTGACATAGGGTAAATATAAGCAGTCTTATGACTTACCGTACTGTTTGATATGAAATTCTGAATTGTTCATGGAGCTATTTGTGTACTCTGCTGTCTTTGACAGTTCTCCATGAATATCTCCAGTACTGAGTGAAAATTAAGACTTGAAGCTTGTAGTAACAAAAAACTCATTGGATGATATAGAATATGTCTGTTATACTGCATGTTATACAGGTGCCCAAAACCACATGAAATACATCACAATAGACAATGGTTGGCAGCGTCCATTGTGCCCCACTTTATTGTTGTGTATCTGAACAGCCTTAATGGATGACTGCTATATGGACTGCAGACAGAAACGACATACTGAGTTGATGGATAAGTTATAATTTGCCAGTATACCAAATGATTGTGTGTAGTAGAGTTCAAGTTGTGTCCTATTCACTCTTATGTTTGGTAAAGTTTAAGTTGTGTTTTTTCACTCTCTTTTCTGGAATGCAGTCTGTAATTGTAACAAAGTAAAGGTTGAACACAACTAAGTTTTATGTTATTATATAACCTTAATGTGCAACATGTTTCAGCTTAAGTACAAAAAAGCCATCATCAGGGAAAAGTAGAGTACCAAATAACAGTTATGTAAACTACATTAATTAATTGTTTTTGTTGGTATGTACGATCCTCATAAGATAAAATAAGCTGCAATTGTGTCATCATCAGATGTAAACAGATGTCATAATTCATTCACTTTGCAACCTGGTTCGAGTCATTTTCACAATAGGATTTGCCTTTGCACCAAGCATGGTCTGATGTGTTTGCATCTACTACTAAAATTATTAAATTCTCTAAGATATGTCACCTGGTTTCAACTGTTTCCTAATGGCTGATTGTAAAAACCTTCCTAAACAAACTGTATTAAATCTCGCTCTCAACAGAAATATCTGTTTACCCTCTGAAAACGTTCTTCTGGCTTATCTAGCAAATACAGCTGGCAAGTTGTCCTTTAACTGCCTGGCAGGAATGTGGTATTTTACACAAAAAAAAATGTTTTTAAACAGCCCAATATACAGCTGCTGTTAAACTTCCACATTTAGAGATGCTTGTATTTTAGTTCTGAAAGACTAGCTTACATTATAAAACAGACCAGTCTGTAAGGTGTTCATGTAGACTGGAGTAATATGTAGTTCAGAACATTCCACACAACTGTATGTCATTTTAACTTGAGCTCCATCCGTATTCATACACCTAATAAGAAAGAAATACCAGCAAATTTACAGATGTATGGACTGGAATATTCAATGTCTCTGAGTTGGTTACTGACTCATTGCAGTGGCAGCTGAGACTGTCATAACAAGCATTGGCAGTAGTGTGTTTTGTCTGTAGCAATGAATTGATAGTATTGTTTGCTCATACCGAAGCCAAGGAAAAGAACCCCACTTATTGTTTCCAGACACATCTACTTCAAGCTGTTGTGTGTCTTCCTGTATTGGCATGCAGTTGTTTAACCATTCTTTAGTGAAAACCATGCTCTTCAGGCTGTTTTATGCATGCCATATGAGGGTGGAGTGAAACAATAGTAGACAGAAATTGGGCAACATCTAGTGCTATCATCCACAGAATTTATAGGTTTTTTTTTTTCCCCCCCAAGGCTTCAAAATAGTTTGTGACAACTTTTTACTATCACTGTGTAATTAGCATATTGTGGGTATCAGGGGCCCTTTCTTTGGGGGCAAAGGACCTAGAACCTGAAGCTGGCTATTCATCTTCATTTATTACCAGCTCAGTAATGTGTGTGTGGAACTATACATCCACTACCCTCCAGGCTTAATTAGACACAGGTTTAAGCGGCCACCCCACCAATCTGTGGTACCGAAAGGCTCTGCTTCATTCACATCTGACAGAATTTTCTTCAGTTAACTATTTGAACATATTTTATAAAATTTTCTGGAGGAAGCAGCTGTTTCATTTACGGAGTTGCGATTGAATGTTTTGAAAATGTGCTCTGTCTCTGTCATCAGGTTATAGTTTCATGTTACCAAGAGACATCATATTGCTTGAAATTGGGTATTCACTTTATTTCCCTGTCTTTAATTCTCATTAAAGAATGTTGATTTAATTAAATTTAATACTCTTCATTTTAATCATTTTTAAATCCCAGCTATTTTTGTTTCCTGCAGTTTTTACCAAAGAAAATTAAATCAGAACTATTCGTATGAAATTGCAAATGCAGAGTTCTTTAAGTCATGGGATACCAACCTATTTAACTGTTTGTCACTAAAACTTGGGTGTTTGTTTTCCAGCTGGCAGTTAAACACATATCGTGCATTGCAGGAATGTCAGAAGTGTCATACGGTATAGATAATAAATTCTGATTTGAATACCATACTGCTTGATGCAAGGTGGGAAAAATGTTGGCATGGGGTGGCTTTCCTTTGTCTATACTTCTAACACTGTGTAAGACAGGGAGAAGGCCATGCCATGGTGCAGGCAGTTAAGAATTGGTTTTTTACTACAGAAACCTGGAGTTCAATCCCGAGTGTCAGCATGTGAGATTTATTGCAGGAAAAGTGTCACTGGACCAGGTTTATCCCTGAATTTCTTCCGTTTTCCTTTGCTAATAATCATTTTATCATTACTTTAGACGAATCTGTCTCTGCAGCCTGAGATGTGTAATGGCCATTGATCAGGCAGTACATATCACAACCACTGCCTGTGGGCTTCATTTCTGACTCAGTGTGTAGCTAGTCACAGAGTTTGGTTGAATAAAGCAAGATAGAGGGAAAATTAAGTACCTACAATTACAAGTTGATCCCTCTGGCAGAACTGCTGTTATAAATAGCTGCAGTTTCTGTCTGCAGTCCATAACTATGAAACTCATATCTTGTATTGTGTGTGCTGCAATTTACAAGTAAAAATACATACACTGGGGGCTGTACTGGACTGTACAATTACATTGGTCCCTAGGGAAGAAGTGACTGAGTCATGTATGATCATTATCCTAAACATATTACCATATTATTATTATTATTATTATTATTACAATTATTATCATGATGCTCTGTACAAAGATTTAGAAGTTATAGCAGAACATTAAATTATTGGATTTAGCACTTTAGCAGTGTGTGATTTCCTTTTTTTGCCACCCCCCTCCCCCCCCCCCCCACCCCCCCGCTCCTTTTTTTTCTTTTTCTCCCCCCTTTTTTTGCCCTGTTTGCAACCCTTCCTACACCT
>Ga0123355_10003869_pt1 | contig 21656 bp, 23 predicted proteins | sample TergutEmb28metaG_3_FD_89872 | JGI IMG/M metagenome (GOLD analysis project Ga0123355, IMG submission 89872) | Embiratermes neotenicus P1 segment gut microbial communities from Petit-Saut dam, French Guiana - Emb289 P1 | ecosystem: Host-associated > Arthropoda: Insects > Digestive system > Gut ...
GCAAGCGCGGGCTTACGAGCTAATTCGATTGTTCCCAGTAACCGCAAACTGAACTCCGTGTTATCTCTCTGGGAATCAGCAGAATACCGTCTCGGATGTATTGGAACTTCGGTTTAGCCAATCGTGCGCGCCTCGGTTGGAGCCGATACTAGCCCGACTTTGACAACCGGGCCTAAATTTTTCCCTAAGCTGTTGATTTTACGTCTGAGGGTTCAAAAGGTCTTCACTACAGTTTGCCCTGGTTAGGCGACGGGTCCCGTTCCCTGGGAGACTAGCTGCAATTGCTCCCACAACACACCGCTCAACCAACACGCGCCCCACTGGCGGGGCCGCAACACTTGGAGCTCGTACAAACGGACATCCACAGCCTCTTGCGCCAAGTCCGGGGCTTCCCGGTCCTTGGGAAACAGCATCACCTGATGCCACTGTCCGCCTGGCTCGTCGAACACCTCGATGCACCCGCACCAGGCCGCTTTCTGGTTGTCGGTGATTCCCCCAGGTCGAGCACCTGCCTCTGCACTACAAGCTGCGAGGCCCCACGACGGTTCTCCACGATGCTCCAATAACGATGCTCCTTCCCATCTTTTACGCGACGGTGCAGCGAAGAAACACCCCGCCATTGTGCACCGCCCGTGGCGGTAATCAAGGACGTAGGTCTTCACTACAACGCGTGGCGGGATGAGCGCTGCTGATAGGAAAACACTTATGCGCAGGAAACCGCCAAAAATCGGCAAAAAACACGTTCGGTTGTCAAAGTCGGGCTAGAGCTGGGTTGGGAGACATTCGCCGACCGTCGTGTGCGTGCCCCACATCAGCGCCTAATCGTGCCTGAGAGCTTCAACCGGGTCGATCCGTGCAGCTGCCAGTGCCGACACATAAGCGGCGAGCGCTGTCGCGGTCACTAACGCACACAGGGTTGCAACCAGCACCACGGGATCGATGGAGGAAACGCCGAACAACCAGGCCGCCATCAGGCGTGAAGCGATCAACGACATTAAACACCCGACGGCCAAGCCGCTGAGCACCATTTGCAGGCTGAAGCTCATGAATACTTTGACGACTTGTTTTGGTAAAGCTCCGAGCGCGACGCGCACGCCGATTTCGCGCGTACTCTGCGTTACCGAGAAGGCAACGGTGCTATAGATTCCAAGTGCGGCCAACAGCAGAGCCAGCGAGCCAGCAGAAGTCAGCACGGCGGCGGCTACGCGCAGATCGACGTAGCGACCGCGCACCTGGGTCGAAAGCGGCATCGTTTCTGTGATAGGAACCTGCGGGTCGAGATCTGTGATGGCGCGCTTGAGCGCGGGAACCGCGGACTGAGGATCCCCGCCGACACGCACGGCGAGCCTGGCATCCACCTGTGGCTGGAAGGCATTTTGCCAATAGGCGAAATAGGCTTCGGGAACCGGTCCGTCGAGCTCGCTGCTGATCTGGGCGTCCTGAACCACGCCGACTACGCGAAAATTCTTGCGGTCCACAGTGAGGGCGCGATCGATCGCGGCGGTGGTCTTCCAAAGCTGCTGCGCCAGAGTCCGGTTGACGATCGCGACCAGCGGAGACTGCGGTGTGTCACTCTCGGCGAAATCGCGTCCGCGGAGAAATGGGATGCGCAGGGTGGAAAAGTATTTCGTGCCTACTTCCTGATAGAAGATGGTTCGTTGATGGCCGGGATTCGCCGCTTCGTCGGGCAATGACACGGTAGCGTCATTGCCTTGTCCCCATACGAAGCCCACGGGACCGGCAAGCGTGACGGATTCGACTCCGGGCAGTGATTCCAAGCGGCGGCAGGCTTCACCAACAAAGGCTTGGGCTTTCTCTGGTGAGTATCCTACCAGCCGCGGGCGCAGGCGTAGGCCGGCTACGTGGGCGGGGTCGAACCCTGGGTATTCGATGTTCCGAAGGCTGCGCAGCAGAAGCCCGGTAGGCACCAACAAACAAAACGAGAGTGCAATCTGGGCGGCGACAAGAACGGTTTGGCTTCGATTGCGTGCGCGCGTTCCGCCACTGCCGGATTTGAGGGAAGTGGCAACGTCAGAACGGGTGCTGTGCAAGGCAGGGAGCACTCCCGCCAAGAGCGTGCACACCAGGGCTATCGCGGGCGCCGCCGCGAGGACATAGTAATCGGTGTGCATATCGAAATAGCGCGGATAGCCTTCGTCGTCGACCCTATAGAAAGTCATCAGGCCGCGGGTGGCCCAGTGCGCGATCAGGACACCCAGAGCGCCACCCGCAATTGCCAGCAGGAGGCTTTCGGTGACCAGTTGCCGGACAACGCGGCTACGGCGAGCGCCGAGGGCAAGGCGGGTGGCGATTTCGCGTGTGCGCGCTGCTCCGCGGGCGATCAGGAGTCCCGCCACGTTGGCGCAGGCAATGAGGAGCAAGAATGCGGCAGCGGCGCCGAGGCGGGTTTCCAAGTCAACGAAGAATCTCCGCTCCATGGCGCGAACACCTTGGAGCGGTTCGACAGTCATTCGCTCCTGGGTGTCGTTGTAGCCGGGACGGATGGCGAGGGGGCGTATCGCTTGCATCTCGGCCGCGGCTTGTTCGCGCGGCACTCCCGGATTCAGACGGCCGATCATGCTCAGCGCGCGGCACTCCCAGTGCTGCGTTCCCGGTTGAGAGACACCCACCATTTCACTACCAGTCAGGGCATCGCAGAACCGGTAGCCGACAGGCAGCATCATAGTGGGAATCCACAGCTGATTTGGCGCAACACCCATCTCAACCCCGGCAAAGTCTTTGGGAGCGACACCAACGACCTGGAACGCGGTGCCGTTGATGGTCATGGTTTGGCCAAGAACTCGAAGATCGCCACGATAGCGAGCCTGCCAGAAGTCGTAGCTGATCACGACTACCGGATTGCGCATGGGAACGGAGTCTTCCTCCGCGTTGAAGAAGCGCCCCAGGGCGGGCTGGATGCCAAGCAGTAGGAAATAGTTCCAGGTGACAACTGCGCTTTCGACTTCGTTGGAGACGCCGTTGGCGCGAACATAGAGCGGAGCTGTCGAGTAGTGGGCAGCGAGCGTCTGAAACGATTGGTTGTGATCGCGGAAGATGGCGTACTGCCGGTAGCTCGTGGTCCAATTGCCGTAGGGAGCTAGAGCAACGCGGACTAACTTGTCTGCGTTCGGCACCGGGAGCTTGCGGAGAAAGACTGCGTCACTAAAGCTGACCACCGTGATGACCGCTCCGATGCCCAGGGCCAGTGTCAGGATGGCGGCTACCGTGAAGCCCGGGGTTTTGTCCATGACGCGAAAACCATGGCGCAGGTCCTGAACGAGGCTGTGCATGAGCGCTCCTGTGGCGGAGTTAGGAACCGATGAGGTTTCTCGATGCAGGTGGCATGCCGGGCGGAGCAGTTGGGGATGTCACAGAAGAGAAAGGGAAAACTGATGGCCGACAGGTGAAAGGTCGAGTTGGGTTGTCCGTTTGCGCAAACGACTGTTCGGCGACGAACACCGTTGCGTTCCTAGGGGTAGTCCCAGCCCTAACCTCGCTCGAAGAAGCGAGTTTCGAGTGTAAGGAGGGTCATCCTCAGGATTTTCTTTCCCTCTTCGGGCTTGCCCGATTCCCAACGACGGCGAACCCACGGCATCGGCCGTGGGCTAGACTTTTCGCCGCGTTCGGGCTCGGCCTACCCTGGGTACGGGTAGAGGGCGTACGGGGGTGGGTCGTAGCCTTCTAGATACGGGTTGTACCAGTAGGCGGGCCACGACCAGAAGGGGCTCCATCCCCAGCCCCAGCCCCAACCGCAGCAACCCCATCCCCAGCCCCAATTCCAGCCAGCGAAGCCGAAACCCCATCCCCAACCACCGCGCCATCCCCACCCCCCCCAGCCGCCACGCCAGGCGAAGTTTCTGGTTGCCAGGTTGGCGTGGGTAAACGACGCTGGAGCTGCGAAGTGCGAGGTGGAGGCGAGTGTTCCACCCGTCATGCCATGACTGGCTTCACCGCGCAAGGCTGCGAAGGAGTGCCAGTTGCCATCGGCGACGGCTGCGTGTGAGGCGTTGTTGCTGGCCACCGACCGCCCGGCCATGTTGCCAGCGGCTGACCTTCCGGCGCCGGCTTGGCTTCTGCCGGCGCCGGAGAATCCGTGCCATCCAGGGGAGGCGTTGCGGGAGCCAGAGTGGCCTTCCCACGACCAGGGGTGAGACGAGGCGGAGTTTCGCCCGGCAGATCCGCCGCCGCGCATACCACCGCCAGAGCCTATGCCGCCGTGGGATCCGCCTGAATACCCACCGCCGTGGTAGCCACCTCCGAAACCGCCGCCAGAGGAGCCACCACCGTGGAAGCCGCCACTGCCACCGAAGTGGCCGCCGCCACCACCACCACCGCCGCCACCATGGCCGCCGCCATGTTGGGCGAGAGCGAGTTGAGGAACGAAAAGGAATACCGCAGAAGCAATACCGGAGAGAAGTGCCTTCAGAACGCTGGATTTCCGCATATCGATAACCCTTCGCCAAACTACGCTGGCTTGGCCTGATCAGGGCGGACCGCTGCCAACAATCCTATGCTAATTAGAAACCCCACTCAGTGGGAAAGTTGCATCGAGGAACTGGGAAACGAGGCTCTTGCCGCGCCGGGAGCGGCTTACAGCCGGAAACGGGATCGCCCGGTGCAGGCCCGCGCGCAGGGTGCAGTCGAGTTGCGGCCTCGATGGGAAGACTCCCTAGGGCTGGGGAGCGGCCGTGAGGTTGGCGGGTTCGGGTTCCAGACGCTGACGAACGAGAGATTCGACTTGATCCCAGAGGTGTGGGTCGCACTCGGTGTGCATGTGACCGGGAATGAGCGTGCGCTCGATCCAGGGCATGCCGTCGCACTTGACCCGCGTTCCTTTGTAATCAAAGAGGTAGTTGCCGAGAATCTGCGTTCTCGAATCGTCGGCCGCCCGAATGCTGTGGCGGCCGTGGACGAGGCCATGCGGTTGGTAGAAGTTGGCCGCCGCGGTGACGTTTGTGGGGATCACACCGTCATGTTCAAAGGGCTTGGCCACGCTATCGACTTGAACCGTGAGCAGGACGGGAATGCCGGCCCGATCGAGTTCGCGGGCCAGCATGACGACGGCGGATCCTCCCCAGCTCTGGCCGAATAGGATAATGCGGGCCCGTGCTTTTTCTTCCTGGCTGAGGACGCCGTCGTGATCGGTGTCGAGCAGGTGAAGGATCCTGTGGTATGCCGTTTTTCTATGGCGGTTTTCGAAAACCTCGATGTGCGCGCCTTTCGGAGCGTCCTGGTGCATATGCTGGGCAAGGAATACGGGGCCGTGGTGGGGATTGTCGTGGTGCACGAATCCCCCAACGAAACCGATAAGGATGCACGAAGATTGCGGTGGGGAATGGTGGGCGGCCGCACCATCTGCTGCGCTAAGCGATACGGATGTTGTGAGGAGAACCAGGGCTGCTCGAAGAATTCGGGATCCGGCGAGAGGCACACACCACTCCTGAACTCTACGATGATGCGGGGTACCGAAGGGATGCGAGGGAACTGGTATCGACAACCTTTTGCTTGGTGACATGAAACGCCCTTTGAGCGAAATGCCTTGACTCGAGAGGCTTTTGGGCGATTTGAAACCCGGGCGACAGTCTACACCTGCCGTCAAGCCCGAAGAGGCAACCTTGGTTTTAATCTTATTGGGGGCATCAGCGCCGGCGGCGGCCACTTCCTGGCCAGTGTTCGAAAATTCCGAATGACAAAGTCATTACTTCACCTTCACTCCTCCTCGGCCACTGCTTTTTGTCCGAACTAATTGGGTTTCACTTTTCGGGAGACGAAAGGATTCCGTTCGATGAGGTAGCGCAGGGGATGGTCTGCTGCTTTGGTGATTCCGATGCGAGGAGTGACCACGATGCTCGGAGTGCCCTGGCCGTCATCGCCGAGCCAGAGGCTGCTGACGGGCGACGTGAGATCGCAGCCGTTATCGCGGGCGCGGGTAATGCCGAAGGCTTCACACAAGCGGCCGGGACCGCTGGTGAGTTTGGGCAGGTCTTTTGGGCTTGAAAGCGGGATTCCCCTTGCGAGGGCCATTTCCTTGGCGCCCTCGAGGGGTTCGGCGGCGCGGAAGAGGACGCCTCCGGCCCGGCCTTCGGGTTCGCAGGAGACGTTGAGGCAGTAGTAATTGCCGTAGATGAAGTAGACGTAGGCGAATCCGGGAGGGCCGAAGAGAACCTCGTTGCGGGCGGTGCGGCCGCTGGCAGCGTGGGCAGCGGGATCTTCTTCACCGAGGTAGGCTTCGACTTCGACGATGCGCGCGGTGAGGCGGGGGCGGCCTTTTCTCACCAGGACCTTGCCCAGCAGGGCGCGGCCCACCCGACGGGGATCGTGGTCAAAGAAATCGCGAGGGAGGGGGTGGATTGACCGGGGCATGCAGCGAAAATATTAAACTGCGGGTGGCCTCGGTGCATGCCCACCTCAGCGGCGAAAGCCGCGAGTAATTTTGAGAGCTTCTCAGCGGCCGACTTTAAGGTCGGTCCTGATCGATCTTCACCGTCGCTTTTTGACAGCCCTCGCACATCCGTGGAAAATCCACGTCGGGGCCGAGTTTCCGCGCGTTGGTGATGTTCTCGGGCTTCGGAAAACGTGGTGCCGGGGAGATAGGCCAGTTTTTCGTGATCGCCGCTGTTCACCTTGCGGATGGCATCGTGCCAGCCATCGTCCCAACTGATTCGGGCTTCGTCGCCTTCGATGGTCCAGATGCCGTGGCTCGCACCAAGGGTCTTGCTGGCTTCGCCGTTGGATTCAAGCGCGATCACGAAAGTGCCGCTGTTGCCGTCGCCGACCTCCCACTTACCGAGAAAATATTCGGGGCCAAGCGTTGCGTCGGCTGCGCCCACGTACTGCACCCGAGCTATATCGGACATGGAAAACGTCTGCTGATGTCCGTCTTTGAAGGTGATGACCAGGGTCGTCGGCCCTTCTGCCACTGGCTGGGTTTTTTGCGGATAGGCTGCAACGACAGCTACGGTCAGGATTGCCAGACTACAGATGGTCTTGACCAGGGTGGGCACGGGGCCTCCTTTGGGGGAAGATGCGGACGGATGGGGTTCAGTTGTCTCCGCTTCATCCGGCGTCGGCGATCCGGCTTCCGGAATCAGCCCCATTTTCCGGAAGCCGAGAACCGGAGGCCGGACCTACGCAACGCTGTCAGCCGATTCTTTCAGGTACGCCAGTACTTCTTCGCTGTGGCCATCGGGTTTGACGTTTTCGAAGATGTGCTGGATCTTGCCATCGGGAGCGATGACAAAGGTTGTGCGAGCTATGCCCCAGACTTTCTTGCCGTACATGTTCTTTTGCTTCATGATGCCGAAGGCTTCGGCGACTTTCTTGTCGACATCGGCGAGCAGAGTAAAGGGCAGACCCTCTTTTTCCTTGAATTTTTTCTGCGCTTTTGGAGTATCGGGCGAGATACCGAGCAGCACCACGCCGGTCTTTTGAATCTTAGTGTATGTGTCGCGGAACCCGCGCGCTTCCACGGTTCAGCCGGGAGTACTGGCTCTGGGGTAAAAGAAGAGAACAACGGTTTTGCCGCGCAAGTCTTTGAGCGCGGCGTCTTTCCCGTTCTCGTCCTGCAAAGTGAAGTCGGGAGCCGTATCATTGATATTCATGGGGATTTCTCCGGGAAAAACAGGGTCGAAGGCCACGCGAGAATCGGGCCGGCACAAGCTCTTGAGGATTTTACACCGCGGACTTTTTTCGTGCGCTCTCGGAACCGCTTTGCTGGCGGTCTCGCTGGCAATGCCGCGTTGGGCAATGGCGCAGCAGGATCGGCCGCAAATCATGCCAGGCGAGCGGCGTCCGGCGAAGCGGAAAGCAACCGGGCCGCGGGCTCTGGCGATCCTGCAGCTTGCGCCGAATGGCAAGACGTCGCTGCTGCCGGTGGCGATTCTGATTGACGGCAAGTTCTGGGACGCGAGTTCGTACAAGGCAGATCCGATCCCGATGGCGCTCGAGCCTGGGACAGTTTATGAAGCCGAACGCGCCGGCAACTCGCTCGGGTTGTTCACTATCGGCAGCGCGCTCCGCAGCAACGCGGCCAACGCGCCGGTTCCCTGGCTGGGCACGGGCATATGGCACCCCAGTGGGACGGAGTCGAAGACCGTAGAAGTCAAGGCGGAATCGGCGCCCAAGGGACTCGAGGATGCCGATCGACCCCCGCGGCTGACCCGCGATCCTAATGCGGTGAACGCCGCGCCGCCGGCGACTTCCGGCGGTTCGACCCCTTCCTCTACTCCATCGTCTGGTGACAAGCCCAAGTCTTCCGACAGCGATGAACCGCCGCGGCTGACCAAGGGGTCTTCGCCGCCTCCGTCGGAGCCGCCAGCGAGTTCACCTTCGGCGGGGAATCCGAGTGCCCCCGGTTCGACATCAGCTCCGGCATCGACTTCCGGAAGCGGCGGCTCGAAGCCTGGTGATTCAAAGCCCGGTGATTCAAAGCCGGATGCGACCAAGCCGGCTGAGGCGAAAGCCGACGATAAATCGAAGATACCGGCGTCGGACAGCGGGACCAGTGAAGCCAATCGTCCGCGCCTGCGGCGGGGTAAGCCTGTGGAATCGTTTGCCGACGAGGATGTACCGGGCTACAGCAAGCCGGGAGCCAAGCCTGACGCCCATGCGGGCAAGGTTGTCACCGCGGTGGCGGCTGCCGCAGGCGACGTCCAGTTGATTCCGGCGATTTCCGACGCGTCTCCGTCGCAACTGCGGCCGTTCACATTCGACTGGCTGAAAGGCGAAGAAGATGACCGGCGCAAGCAGATGGTGGCGCTGGCCAAGGAACAGCTGCGGGCATACATCGCGGCGAAAACCAAAAGCAGCACGGCAACGAAGCCGTCGCATGCCGCCCCGCCCGTGCATCGCGCTGCCGTGCCAGAGCCCATTCTCCAGACTGTGCAGATGACGGCTTACGACCTGTGGAAGTCGAATCAGCCGGTGATGGTGCTCAGTGCCACGGCGCACGTGCCTCCCGCTGCGGCGGGTGGCGCGCATTCGGAGTACGATTCCGAGCTCGAATATTCGCTTGTGATCGTGGCCTATCCCGATATCTACAACAACCTGCACAAACTCTACGCGAGCGTAACCGACAAGTTCCATCTCGACGTGACCCCGCGGCTTGAACTGATCGATGCGGTGGATGTCGATGGCGATGGATACGGCGAATTGCTGTTTCGCGAGACTACCGACCAGGGCACCGGGTGGGCGATTTATCGTCCGACAGCGGACAGGTTGTGGAAGATGTATGACAGCTTGAGTCCAGAAGGCTGATGGGTTTTCGCTTCGGGTCTTCAGGCCGGGAATGGGCTTTGGGGTTCCCCACTTCTTCGAAAAGTGGCAAGAAGTGGGGCCCGCTTGTGTGGTTTATGCTTCAGTGTGCTTTCGTCTGCTCCAACGCCAGGGTAGCCTGGCAGAGGAAGTTGTTCACCTCGTCGCTGTAAGGTTTCTTGAACGTCGGTGGCCAGTTGGCGCGATCGGCGTAGAGCTTGCGCAAACTCTCTACGATGCCGGGATCGCCACCAGTGAACATCTCCAGTAGTTCCCGGCGCCGCCGAGCCAACCGAAGCCCCGTTTCGCTTCCTGGCTGCTCACCGCGAGCAATCGCCGCTTCAGCATCTTTCACCAAATCGGCCCAACCCCGCTCAGCTTCGGCTTGCACTTCCGGCGACCAACGCTGGCGCAGGCCGGCGAGTTGCCCTTCGGTGTAGTACTTCTTCATCCAGTCTTTCCTGGTTTGCATTTGAATCACCTCGATGACCTTGCGGAATGGTTCCCAATCGGGCTCTTTCCCGGTGGACACGACTTTCTCGGCGCGCTCGATCGCCTCGACGGCCCGGTCGAGATGGTCGCGCTTGTCGGCCAGGATCTGGCGCTGATGCCGCAGGGCGGCGCCGAGATCGGTGTCATTCCGGCGCAGGAGGTCCCGGATCTGGAACAAGGGAAATCCGATGAACTTGAGCGCAACGATCTGCTCCAAGCGCCCGAAGTCGCGGTCGGAATAAACCCGGTACCCTCGATTCGTGCGGCCGCTCGGCTTGAGGAGCCCGAGCTGGTCGTAGTGGTGCAGGGCGCGGACGGTGACTCCGGCGCGCTTCGCGAATTCGTGAGGCAGATAGGTGCGGTCCACGCGGTTCCCCTAGTCGAGGTTTTAAGGCCTGACGTTACGTTAGGGTCAAGCAAAATTCTAACTCGCGCTTCCCATTCTGTGTTTTTCCTTTAGAATCTGTCGGGCGTGACGGAACTCTTCGCCAGGCGATCACCCATTTGCGCTGTGGCCGTGACGGTTCTGCTGTTCGGTGGACTCGGCTCAGCCCAGGAACCGGATTTCAGCAAAGTCGCTGGCAACGTTTACCTGTTGCAGGGCGCGGGCGGAAACATTGGAGCCTCGGTGGGTGACGACGGCTTGTGATTGTCGACAACCAGTATGCTCCGCTGGCCGACAAGATTCAGGCAGCGCTCAAGGGGATCACCGACAAGCCGGTGCGCTTCATCATCCATACTCGCTATCACCCGGATCACACCTGGAGAGCGGGGGCGTGGGCGGGAATGGAGGAGCAATTCACATGGAACTGAAGCCCGCCGCAAAGGGCGCTGCCCATTACCTTTGATCACGACGTGACCGTGCATCTGAATGGCTAAGACATTCGTGCGCCGTATCTTCCGGCCGGGCATACCGACGGCGATTCGATCATCTTCTTTCCCAAGTCGAATGTCGTGCACATGGGTGACGACTTTGTGACCTATGGGTTTCCCTTTATCGATGTCGATGCCGGAGGCTCGGTCAACGGCATGATTGATGGCGTCGAGAAGGTCATCGCCCAGGTGCCGGCGGATGTGAAGATCGTTCCCGGGCACGGGGCGGTGTCGAACCTTGATGATGTGAAGGCCTATTTGGCCAGCTGAAGGCGACCTGCGACGTGGTGGAGAAGGCAATGAAGGACGGCAAGACGGTTGATCAGATGAAGCAGGCGAAGTTACTGGAGCCCTGGAAAAAGCACTCTGGTGACTTTGTGAATCAAGACGTCTTCCTGGAAACACTTTATAATTCTTTAACCGGCCAGAAGAACGGAATGTTCATCAAACATAATTGATGAGCTCGGATCTTTGGCCGGTTGTTCTGTTTAAAGGAGCCCTGTAGGTGCTTTGCGTTTGACCCGCCGCCAATTTCTTTCTTCTGCGCTGACCGCCGGGGCCGCTGCGGCGCTGCCGTCGGCGTTTTTCTCCGCGTGCAGCGTTTCGCGAGCGGGCACCACCAGCCCCGCCCGGGCTGCCATTCGACCCTTCCACCTTCCCTCCGAAGCCACATTTCCCAAGGGATTTTTCTGGGGTGCGGCGACAGCTGCCTATCAGATTGAGGGCGCGTGGAAGCAGGACGGTAAGGGCGAGTCGATTTGGGACCGGTTTGCGCACACTCCGGGCAAGATCAAGAATGGCGACACCGGCGACGTAGCCTGCGACTCGTATCATCGCTGGCGCGAGGACATCGCGCTGATGCGCGCCATGAATTTGACGAGCTACCGCTTCTCGATCTCGTGGCCGCGCACGCAGCCTTCGGGAACCGGCGCGGCGAATACGGAGGGAATGGACTATTACAGCCGGTTGGTGGATGCGCTGCTCGAGGCCCATATCCGGCCGATGGTTACGCTGTATCACTGGGACTTGCCGCAGGCATTGCAGGACGCCGGCGGTTGGCCAAATCGGGATACGGCGTCTCGCTTTGTGGATTACGTGCAACTCGTGGGGCAGGCGCTCGGCGACCGCGTTTCGGATTGGTGTCTGTTCAATGAACCCGATGCCTTTGTCGACCTCGGGTATCTCGAGGGGACGCACGCTCCGGGGCACAAGAGCCTGCTCGAGTTTCTGCGGGCGACGCACGTGGTGAATCTGGCTCAGGGCATGAGCTTTCACGCGCTTAAGGCAGTGCGGCCAGGGTCGCGGGTGGGGACGGCGTTTTCCATGTCTCCCTGTGAACCGGCGACGGATTCGGACGAAGACAAGCTGGCGGCCGAGCGCGCGCACGCGATTACGAATGCCTGGTTCCTTGAGCCTGCGCTGCATGGACGTTATGCCGATGCTCTGACGTTTCTACCCGATACCGCGATGGGGGTGAAATCGGGCGACATGGACAAGGTGCGGGCGCCGCTGGATTTCATCGGCATCAACCTCTACTACCGCACCATCGCCTCGGCCGTGGGCGGAATGGAGCGGGTTACGCATACACAGGACTGGCTGTTCCCGGTGAAGATGGATGGCGCGCACGCTGGAGCAAAGACCGATATCGGCTGGGAAGTCTGGCCGAAGGCGCTCTTCGACATGGTCATGCGCATTACACGTGACTACAACCGCCCGGCGATCGAGATCACCGAGAGTGGCTGTGCCTATAACGATGGCCCGGACGCCAACGGCGTGATTCACGACGCACGTCGCATTTCCTATCATCGTGAATATCTTGCCGCGTTGTCACAGGCGATGACGGAAGGTGCCGATGTGCGCAGTTATCATGCCTGGAGTCTGCTCGACAACTTGGAGTGGGCGGAAGGCTTTAGTCAGCGCTTTGGGCTGACCTACGTCGATTTCAAGACGCAGAATCGAACCATGAAAGACTCCGGCCGCTGGTATGCGCAAGTCGCGGCCGATAACCACATTTCGGCTGCCACCTAGTTCCCCGGTGCGGCAGCACTCTGACCGACGGCAGGAATGGGGTTCGTTTCTCTTTTCAACTTTCCAAACAGGACACGTGACGGCAAGTCCTGCACCAAAGCTTCGGTCATCGCGCTCGAATGATTGAAGAAAGCGTGCGACACGATCGCAACGATCACGTTGAACTTGGAAAGATTTGCCGCTGCGGTTAGCAGAAAAGCAATTCCGGTCACGATCAGCAGGGGTCTGCCATGGCGATGGCGAAGCCTATCTATCACACAATCGTTCGAGGATTGGTCAGGGATTGTCGATGATAGAAGCTGCGTGAGCTTACTGGGCGGGACGGTTGGGATTTTCAACCGGTCGCGCTCCTCCGCCAGCTTTCTTTCGAGCGCGGGATTGACGAGGGAGACCGGGACTTCCATGTCGCCGACTTTGTTTCAGTAGGGTCAAATGTGGCGTAGCCATCCGGATCAGATGACTTGGGTCACCTGGACTGCGGTTACGATCCCAGCTTTTTCGTCAGGAGTTCATTGACAATCTGCGGGCTGGCCTGGCCTTTGGAGGCTTTCATGACCTGGCCGACGAAGAAGCCAAGCATGGTTTTCTTTCCCGCCCGGTATTGTTCGAGCTGCTTGGGATTGGCTGCCAGGATCTCGTCCATGATTTTTTCCAGCGCGGACGTGTCGGTCGATTGCTGGGGGCGGCCTTCTTCTTCGTAAACGATCGGGAAATCTTCGCCGCGCTCGAAGCTGAGATCGTAAAGATCTTTGAGCATCTTGCCCGAGATCGCGCCGGCCTCGACCAGGTCGGCGGAGGCGGCGACGCCTGCCATGGAGATTGGCGACTGCTCGATCGAGATGCCTTTGGCCTTGAGGCGGCCCATCAGTTCGCCCTGCACCAGGTTCGCGACCCGCTTTGGGTTCTTGGCAGCTTTGGCCGCCTGCTCGAACTGATCGACAAGCGACTTGGAGAAGGTCAGCACCTGTGCGTCGTATGGGGTGATGGCATAGTCCTTCACCATGCGGGCACGGCGGGCCTCGGGCAATTCGGGCAACCCGCGCGCAATTTCGGCCTTCCAGTTTTCGTCGACGACCAGCGGAAGCAGATCCGGCTCGGGGAAATATCGGTAGTCGTGGGCCTGCTCTTTCGAGCGCATGCCATAGGTCTTGCCCTGGTTGGCGTTGTACAGGCGCGTCTCTTGTGTGATTTTGCCGCCGGATTCGAGGACGTCAATCTGGCGTCTGATTTCGTATTCCAGCGCCTCGCGGATGAAGCGGAAGGAATTCACGTTCTTGATTTCGGTCTTCGTGCCGAATTCCTTCTGGCCGCGCGGACGCACGCTGACGTTGGCGTCGCAGCGCAGCGAGCCTTCCTCCATGTTGCAATCGCTCACACCGGTGTAGAGGATGATTTCCTTCAGCCGGGTCAGATATTCGTAGGCCTGGTCGGGTGTGGCGATGTCGGGCTCGCTGACGATCTCGATCAGCGGCACACCGGTGCGGTTCAGGTCGATCGCGGTTTTTTCCTCGGAGTCGGGGAAGCCTTCGTGCAGGCTCTTGCCGGCGTCCTCTTCGAGGTGCACGCGAGTAATGCCGATTTTCTTTTTGCCGTCCGGGGAAGGAACCTCGATGTGGCCGAACTCGGCAAGTGGCTTATCGTACTGCGAAATCTGGTATCCCTTGGGCAGGTCGGGGTAGAAGTAGTTCTTGCGCGCGAAGATTGAGGTTTGGTTGATGCGGCAATTCAGCGCCATGGCCGCCAAGGTGGCGAACTCCACGGCCTTCCGGTTGAGCACCGGCAGAGCGCCGGGCATGCCGAGGCAGACCGGACAGACGTTGCTGTTGGGCGGCGCTCCGAAACGGGTGGAGCACGAGCAGAAGATCTTCGTCGCCGTCAGGAGCTGGACGTGGACCTCGAGCCCGATGACCGGCTCAAACTTGGGATGGGCCGCGATGGAAGCTGCCGCAGTCGTGGACATAAAAGAACGATTATAAGGCGGACTGAGGATAGCCCCGGATTCGACCACATGCCCAATCAATCTTTGCCCTGCCGAAGCCGCAGCCCGCATCTGCGTAGAGTTCCGACGGCGCCTCGGCAGGCAACAGCAGATGGCTCAACAACTTCGCGGTTTCCGAGTGACGAAACCTAAGTCTGCTCAGGGGTTTTTGGGCGCGTCCAGATATTTGTCGGTTGCTATCTCGAAGTACATCAGCTCGTTGCCCTTGGCGTCGGCGACCCCGGTGATGTCGATATCGGCGCCGCGCAGGGGCGAATGAATATCACCCACATCGAAGAAAAGAAAACCCGACTGCGTGGTATGGGGCTCGACGGCACGGGCGGCGAATTGTGACGACTGAATTTCGTCCATGTCTTTCTTGCTGACAGTGCCCTTCACCTTGCGGGGGAAGGGCAGGGGATTGGGTGTGGTGTTCGCTTGCGGGTTGGAGAGGCGGCGGTACAGATCGTCGATGGTGATGGGAGTGAGCTTCGAGCGATTGGCGGTGATCAGCTTGATGTCCATGTTGGCGATGGATACGGGCTGGTCGCCGTCGTTGGTCACGATGAAAAAAATCGGCAGGAAGCCATGCTCGGCAAAATTGATCGAGAAGATTTTCGCCTTGTCGGGATTGTCGTATGGGTCGGCAGCGATGGCGACTTTTTCGTCGCGATGAAAATCGTGGGCGGGGTAGTTGATGGCGGTTTTGGCCTCGGGCTTGACGAAGCTCTTGCCCGCGACCAGGAGCGCGGGGAACACGCTCAGGATGGAAAGCGTGACGACCGCAACCCTCCAGCTCGATGGCGGGGATGCAGGTGGCATGCGCCTCATTATAGAAGCAAAGCGGCCGTCTGCCGACCAGCAGTTTAGAATGGCTCACATTGAGCTATTTTCTCTACAGCTTCGTGCTCGCGCTGGGAATAGTGCTGAGCCTGCCGTACTGGCTCTATCAGGTCCTGCGGCACGGCAAGTATCGGCGCGGGTTGGGCGAGCGTCTGGGAAAAGTGCCCGCGCGGATCGCCTCTTCCCTGGGTGGAAAGCCGGTCATCTGGATCCATGCGGTTTCCGTCGGTGAAGTACTGGCGGTTGCCGGACTGGTCATGGAAATGCGCCGAGCGCTTCCCGAGTACCGGATATTGATCTCGACCACGACGGACACTGGCCAGGATCTCGCCCGCCAGCGCTTTGGCGAAGACAGCGTTTTCTATTTTCCGATGGACTTTCGATTTGCCATCCGGCCGTACCTGCGGGATCTGAAGCCGGAACTGGTTGTGCTCGCGGAAACCGAGTTCTGGCCGAATTTCCTGCGGCTGGTCGACGCGAGCGGCGCCCGCATCGCCGTGGTGAATGCGCGTATCTCTGACCGCTCGTGGCCCCGTTACAGACGCTTCCCATGGGCTCTGCGCCGGATGCTCGTACAAGTGGACCTGTTTCTCGCCCAGACGCAGGAAGACGCGGATCGGCTCCAGTCAATCGGAGCGGATCCGCGGCGCGTGCAGGTCACTGGAAATCTAAAGTTCGACGTGAGTCTACCGGCGCCGCCGCCGATTGTGGAGAGCCTGCGCCGCGCCCTCGCGGCGGAGGGAGCGGGGCCGGTACTGGTCTCTGGCAGCACGGTCGAGGATGAAGAGCCGCCGCTGTTGAAGGCGTTCGAGAATCTGCGCGTCGGGCACCCTCGGGCGGTGATGATTCTGGCCCCGCGGCATCGCGAGCGATTCGATACGGTGGCTTTGCTGTTGCAGCAGATGGGTATCCCATCACATCGCAGAACCTTGTGGGCGGGCGAACCACTTGCGGGCGGCGTGCTGCTGGTCGATTCGATCGGAGAATTGGCAGCGCTTTACGGACTGGCGGATTTGGCTTTCGTAGGCGGAAGCCTGGTGCCGCGCGGGGGACACAACATCATCGAGCCGGCGCAGCACGGGGTCGCGATCGTGACCGGAAATCATACCGAGAACTTCCGCGACATCATCGCCTTGTTTCAAAGCCGCGATGCGGTGCGGATCGTGGGCTTGTCGGAGTTGCCGCTCATATTGATGCAACTGCTCGACAACGACAGCGAACGCCTGGCGCTGGGGCGTCGTGCGCAACAAACGATCCAGTTACAGACCGGGGCGACCAGGCGAACCCTCGAGGCGTTCCAAGTCTTGCTTGGGCAAAAAGGCCCGCTCTCGGCCTCGGCACACGCCGCACACAACGATTGAATCCCCTTTCCACCATCTACGGCGCCGTCGTGGGAGCGCGCAACGCGCTTTATGATCGTGGCTATCTGCCGGCGCGGCGGTTAGAAAGACCGGTGGTCAGTGTGGGGAATCTCTCGGCAGGCGGGTCGGGCAAGACTCCGTTCGTGATGCTGCTCGGGGAGTTGCTCAAGGCGCGGGGAGTGAAGTGCGACGTTCTGACACGCGGCTACGGGCGCACGAGCCGCGGCGTGTTGCTGGTGGATCCAGGCGGTCTGGCGCAGGAGTTTGGGGATGAGCCACTTTTGATCGCCCGGAAGCTCGAAATTCCGGTGATTGTGGGCGAGGATCGGTACCAGGCGGGACGATTCGCCGAGTCCAGGTTTGGCCCCGACTTGCATCTGCTGGATGACGGGTTCCAGCACCGGGCGTTGGCGCGCGACTTCGACATCGTTCTGGTCACCCCGCAGGATGCGACCGATCAGTTGCTTCCGGGTGGACGTCTGCGCGAACCGCTTGGCGCTTTGCGGCGCTCAGATGCGGTGGTGCTGGCCAGCGGCAGTTCCGGGGAGTCGTTTCCGTTAGATGGAAAGCTGGTGTGGCGGGTGAAGCGGGGGATCGTGGTCGAGGCTGTTCCGCCGCGGCCGGTGTTGTTTTGCGGGATTGCGCGACCCGAGAGTTTTGTTCTGCAGTTGCGCTTGGCGGGCATTGAGCCGGCGGCGCAGGCATTTTACCGCGATCATCACTCCTACCGCGAAAAGGATGTGCGCGAACTGCTCGAACTCAAGCAGCGCAGTGAGGCCGGAGGCTTCGTTACGACAGAGAAGGATGCGGTGAATTTGGGAGGATTTTTCTCGGCTTTGCAGCCCATTTCTGTGGTTCCGGTGCGGATGCAACTGGCGGATGCGGCTAACGTGGTAGATACCATCCTGCGCAAGATCGACGGGCCAAGCCACAGCACATGAGAGAATTTGACGGCGGAATGCCTGCTTCGCGGCGCGGCCAGTGAGACGCGGGCGCGATTCGCCGCCGGTACGGCGGCGCTGGTGATGACTAACCATCCAAAGGAAGCCGAGAGGCTGAAGAAAATCGTCGCGGCATTTCCCAAGATCACCGTCACGGTGCTGGGAGATCTGGTGGCAGACGAGTTTGTATTTGGAGAGATCTCGCGGGTGTCGCGCGAGGCGCCGGTTCTGATTCTGAAGCATCGCGAGCGCAGCGTTGTGCCCGGTGGCGGGGCGAATGCCGCCAACAATCTGGCGGATCTTGGCGTCAACGTTCTGCCGGTGGGAATCGTGGGCGACGATGAACCCGGGCGGTTGCTGCTGAAATATTTTCGTCACAAGCGAATTGCGGTGAGCGGTGTGCTCAAAGACAAGCGTTATACCACCGTGACCAAGACCCGCATTCAAGCGGGGATGACGCACACGGCGCGGCAGCAGGTGGTACGCATCGACCGTGAGCCCGAGGAATCGCCCAACAGTCATCAGACCCGCGAGCTTTACTTGGCTGCGCGCAATTACGCGCATGCTTCCGACGCTTTGCTGGTTTCCGATTACGGTTATGGGGCGGCGACTCCGGCCATCGTGAATGCGCTGCGGGAGAAGGGCAAGATCGGATCGGTGCCCATCGTGCTCGACTCGCGCTACCGCATGCTCGAGTACAACGGGATTACGGCGGCGACTCCCAATGAGCCGGAAGTGGAAGATGCTCTGGGCACCCGGATCGGGCAGGATTGGACCAAGCTTCTGGCGGCAGGCGAGCAAGTGATGTCGCGCATGAAACTGCAGTCGTTGGTGATCACGCGTGGACGCGACGGGATGGTGGCGTTCCACAACCAGCACAAGCCGGTCGACATTCCCATCTTCGGATCCGACCAAGTGGCGGATGTGACGGGCGCCGGCGACACGGTGATCGCAGCCTTCACCGCCGCGCTGGCGGCGGGCGCGTCCACCGAGGAAGCAGCGCAGGTGGCCAACTACGCCGGCGGAATTGTGGTCATGAAGCGTGGCACCGCAACCGTTTCGCGAGAAGAGTTGCTCGATGCCATCGAGCAAGCACCGCCGGCCACACGACATCATTGAGCACACACAATAAAATTCTGAGCCGAGAAGAGCTTCGCGAGCGCGTGGGAGAATGGCGGCGCGCGGGAGAGCGCATTACCCTGGCCAACGGAAACTTCGATCTGCTGCATGTGGGGCACGTGCGCTACCTCGAGGGAGCCAAGGCGCTGGGCGGGAAACTGATCGTCGCCATCAACTCCGACGAATCGGTGCGTGTGCTCAAGGGGGAGGGCCGGCCGATCATGCCGGATTATGAGCGCGCTGAAATTGTCGCTGCACTCGCCGATGTCGATGCGGTTGTGATCTTTCCCGAACTCGATGTTCGCGCCCTCATTGGTGAGCTTCGCCCCGATGTGCAGGCCAAGGGGACCGACTACACCGTCGACTCTGTTCCGGAGCGCGACGCGGTGGGAGCATACGGTGGGCGCGTCGCCATTGTCGGCGATCCCAAGGATCACTCCACCAGCGAGATCATCCGTCGAAAGCTGTCTCCGAGGAGATCTTGAGCGCTATCGTGGACGCGAACTCTGGGCGCCTGCTCATCGTACGCCTGAGCGCCATGGGGGATGTGATCCACACCCTTCCTGCAGCGCAGGCGCTGCGCCGCGCTTTGCCCAACGCGATGATCGGGTGGTTGATCGAGGAACGCTGGGCGGAACTGTTGTGCGCTCCGGGGACGCCGCGGCGCGGACCGCGTTCGGAGGAGCGACCGCTAGCGGATTGGGTGCACACGGTCGAACTGGGGGCGTGGGGAAAGTCCTTGTTCGCGCTGCCGACGATCGAGAAGATTGCGCGGGCCTGGAATGATGTTCGCTCCGTACGCTACGACGTCGCCATCGATCTGCAGGGGGCAATCCGGTCGGCAGTGCTGGCGCAGTGGTCCGGAGCAGGGAGCGTGTACGGTGCCGCGCAGCCTCGCGAGGCGCCTGCCAGCCTCTACTACACGCGCAGCGTGGTCGTCCGCGGGACGCACGTGATTGAGCAGAATCTGTCGGTGGCGGAAGCGTTGACTCGGGCAAAGATAGAAGCGCCGAGCGTGGAAATGCCCCGTCATGTTGAAAGCGAGGAGCAGATTGACCAGCGCTTGAAGCGAGCTACGGTCGGCGAGTTTGCCATTCTGAATCCGGGCGCGGGTTGGGGAGCCAAACGCTGGCCGGCGGAGCGCTATGGCCATGTCGCCAAGGCGCTAGCCGAGGAGGGCTTGCGGTCGATTGTGAACTATGGCCCTGGCGAACAGGACCTGGCGCGCCAGGCTGAGACGGAGAGCGAAGGCGCGGCGATCGCTATGAGGACATCGATCAGCGAGTTGATCGCCTTGACCCGGCGAGCGAAATTGTTTATCGCCGGAGACACCGGTCCTCTGCACCTGGCGGCGGCTTTGAAGATTCCGGTGGTTGCCATCTTTGGGCCGACCAATCCCACGCGCAACGGGCCGTATGGAACCAAGAGTGTTGTGCTGCGCAATCCCTCGAGCCGGACGACGCATGCGCGCAATCCCAAACCGGACGAAGCGATGCTCGAGATCAGCGCGGAAGCCGTGGTCGACGCGGCTCACGATCTGCTGGCGCGCGGCGGCGAGGAGCCGCTGCCAAACCCGGAGGGCACGAATGGCTGAGTGGTCGCGCATTGCCCGGCGCATCCGGGTGCCGCTGGGATTTCTGTTTGCCATACTCTATTTCTGGCTGGCGCGGCCGACCTGGCGATTCATCGCTTTCGGCGCGATTTTGATCGTGCCGGGTCTACTGATTCGTGCACTCGCTTCCGGCCACGTACGCAAGAATGAAGCGCTGGCAACTTCGGGGCCGTACGCCCACACGCGCAATCCGCTGTATCTCGGGTCGCTCCTGATTGGGATTGGCTTTGCTGTGGGGGCGCGTAGCTGGTGGGTGGGTTTCATCCTGGTCGTGATGTTTTTCGCGATCTATGTGCCGGTGATTCGCGGGGAAGAAAGATTTCTACGCCAGAAGTTCCCCGAGTTTGAGGAATATGCCCGGCGGGTGCCGCGCATGCTGCCGCGAGTTATGCCGTATCGCTCGGGGGATGACGGTGGGGGATTCTCGTTCGCTCTCTACATGAAGCATCGCGAGTGGAACGCGCTGCTGGGCGCTATGGCGATGATTTCGGCGCTGGTGGGAAAAATGCTGCTGTTTAAGAGCTAAGACCTCTGCCCTCCTCGCATGCGAGGATACGATCTGCACGTCTCGACGACTTGAATCAAGTTTCGATTTTCGAGGCGCCCCTCGGCGACATAGAGAAAGACCACGACAAGGGCATAACCGCACGCGCCTGCAACGAACAGCGGCAAACTCCCAATCCCGCACCGCCTCCGGACGTGCCCGAATATCGTGGAGGCGCGCGTTCCGGGCCAGGGTGCAGAGTGTTTTCGAAAGAGAAGTCCCGAAGGACCGGAATGCGGTGTCGGAGTCCAGGCTCGCTCTGGGATTTATGGCGCGGGGCGAAAGATTTCTGAGCAAGTGCCGCTCCTCGTTGGCGAGCGGCGCTCTTGATCGCTCGCTTCGGCGCTGACCCGGTCGATCCCGAAAGCCAGCGCCGTTTCCACATCTGAGCTAAGGGATTGCGCTAAAACAATTTCACATAGTTTTTGGAGTAAACGTGTAGTTCCATGCGGGTAGTGTGGTGTGTTTGTTGAGCGGGAGTTGCTCCATTTGCTGCTTGGAGAACTCTTCGCCTTTTGCGTATTTCTTGTGGAGTAGGCGAGCACTCACGGTGAGTCCGGTTGCGGTGGTGGTGGTGCGAATGTAGTTGAGTACGGTTTCGTAGCTCTCCAGA
>Ga0123355_10003870_pt1 | contig 21653 bp, 18 predicted proteins | sample TergutEmb28metaG_3_FD_89872 | JGI IMG/M metagenome (GOLD analysis project Ga0123355, IMG submission 89872) | Embiratermes neotenicus P1 segment gut microbial communities from Petit-Saut dam, French Guiana - Emb289 P1 | ecosystem: Host-associated > Arthropoda: Insects > Digestive system > Gut ...
AACTTCTACTCGGCTGCCTACATCTGGTACGCTAAAGTTTACTGGGCGCTCTTTGCCGCTTAGGTTATCGTTTAGACCGGTCTCTGGGTACACAAACATAGGAGCAGACACACGGGTTAGATTAAGCGCGCGTGCCAAAGTAGCTTCAAATAAATCTTTTATGTACTTAATGGCCTCGTTAGTTTCTCGGATAGATAGATCTGATTTGTAGTTGTTTGGGATTATCATTTTTTGACTCCTTTATTCCAAAAAGAGGGTTACGCTATGCGCACCCTCTCTTTTATATTGCAGCTGCTGGGCTGTATATTATCTTGCGGATACTGGCTTCTGATAGGCAATATGCATCCATAAGTTCATAAACTGTGCTGCCGTTTTTGTATTCGTTTATTATATTACGATTTCGTAGTTTTAAAATGGAACGTGTGCCGCTTTTTTCTCCCCAAGCGGCTTTTTTTGTCTCGTCTCTGGGAATGTATAAAAGCTCCCCGCGTAAGTATTGCTGAATTTCTCGCAATAAGCTAGGGGGCAATACTTCCCTTGCGTTTACATATCTCAAAAATGGAAACCTCCCTCGATATGGCTGTAAGTTGAGTATAATCGAGTGTATGGTTGCTCATTTTAATCACCTCCTGATTTGATTCCAAGTTAAACACTGGCTAGAACACTGCAAAAGGCAAGGGGATGAAATCCCCCTGCCAGTTATCCTTTTAAGGTTAGGACAAAAACCACCCTTTAATTACCAAAATTGACCAGCTCCTTTCTCGGGTTGGACTTGTCGGTCAAGACCAACTGTAGGAACATTGTAACTGAATTTTTCATAGCTTGCAATATAAAAAATAATTATAGGGGTTTTTTATTATGAAAATTATTCAAGATTTTATTCCATCTGGCCGAAGAAATAGACCAGCAGGCAGAAACGGCTTGCGTTTTATAACAATACACAACACAGGCAACCCTAACAGAGGCGCAAATGCAAGGGCACATGCAACCTACTTAAGAGGAGACACCGCGGCTAATTTGCCAGTAAGTTGGCACTATACCGTTGATAATGTTGAAATTTTTCAGCATTTGCCAGATAACGAAACGGCTTTTCACGCAGGAGATGGCAATGGGCCGGGAAATATGCAAAGTATAGGTATAGAAATATGCGAAAACAGTGATGGAGATCTTTTAGTTGCCACAAACAATGCAGTAAATTTAACTGCGGAACTTTGCAAAAGATACGGTATACCAATAGAAAATGTAGTACAGCATAATCGCTGGAGCGGAAAAGACTGTCCACGATTATTACGCCGTAATCAACCTTATAGCTGGGCGGAATTTTTGAATAGAGTGAGGGGAAACAACCAGCTTTCTCCAGAAGAAGCAACAGTGATAAATGCCATAGCAGATGGTATAATCTCTAGTAAAGATCACTGGGTAGGAGTCCTGAAGGGAACTGTTACTCCAAACCCAGCTTTTATAAAAATTATGATGGATAATGCTCATAGGAAGATTAGGGGATTGTAATGTTGTCGAAAGTTTGATTTTACTCAATGTCATAAACTTAAGGATGTGATACGCTACTGTAGGGGCGACCGCCCTCGTCGCCCGTAGATTAATTGATGCATTTGCGGGCGACCGAGGGCGGTCGCCCCTACAGTATGCGTACAATAAGTCTTAAGTTTATGACATTGTAATATACCTAGGTTTGAATGCTTTTGGTGGAATCATCTACTACGGGGTGTAGTAGATGATTTTTATAACTTCCATAACTAAAATCTATTTTATTCGCCGTTCAGCTTCTTTATAAACCTCGTTGTCATCTCGTATGGATATGATAACAATTTTCATAATTGTATCTTCTCGGATTATCTGATAAACAACACGTAGCCCAGAGTTTTTAAGTTTGATTTTTAAACAGCCGGCCAATCGGGATGATTGATTATTTCCTAACGGTTTACCATACCCACCTTCCGATTGTGGCAAAGGATTTTGAGATACCTTACGAATTGCCTTTGCTATTCGAGATTTGGGGGAACCATCCAATGCATTAAATTCTCTTTTTGCCTTATCGTAAAAATCAACTGTCCATTCCATCATTCAATCTCCACATCTTCCCAGCCTTCTAAGTCAGCTTCTGTCATACCGTTTTCTTCTAAAATTTCTTTAAACGAATAAGTAGGACTTCCATCCTCCAGTCGCCGTTCAACCTCCATCATCAACTCCAAATCTTCAATTTCTTCCAATAAGCTTTCATATCTTGCTGGGGAAAGTAACACACATGCAGGCTTATTGTTTTTAACTGCAATTTTAATCCCCGTTTTTGCAACCTCATCAAAAATTTTAGCTGCTTCACCCTTGTTAAAGCGGGATACAGGCACCATTGAGTTCATAATTTCTATTGCTTGCATATTTACACTCCATTCGTCATATTTTTTATTCTATTATACAATAGTTTTGAAAATTAATCATTAAATATATTGTAAAATTTGTCGTTCGTGTGAAATTTGACATGTATTTCTTACTATGATACAATCTTATCAAATGCGTTGATTGTGAAGTTAGCACAGGAAGTTTCAGAGAGCTGTTGGCCGCTGCAAAACAGTAACAGAATGTGTGAAAAATCCCTCAGGAGCAGTACCTCCTAAACATTTGGAGTAAGAGGTATCGGATGCCCCGTTATCAGCAAAGGCTTGTTAGAGTCTATAGAGATTCCCGCACGGGAATGAAAAAGGGTGGTACCACGTGGAAATAATCCCCGTCCCTACAGCTGTTAAAGCTTGTAGTGGCGGGGTTTTTTAGCTTATGACCAAATCATCAACAAGATGTCGGCTTTAGTTTGTCTAAATACTTTTAGGCAAACTAAAACGATCATCAACATTAAATTTAAGGAGGCATAAAAATGTATCAAAAAGTAGATACAAGTCACGATTTTGCAGGCAGAGAAGAACCTATCCTAAAGTTTTGGAAAGACAATAAAATTTTTGAACGCAGTATCTCAGAGCGGGAAGGCGCACCGATATTCACCTTTTACGACGGCCCTCCGACTGCTAATGGACAGCCTCATATCGGGCACGTGCTTACCCGTGCGGTGAAGGATATAATCCCGCGCTACCGTACTATGAAGGGCAACAAAGTTTTGCGTAAGGCCGGTTGGGACACTCACGGCCTGCCTGTAGAACTGGAAGTTGAAAAAAAGCTAGGAATCAGCGGCAAGCCTGATATAGAAAAATATGGCATAGAGCCCTTCGTACAGCAATGTAAAGAAAGCGTATGGCATTACAAAGATTTATGGGAAATAATGAGCGAACGTGTTGCGTATTGGGCAGATATGGAAAATCCATATGTTACCTACGATAATGAATATATCGAATCCGTATGGTGGGCACTTTCTGAAATTTGGAAGCAAGGACTAATTTATAAAGGGCATAGGGTAGTGCCTTACTGCCCGCGTTGCGGTACACCGCTTTCCAGCCACGAGGTTTCTCAGGGATATAAAGATGTCACGGAGACTTCTGCAACTGTTAGGTTTAAAATAAAAAATGAGGACAACACCTACTTTTTAGCTTGGACTACCACTCCGTGGACGCTTCCTTCTAATGTGTCTCTCTGTGTAAATCCAAACATGGAATATGTTTATGCAGAAAAAGGCGGCGAAGTTTTTGTTCTAGCAAAAGCCTTAGCCGAACAAGTGCTTGGAGAGGGTTACAAAACACTAAAAACAATGAAAGGCGAAGATTTAATAGGGGTAGCCTACAAGCCATTGTTACCGTACACAGAAGTCTTACTGGATTCTAAAGAAAAATACTGCACCGTTACAGCCGATACCTACGTTACATTAAGTGATGGCACAGGGATAGTTCATATGGCACCGGCTTTTGGTGAAGATGATGCCCGTGTATGTAAAAAGTTTGGCTTGCCATTTGTAAACCCCGTAGACGAGCAAGGCTGCTTTGTAACCGAAATAACGCCTTGGGCGGGACTTTTTGTAAAAGATGCAGATCCAAAAATTGTTGAAGCTTTAAGAGAAAGCGGCCAGCTTTTTATGGCGCATGACTATACTCATAATTATCCGTTTTGCTGGCGTTGCGATACCCCCCTCTTATACTACGCGCGGGATGCCTGGTTTATCAAAATGACAGCGGTACGGGATCAACTTTTGGAAAATAACGACACTGTAAATTGGTATCCAGATAATGTTCGCACAGGGCGTTTTGGTAAATTTTTAGAAAATGTAATTGACTGGAGTGTAAGCCGGGAGCGATATTGGGGTACACCTCTGCCTGTGTGGGAGTGTTCTTCTGATGCGTGCGGGCATTACCATTGCGTTGGCAGCATGGAGGAACTTCGCAACATGGGCAAAAATGTTCCGGCAGATATCGAATTACACAAGCCCTACATTGACGCAGTTATCTTGACATGCCCGGAATGCGGAAAAGACATGCAGCGTGTGCCGGAGGTTATCGACTGTTGGTTTGATGCGGGTTCTATGCCTTTTGCACAATGGCACTATCCATTTGAAAATAAAGAACTTTTTGACGAAAACTTTCCGGCAAACTTTATATCAGAGGCCGTTGATCAAACCCGCGGATGGTTTTACTCGCTGATAGCAATTTCCACACTTTTGTTTAAAAAATCTTCTTATGAGAATTGTATAGTGCTGGGGCATGTACAGGATGCGGAGGGCCGCAAACTTAGCAAATCTTTAGGCAATTATGTAGACCCTATGGAAACTATTAATAAACACGGTGCAGATGCCGTTCGCTGGTACTTCTTTATAAGCTCGGCCCCATGGCTTAGCACCCGTTTTTCAGATGAAGCAGTGCAGGAAGCCCAACGCAAATTTATGGGAACTATCTGGAACACCTACGCATTCTACGTGTTATATGCAAATATCGACGGGTTTAATCCGGCAAGTTACAAACTTGAATACGACAAACTACCGGTAATGGATCGTTGGATGCTTTCCCGTCTACATTCGCTGGTTAAAAAAGTTGATACTTGTCTAGAAAAATACGAACTAACAGAACCTGCACGTGCACTAAATCAATTTGCTGACGAGCTAAGTAACTGGTATATCAGACGCGGACGCAGTCGCTTTTGGGCTGCAGGTATGGAGCAGGATAAAATCTCCGCCTATATGACACTGCATCACGTGTTAATGACAGTTGCAAAAATATCTGCCCCATTCATACCATTTATGTCGGAGCAAATGTATCAAAACTTAACAACAGGTTTAAGCGGATTGCCGCAAAGTATACATTTATGCGATTTCCCACAAGTAGAGGAAAGTTGGATAAATGCCGGGCTTGAAAAAGAAATGGAGCAAATTTTGGCCGTAGTAGTACTAGGCCGCGCTGCCCGCAATGCTGCAAATGTAAAAAATCGTCAACCCTTGCAGGAAATGATAGTAGGCGTATCTGAGGTCACATCAGGAAGTGATGATAGTTTTCAAATTATCGCCGAGGAGCTTAATGTTAAAAATGTACGCTATGTGCCTATAAAAGATATAGAGGAATACACAGCCTTCAAGTTCAAGCCCCAGCTTCGCACCCTTGGGCCAAAATACGGGAAGTTAGTGCCAAAAATAACCGAGGCTTTAAACACAAATGCAAACGATAATATGAAGCAACTTAACGCAGGCACCCTAAGCCTAGATGTAGAAGGAACAACCGTAGAGCTGACTATAGATGATGTACTAGTAGAAACAGGGCAAATAGAAGGCTTTGCGGTACAAGCCGAGCGTGATCTTAGCGTAGTGCTAGATATCCGTTTAACAGATGAATTAATAGAAGAAGGATATGTGCGCGAGCTTGTAAGCAAGCTGCAAACGATGAGAAAAGAAGCCGGCTTCGATGTCATGGATAGGATAAAAATTCGCCACTTTGGAAATGGACATATTGCTGGGGTTTTTGGACGTAATCTTGATATGATAGCAGCCGAGGTTTTGGCAGATGATATTTTGGAAGGTGATGTGAAAGATGCTGCTGGGTACGGTAAGGACTGGCAGATTAATGATCAAAGTGTGGGGCTTTGGGTTATGAAGATATAAAAAAATTCCCGTAGGATGATGTATCCTATGGGAATTTTTATATTTTTAGAAAATCAATTCACCATTTTCCATAACCACAGATTCATTTCCATCTGCATCTATACCAATCACAGTCATATCAGCAGTACCAAACATAAAATCTACATGGGTTATAGAATCGTTTATTCCTGCCTTAAGCAATGCTTCCTCGCTCATATCGTTGCCACCCTCTACACAACTTGGATATGCTTTACCCAGTGCAAAATGGCTTGATGCATTTTCGTCAAACAAGGTATTATAAAACAGAACGTTCATCTGAGATATAGGAGAGCTATTTGCAACAAGGGCAACTTCACCAAGATATTTTGCACCTTCATCTGTTCCTAAGATATTTTTGAGCATTTCCTGTCCGTTTTTTGCCTTATAGTCTACAACCTTACCATCTTTAAATGTGAGGCTAAAATCTTCAATTAAACTGCCTTGATAACTTAATGGCATAGAAGCCGCTACTATACCATCAACCTTATTGCGATCAGGCGCAGTAAAAATTTCTTCTGTTGGCAAATTTGGACAAAATGCAATGCCATCTTGGCTAGTAGCGCCGCCGCCGCGCCATATATGATTTTTTGGTAAACCTACAGTTACATCTGTACCAAGGCTGTTAGTAAAACGAAGTGAGGCAAATTGTTTTTTGTTTAAATATTCCAAACGAGTAACAAAGGTTTTGCAATGGTCATCCCAGTCGGCAATAGGGTTATCGCCATCGGCACGGGCACCTTTTAAAATGGCATCCCAAAGGGCTTCTACAGCCTTAGCCTCATCTAAATTTGGGAAAACTTTAAGCGCCCATTTAGGAGAAGGCACAGCTATTATAGACCAACGCAACTCGTTAGTCATCATGCGTATACCGTGTTCTTTGGCTTTTTGCCGGCTAATCTGCATAAATCGGCGTATGCGATCAGGATCTACACCGTTTAAAAGATCAGGGTCTGAAGATTCGATACGTAAGTAGGCTGTTCCTTTGTCGTCCAAATATTTAAACCGGTCTACTCGCCAATCTGGAAAGTCATCAAAAACATCATTTGCAGCACGTAAGTATCTTGCACGGGTGCTTACATCATCAGTCCAGTCTATAGTAACATCTGATGCACCTGCATCGTAGGCGTAATCTTGTACAAAACGGGCAAGTGTAGCATTTTCTACGTCACAGCTTATTACTACTGGCTGGCCTGCTTTAACATTGCCACCTACGCGAACTAGTAGTTCTGCATATTTTTTTAGTCTTGATTCTGTCATCTTAATAAATCCTCCTCAAACTTTTATAACATTTCCATCCAGCATTACAAAGGCCAGATTTAAACTATCATCTAAAGCAATTATATCTGCGCCTTTACCTACATCTAATGAACCTACTTTATCAAAAATTCCCAACACTTTAGCGGGGGTTGCAGTTGCCATTTGCACTGCGTCTTCCAAGGGAATCCCCACTACTTGATGCATATTTCGCACACATTCCAGCATAGTTGTAGTGCTTCCTGCTAAGGTGCCATCAGGCATACGAGATATTCCATCAGAAACAGCTACCGCTATGTCTCCTATGCTATATTCGCCATCTGCCAAACCTCCAGCAGCCATGCAGTCGGTAACTAAAATTGTACCATTTGCCCCTTTAGATTGTGCCAAAAGCCGGCAAGCCATAGGATGCACATGAACAAGGTCACAAATAAGTTCTCCTTTTAGACCAGGAAGGGTAAGGGTTGCGCCTACCATCCCTGGTTCTCTGTGATGGAGGGGACTCATGGCATTGTAGGTATGAACGGCTATGTCTGCCCCAGCATTTATGGCAGTTTCCACCACTTCAATTGTAGCGGCAGAATGCCCTAGCCGCACTTGTACACCTGCTTCTACAAGCATTTTTATAGCATCCGAGGCACCTTCAAGCTCTGGTGCTAGGGCAATGCTTACTACACTGCCTTCACCAGCATCTATTAGCTCCTGTATTTTTTGAGTATTTATTTTAAGAAGATGTGCTTCTATATGCGCACCCTTAAACTTAGGATTAAGAAAAGGCCCTTCTAAAAAAGTACCAATAATTTTAGCGCCGCTTGTACCTTTTTCCATTGCGGCTTTAACATTTTTTATGGCTGCTAAAGTTTTATCCCAAGGCCCGGTAACGGTGGTGGGGCAAAAAGATGTACAACCTTCTTTTAACTTATACGCCGAAATTGCCTCTATGGCCTCGTAAGTACCATCCATTACGTCAAAACCCATAGCCCCATGGATATGAGAGTCTATAAAGCCGGGCATAACCAGCATCCCGCGCAGGTCTATGGTTTCCGCACCCTCTAAGTGGACATCATCACCCCTATCAATAATCCGCTTGCCGTCTACTAATAAATGTTCTCCCTGAAGAACCTCACCGTTAGAGATGCTTTTGTTTGTTAAAATACGGTACATGACACCCTCCTGTTGTACGAATTTTTACTGATTTCAATATAACATAAAATTGTAAGAATGTACATGTCATATCGCCTTTGCCCATATCATCAAAGGCGGTCGAAGCCCTAATTTATCACGCTTTATACAAAAAACTACCCCGCATTTTTACGGGGTAGTTTATGTTTTTTATCCGATTTTCGTTAAATGTGCAACTAACTTCTCTAACACTCGAAAGGCTTCCTTGTTGGTTTCTTCTCTAGCTCGGATAATTTCCAACATTGCATTTGTTTTATGTTCTTGCCATTCGTCCTGCCATTCACTTTCTTCTATGTCTTTCACACAATTTAGTGCTTCTGTAACATAGTGAGTATTGCTTATAAGACTTTCTATACTATTCAACACTCTATCAAGTGAATCTTTATCTATAGCCTCAGCTTGTGTACCTGGACGTGGGCCATTATTTCTTGGATCATTTATATCTGACATATTTTTATCCTCCAAATGTATATTCGGCGGACACGCTATACACAGGGTACTTTCATCAATGAAGCGTGCCCTGCCTTGCTTAACAAGCCCTTTGGCTCGTTTTGGGTAAGTTGCTTCATATTTGTTGCCCTGCTCGTCTACGACTTTTATGTTTTTTATTATGGGTATCATCCCCCTTGTCAAAGATTATGCAGATAAGCTACTGTTTTTTATTATGGGTGTCGTCCCCTGCATTTGTATTTTAACACTTGTAGATTTAAATGGCAAGCATTAGATGTATTGAGTCGTGTTGGTGGCGATGTTTCTTTCCATTGTTTTAGTTATTGGCTAGTTTCTCCAATAACAGTGAATGCAGAAGTTATAATATATTGTCAATACACTGAGGAAGACGAATGGAACATTGCATCTGATTCAGATGTTAGTTCTAGTGATGTCATTGACTCCGATATATCGAATAATCCCGATGATGATGATATAAATAACGAAGCCGATTCAAATGATGAAGCCAGCTATGAAAATGTATGCGATTCTAGCAGTGAGCCTGACTGCGATAATGTAGTTGACTCTAATGATGAAGCTAAATACGATGATGAAACAGACAAAGATGAAGACCACGACTGCAATAGTGAAACAGATTTTGATGAAGAATCTGAATACGATAACGGGACAGACTCCGACGAAGAATCTGACTATTGTAACGAGGATGATATTAATGATGAGTCAGACTATGATAGTGAAACCAATTCTGATGACACTTACGATAATGAAGATGATTCAGAAATAGAAGTCACTTTTGAAAATGATGAAATTAAGTATTTATTTGCCACGTTTAATGAAGAAATTGGAATTGGAAATAGAAATTGCACCCAAGCTCCTGGAGGTGTGACCTTTACTTTTCCTAATTTTACAGACCAGTTGGATGTTAATGCCAATTCTACTGTGAATTTTAGAGTACACGCTCAAATTACAGACGCAACACGAGCAACTAATTTCACAGAAATGCGTTTTGAGTGGAGACGTAACGGTGAAATATGGCAAGGTATCGGCGGCACAGGCACCATACCCGCCAGCGATATAATAAACCCGGGGTTTGGAAATATATATCTGCAGCTACAAGGACCTTCGTCACAAGAGGAAAGAGGCGGCGAGTGGAAATTGTGTGTTATTATTATAGGTGACGGTGGTACAGAAATATTTAGGGATTGTACACATACAGTTACTGTCTCTGTAAGGGTACCAGGTGGAAATAATAATGGTGGCAGTAATGGTAACAACGGAAATAATAATGGCGGCAACAATGGAAACAACGGAAATGACACGCCAGGACGACCCTTTCCCAGCCCAATGCTGATAATCATAAGCGATGAGGTTGTATCTGTTACATTAGATGGCGTTCCTTTTCCATTAAACCAAGCAGTTCAAACGAATCCGGGGCAGATACTAACTTTTAGGCTGACTCCGAATGTCGGCTACCGCTTTCTTGACGCAGTGGTAAGTGTTAGGGAGTTGGTAGACAAAAATTACAGAGGAGGCTATTACATTTTTACATATGTAATGCCAACTGAGGACAGTCAGATAACGCCTACATTCGACCGATTGCCTGAAAATGATTTTCCTTTACGATGGCCGTCAGATTCTGGAGAGGTTACCTTATGGTTCGGTATCGTTGATAGTGTTTACAGAGCCATCCACCAAGGTATTGATATTCAAGGTGTGCTTAGGTCTACTGTATATTCGGTAGCTGATGGTATTATTACAGATATATATGATAGCCCGTCAGGAAGAGTTGTAGTTACAGATTTTATGTTTAATGGTCAATTTATGCAATCTCGCCATATTAATGTAAACGCCATTTCTGTAAATATAGGAGATAGCGTGACCCGAGGCCAGACTATTGGCGTTAAAGGCTTAAATCCCAGTCATGAAGAAATAGTAAAAGGAAAGCTGGAGATACAGCTTATAGATGCTGATGGTCAAGAAGTAGACCCTATGAATTTTATGATTCGTCCGCCTTACGATATAGACTATTTAACTAGGCCAATGGCATACTCTATGCTTTCAACAAGCAGAGCTCGTGCATTCACCACTACACTTGAAAGCCACAGACGTTTTATGGCTAACTTAGACTTAAACCAAGAGCTTGGAGAAGTATATTTATGGAGGGCTGCATATAACTTTGTAATAAGCCAAGGCCAACACATAACACCCGAAGAATTTGCAGCATCAGGCTATTTATCATGGGATGGAGAGACAAGGGTAGCAACCTTCCAATTTCAAGATATTTTTATGCAATGGGTAGCACCTGTTGTTGAATTTGGCATTACACCTGCCGCTGGTGGCATGAATGTAGGACGCATTGAAAACGACAGAATAGTTGTTTTTCCAAATCCTTTTATTGCTTTTTTGACGGATGTAGAATGGCTAACGTTCTCTCATCCTGAAACAGATACTGAAATATTTATCTCATCTGAAAGAGTTTCTAGTTTTGATGATTTTGAAGATGTTTTAGTGGGGATAACGCGTTTTTTAGGAAATACTATGGGCAATGTTTATGTATTAGATGGCAGCGAATGGCACTTTCAAGGTATGATTTTACTTGAGGATATTGGTATAATTGGATTGCAAGAGCGGTTTTTACCACCTGGGTTGTTGCCTCCTGCGTTGGCACAGTGGATTAGAAATGCCTTAGCCCGAGGTAATCGTGAGGCAATAGACAATCCGTTTTTCGAGAATTATTTAGGTGATTTTTCTTTAGAAAAATTAACTACACTGTTTTTTGATCTTGATACAGGCGGCTCTCAAGTTGAATCTTGGTTGAGTTTACTTGAATCTTTGATTATGCTAAAATCATCATCACAAGTAACACCAGAGTTATTAGCTGACGTAAGATCGTTTCATGAAGAATTGGATAATCTCGAATGGTGGAATTTCGGAGAAAATGATTATGGCGTTTATGAACCTAGTCCGCTTGCTGCTTATGAGCCTATCCCGTTTGGTTTGAGTGGTATAACACCTATGTTCGATTATAGTGAACACGAACAAGCTCGTCTTGTTGTACTTGCAGGGGTATTGAGTCTTAATGATGGATTAAATGCGCGCGATTTTGGTCGCTCCACATATTATGGTGAGCTTGCTAGAAGGATATCTTATTATTTTTGTGATAATGAAATATTTTGTGACAACTGGGATAATCCACAAAGGTTGCTTTTAAAATCTTTTCGACATTTTAGCTGGAATTATCTTGTTACTGCTAGAGTAAATGAAAGAACAGCACGTATATCTACAACAAACAGAGAATGGGCTGAACGACTTATTGTTTTTAGAGATGCCTACGAGCAACGTTATATTAATAACGGCGAAAATATAGTAGTCGCCAGAGAACTTGCAGATTCAATGACTGTTAGGTTTCGCAATAATCTCATTGGATATATACAAGATAATCCTGAAGTATTTTTTGAAATGATTCCACCAGAAAATCTTTTCTTCAACGTTCATAACATGCTAGATTTATGGAATAATGAAAGAGGGAGGATATATGGTTTGAGTAGCACAGGGCTTCCTGCATTTGTATTTACTCCACCCGAAGCCCCAGGACCTGGAGTCAATGTAAATATTCCAAGTGTGAGAAATCATCTGAGAGAACTATTTGAATATGCACGAAGCAATAACCACATAGTCTATCATCAAAATGTCTTCTCGTTACGTGAAACATGGGAAATAATACTTGAAAACGGTTGGTGGTTGAGCGTAAGATAATCACAACAATGACGTCAAACAAAGATTGTATTTTGTTTGACGTCATTCGTTTACATTTTTGATGTTGCATTCAAGGTGGATAAAAATGAAAAATATACTTAAACTTCGTCCTGTGAAATTTACCATTATATCTTTACTCGCGTTACCTGTAGTCTTAGTATGGCTAGTTACCATACTAACCATATGGGTGTTATTTTTATTATCTCGCCCAAGCACTCCCCCAAACGAAATTCAGTTTTATGATCTTCCAGCAGGAGCCATAGATGGAACATGGTCATCTAAAGCCGTATCTGACGGGCGTAATCTGAACAATAACATTGAGCGGTTGACTTTAAGATCAAGTTACATTGTTAGGGCAAAGATTATTGACGAAAGATATGAAGTTGTTACTGACAGTTGGCATGTACCTAGTGTTCCTATTTTATACTCATTTTATAGGCTTAAAGTTTTAGATGTTTTTAAAGGCGAAATAGGTGTAGGAAGTTATATAGAAATTTCACAGATAAAAGGTACAAGAAATCCCGTCAATAGATATCGTTGTTCAATGGATGGCTATGTGCGTATAGAGTTTATAAGAGTCCCGCTTAACGTAGGGGATGATTTGATTTTGTTTCTGCGTTATGTCAATAAATCTATTGTTTCGACTGATGAAACTAGTAGAGATACGATGACAGTAGGGAGATTTCACCCTATCCAAGGTGTATACCATTACACTCCTTTAAAAGAAAGAACTCATGATAACTGGGTGTTTGAAAGTGTCAATGAACATAATAATTTGGTTCTAACAGAGGCGGATTTGTTATGGATTTTAGAAAGGGATTAAGCTTAATGAAAGAAATCAAAGTTGTAACTTTTTAGCACATGCAAGTTTTTTAGTGACATTTGTCATATCTTGAGTTCAAAGTTATTCCTCTGATACTCTATCAAACCATCCTTTTGCATTCGCGACAATTCCCTAGAAAGCGCACAACGCTCTACATTCAGATATTCGGCCATAATGTTTCTGTTGATTGGTACAGTAAATGTTTTACTGGCTTGCTCTTTGGATACCCTTGATAGGTAGGTGAGTATCTTATCTCTTACAGTAGGTTCTAACAGACAATTGATGCGTTCGTGCAGCTCTAGGCCTTTTTCGGCTACCACATTTATGTAGTTTCTGAGTAATATTTCATGCTTTTCGCAATTTTTTTTACAACGGCTTATAAGATGCTTAAAGGGAATCATCATCACTTGAGAATCCTCTGTGGCTTGAACAGATACGGGGCTAGCCTGTTTTTTGGATGCCGCCAGCATAACCCCTATCACTCCGCTTTTTTCTATCAGCGTTATGATGATTAGCCTCCCCGATGCATCCCATTTTATAGAACGAGCACGTCCTGATAATATAATGCCAAATTCACTTGCCACTTCTCCTTCCTCTATTATAAGCTCGTCTTTTTTGTAATTTACAAGTTTTGCTTCTATGCAGTTAAGCAGATTTGGAATTTCATTTGGGTCAACACCTAAAAATAATTTTCTTTTCATGAAAACCTCCTAATGTTGCCTAGGCAACAAAATTATATGCCATAGTATAGTACAATACATTCGTAAAATGCAAATTATAAGGAGATAGCAAAATGAAGAAAATTTTATTACTAGCACTATTATTTTTACTAGCCGCCTGTACAGGTCAAGAAGAAGTTATCCCAGAGTATACATATACCCCAACAGTCCGGATTGCGGCTATGCGAGGGCCAACGGCTTTAGGCTTACTGCCATTAATGGAGGGCAAAGGACCAGTAGATTACACGTTTGAATTACTTGGCTCACCAGATGAAGTTCCGCCGCTTTTGGCCCGAGGGGACATTGATATCGCAGTAGTGCCAGCTAATTTAGCCGCGGTTTTGTACAATCGTATGGAGGGAGCCGTTCAAGCTTTAGCCGTGGTCACTTTGGGGGTATTGCATGTGGTAGATACCACTGGTACAATACACTCGGTGGCTGATTTAGCAGGCCGTACCATTTATGTTACCGGCCATGGCGCTACGCCAGAATTTGCATTAAATTATGTACTTACTCAAAACGGCCTAACCCCTGGTGTAGATGTAAATTTGGAGTTTCGCTCAGAGCCTTCTGAAATTGCTGCATTGCTAGAAACTGGCCAAGCAGAAGTTGCACTATTGCCAGAGCCTTTTGTGAGTACTGTGCTTGCGCAGATAGATGGGCTTCAACTGGCACTTGACCTTACAGAAGAATGGGATAGGGTACAGCAAGAGTACAGCCTTATCATGAGCGTGGTGCTTGCTAGGCGAGCGTTTGTTGAAAGTAATCCAGGTACAATCGCAATTTTAATGGAAGAGTACGCCGATTCTATCGAATTTATGACCAATCACATTAGCGATGGTGCACAATTAGCAGCTGATTTTGGCTTAATCCCCAACACCACTATCGGCGAAGCTGCCCTGCCTCGCACTCATTTAGTGTTTATGACAGGTGAAGAAATGCGACGCAATCTTACCGGGTTTTACACAGTGCTATACAATGCCGAACCTGCATCTATAGGAGGCGAATTAGTTGGAGAAAGTTTCTTCTTCATGCCCTAAGTTTATAAAATATGTTCTGATAATTTTATTTTGGCTGCTTGCTTGGGAAGTAGCCAATGTTTTCGTAGAAAGTAATATCGCAATAGTATCGCCGCGCGTTGCTTTCGTGCGGCTTTTCCAGTTGGGGCAAACTTTGGACTTTTGGTCTAGTATTGCAACATCACTTAGGCGTATTATGCAAGGGTTTTTGCTGGCGTTTGGTGTGGGGATAATTTTAGCTGCTATATCTGCAAAAATTAAAATATTTTATCAACTGATTTTACCGGCTATAAATGTTATGAACGCAATACCAATCGCATCTTTTACTATCATTGCACTTTTGGCCATGAGTTCTGCCAATTTGCCCGTATTTATAGCCTTTGTTACAGTGCTTCCTATCATCTTTTTTAACACGCACAAAGGTATACAAAATACAGATCCGCAGCTTTTAGAAATGGCAAATGTTTTTAGAGTACCTACATGGAAAAAGATTTATTACATTTACATTAAAAGTGTTGCACCGTATGTGGTATCTGCTGCGAGCATAAGCATTGGTTTTGCATGGAAATCTGGCATAGCGGCAGAGCTTATAGGGGTGGTAAGGGGCACGATAGGTGCAAACTTACATAACGCAAGAATCTTTTTGCTCACAGCAGATGTATTTGCCTGGACTATAGCCATTGTTTTGCTTAGTTATATTATGGAAAGGGTATTCCGTTTAGTATTCGGCAGGGTGATGAGATGATACAGCTTGTAGGTATTTGCAAAAGTTATGATGGGCGGCAAGTGCTTAGTGATGTAAACCTTACATTTTCTGAGGGGATTACTTGTATAATGGGGCCTTCAGGTGTGGGCAAAACAAGCCTTGCTTATATTGTCGCAGGGCTTGTTTTGCCGGATTTTGGCCGCGTTATCGGTGTGAATGACAAGCAAATTTCTGTTGTGTTTCAGGAAGACAGGCTGCTAGAATGGGAAAGTGCAATTGATAATCTGTTGTTTGTTAAAAAAGATCGCAAAAAAGCCCAGCAACTATTAGATGAGGCCGGGCTTGAAGATAGTATGCACAAAAAAACCTCCGAACTAAGCGGAGGCATGAAACGGCGCGTTTGTATTTGTCGTGCGCTTATTGCCGATTATGATATCTTGATATTAGATGAGCCGTTTAAGGGCTTAGATGCTGGTCTTAAGCCTGATATCATGCAAATGGTTAAGGATTATAGTGAGGGTAAAATTGTAATATGTATCACTCATGATTTGGCAGAAGCAGAGTTTTTTGGCAGGACTATTATGTTGCCCACTGGTATTCACCATTCTCCTGTACCCCATAAAAATCAGCAAATGAAAGATTAAAAACAGAACTATTCACATGTGAAATATCCACCTTATTTTTAATTAGATATTGCCAAAAACCACTATGGGCAATATCGCCTTGCAAAACTACACCGACTACATGGTTATCGCGTAAAATAACTTTTTTGTATTTGTTACGGTCTTTTTGTATTTGTTCACCTTCATTGGCTTCAACTTCTCCCACAGAGAGGGAGGGGAGGCCAAAATAGTTTATGGTGTTTTTTAGTGCAAATTTATCATCATAAATGGTAGGGATGCCGCACATATTTTTTGCTGCAACTTCTCCTTGTTTTACGGCGTTAGGCCATATTGCTGATAGTCCTGTGACATCACCTGCGGCATATATATCTTTTATATTTGTGGAAAGATAGTTGTCTACCGAAAGATCAGCCGCTAAAAAATCTACCGCTGGCTGTGATCCTACGGCTACAATCACAAGATCGCAAGCTAACTTTTCACCAGAATCTAAGGCGAGGGAGCTTATGTCGCCTGTGGCATCGTTATCTGCATGATTTATTTTGCACCCAAGTTTAAAAGTACAGCCAGCCTCTTCAAACTTCTGTTGATAAACGCTGGCGGCATATGAGTCTAAGTTGAGGCTTAGTATAGAATCTGCCATATCAACTATTATCGGCTTTTTGCCCATGTCTAAAAGTGCGTAGGCTGCATCTAGTCCTACCAAGCCAGCCCCGATTATAACTATATTTTTGGCTTCTTTTCCAATTTCTTTTATTGCTTTTGCATCGTGCAAATGGCGCAAATTTAATGCGTTTTTAGGGTTTTGAGACTGAAGTAACGGCATTTTTGTGCTTTCAGATCCGCTTGCAATCAGTAGCTTACCAAAACTTTCTGCTCCGTTAGTAAATTTTACAACTTTATTGGTTGTATCTATGTCTTTTACTGTTTTTCCGTTTATCCAGCGGATATTATTTTTTGCAAAAAACTTATCGTTTATAAAGGAAATGCCTTTTTCGTCACGCTCTCCGCTGATATAGTTATGCAGCATACATCTGGAATAAACAGCATCATCCGCAGAGATAATGACGATTTCATCTTTTGGCTGAAATTTACGTATTGTTTTTGCAGCAGAAATCCCTGCTGCACCTGCACCTATGATTACATGCTTCATACCTACACCTCCTCTACATAAATCGCTTGGCTGCGGCAAGCTTTCACACAGCTTGGCTGATCGTCCATTTGTGCGCAAAAATCACATTTTATAAGCGTTTTTTTTGTAGTTTTATCTGGCTTCAGCACGCCAAAGGGGCAGCTCATCACGCACATAAAACAAGCGGCACATTTGTTTGCATCGCACCGAACAAACCCGTTATAATTATTTTTACTAAGTGCTCCGCTCATGCAGGCATTTACGCATTCTGGCTGGGCGCAATGTCGGCAAAATAGTGGCTTATATTCATTTTTGTCATTATGTAGAATAAGATTTCGTGATTCATTAGTTGGATCTGATAGGTTTAAACTGTGTAAAGCTTCCGAGCCATTTTTGCTATGGGCTTGCATACAGGCAATGGAGCAATTTTTGCATCCTTTGCAGTTTTCGGCTTTGATCATAATTCGCTTCATAAATCAAGCCTCCTCGGTAACTAGATTTAAAGCTTTGCGTTTTTCAATAATTATATCGTTTAGCATTTCAGCAGATTCTGCAGCGTTATCATTAATGAGCACATGCCCTCCTGTGAGTGTTTTCATATCTTCACATAATACTTGTACAGCTACTTTGCTGCCTGTTACAAATGGTGGTAAGCCTAGGTGAAGCGGCAGGCCTAATGCAAGGGCAAAAGCACCATCTGCAAGTGCTTGCTCTTCTAGCCATTGAGGGGCAGATATAACTAGTGGCAGTTGAGGAATATCTAGGCCAAGTGCTTCTGCAAGTTCGGCAGCTACAATTTCTAAGCGGCCTATGGCGAGGCATGGGCCAAAGTTTAGTACAGGCGGGATGCCTAGCTGCTTACATACAGCTTTTAATTTTGGCCCAGCTAAATCTGCTGCTTCTGGCATCATCAGGCCGCAATTTTCTAATCCACCAGAGGAGCATCCGGCTGAAAGTACTAGGATGTCTTTTGCAATCAGCTCTTTAGTTAACTCTACAGTGAGTACGTCATGCCCTCCAGCAGTAAGGCTAGAGCATCCGACAACACCGGCTATGCCTTTGATTTGCCCAGAGGCTATTAATTCGATAAGTGGTTGCCACGTATTGCCTAGGAAATTTTTGAGTGAAACTTCGCTTAGGCCTGTGAGGGTTTGATCGTTCCCGTGATCTGGCTGTAGGTTCATAGTCACTTTGCCGCGGCGCGCTGTGTAGGCCTTAAGCACTTCATCAATAATTTCGTCAGATAGTTTATCACGCTCGGCAAATGTAAACTGTTTTAGTTCGGCGTTTGCTTTTTTTGCGACGCTATCTAGGCATATTTGTTTAATCATTAATTCTTCGCAGACAGTTTCTATGCCTGGTAGTGTACAGTTAAATTCGGATAAGACTGCATCGATACCGCCTGTGGCTAAAACAGCTTCGCTAATGTAATTGTTGCCTGCGTGGCCATCAAAAACCTCGGTATAGTGTGCGCCTCTTAATTGCAAATCTTGCCCCACACAGGTGCAGCCTACAAGTTTAAAGCCTTTTGCGCCTAAAGCTTGCGCTTTAGCAATGATTTGTGGGGTAGTTAGCATATCTTGCAGATGTGCAAACATCGAATGCTGATGTCCGCTTATCATGATGTTGATGTAATCGGGGTCAATGACTCTTAAGCCAACTGGTGCCATACGGATTTCTGGCTCGCCTAGCAATATATCGTTAAGGAAATTAGTAAGCTGTAGGCCATATAGCCCAGTAGAAATACCCAGACGCAAGCAGTGTAAGAGCATATCTACAGGATCTGAGCTCAAATTTGTGGAGGTTTTTACGACACCATTAAATACTTCAGATTTTGCACCATTTGGTAAAATGCCAAGTTCTGTCCAACGTTTGTAACGCGGCGCATACGCTAGCTTTTCGACTAATTCCATAGATTCAAAAGCCGGCTTATAAATATCTGCCAAAATTGTATCGGCTATTTTAACAGCTGTATCGTAGTCGTCTGCACCTTTTATCCTTAACAAATCGGATAATCTGTGAAGTGTGGTGATTCCTTTTAAATCGCTTTTAGCAAGTGCAGTGTTTTTCAAATTTCTGGCTGTGTTTTCTACAACATGTATGTAACAGCCAGAGCCTGCGGATACTGCACGCAAAAAGTTGCGTGTGACGATTTGGTCTGCATTCGCGCCACAAATCCCTCTTGGCGAATTTGGTGTAATACGGCATGGCCCATTAGAACATAAACGACAGCACACTCCTTGAAGGCCAAAAGCACATTTAACCTCTTGAGATTCTACCCTATGAAACGAAGTTTCTACAGGTAAATCTGCTATAAAGCATTCCATTTTTTTGTCTGCACTTGCACATCCTGAACAACTAAACCTTTGGTTCATTTTAAACACTCCCTCATATTTTTTGATTTCATTTCTGATACCATTACATTTTGAATGCGAATAAACTCGGTATGCACTTTGCAGGGCTTATCTTCGTTGTTGTTGGGGCAGAGTTTTTCGTTTTTAAGACATTCAAACAAAAATAAATTTTCATCTACGGCACTGACAACATCGTACATCGTAAAAGATTCAAGCGGCTTTGCCAAAATATAACCGCCACTAGGGCCAAGTTTGTTTTGCACAAATCCCGCTTTTTGCAATTTTTTTAGAATTTTGTATGCGTATTTATGTGGGATATGTTCCATATCGCATATGGTTTTTACTGTTTTTTGTTCTTCATCCCCAAGGGCACGCATAATGCGCAGACTGTAATCGCATTCCTTTGTTAGTAGCATGTGATCCTCCACTCAGATTTAATATGTTTTCAAGGATATTATACTTGATAAAATTTGTCAAGTATAAAAACAAAAAAAGCTGCCTTGCAAAAGCATGATTTTTTAAAAATACTTTTGCAAGGCAGCTCCTTTATACTTCTATAAAAATACTCATACTGTATACAATGTGTTCTGTGAAAGGTGGAAATAACGCACGATGTCTACATTTCCAATAACTTAACTGCTTTTTTATAAGCCAACGTCAAAAATTCTTCCGCTGATATATTTTTGTAAATGCAACTTTTTTCGTGTTTACCAGAGTGCAACTGGTAAATTTCAATGGTGAGAAATTCAACATTTTTGCACTGCTTTAAGTGAGCCATTTTTTTATCCCAGTTTATTACACCGTCAAATGGCAAAACATGTGCATCGTAACCGTCCGCAAAATTATCATTTATGTGCAGTGCGAATATTCTATCGCCATATGAAACAAGACAATCTTTGTGTAAGTTCAAATTCTCGTGTCCGATGTCATAACAAAAACCAACATTTGGCGAAGGAAACCGCGCTAATATTGCATCAAGATGTTCAAATGTCCACAAATTCTCGAAGGCGAGTTTAATATTTTTTTGTTCAGCGATATGGACAAGTTCTTCGATTCGTTTTAGTCCTATATCTGATACTGGAGGATAAGGCGGAAAGCCTGTGAGGTGGATTACAACAGTTGGGATATTGTGTGATGCACAATCTTTAATACTTGATATAAGTACGCTTTGTCTATTTTCTCCGTCACCACCTTCGAGCCAAATCTCATTTGCATTATCATTTTGAGAGTGAATGTTATCAATTATCAATCCCAATTCCATAGCCATTCTTAATTGCTCGTATTTGTTTTCATCACCCCAATATATATTAACCGCTTCAAATCCAACGTCTTTAATTAACCGATATTTTTCTTCGGCGGGTAAATCGGGAATAAATAATGGAAATACACCTATGCCTTTCATAAAACTAATACCTCCACAATAATAAATTTTTCGCACGTACCACTTGGTGGTACATAAGTGCGCCATTTACGTTTGGCATTCAGCCAGTAAGCTGTTATATCACAATTTGGTGCTTTTTATGGCGTAGTTGTCGAGCGCGACGTTATTTCCACCCTTCACAGCTTACACCCTACGATTCATCAAT
>Ga0123355_10003871_pt1 | contig 21651 bp, 13 predicted proteins | sample TergutEmb28metaG_3_FD_89872 | JGI IMG/M metagenome (GOLD analysis project Ga0123355, IMG submission 89872) | Embiratermes neotenicus P1 segment gut microbial communities from Petit-Saut dam, French Guiana - Emb289 P1 | ecosystem: Host-associated > Arthropoda: Insects > Digestive system > Gut ...
AACGATCCATCCGGGAAGCCTTCAAAGATTCCGGCATATACTGCTTTAAGGATATATTCGGCATAATCGTGATCTTCAATATCTGTGAATATATCTTCGCCATACTCGTCCAGTTCATCAAGCAACACAAGCATAATTGCCATCTCAAAACGTGTTATTGGAGCTGATGGACGGAAGTTCCCACCTGCCTCTATGATTTCGGCGTAGACAGCCCATTCGATGGCATCGAAGGACCATCTAGTAGGAGCCACATCATCGAACGAGGCGTTGTTTGCATTTGCTGCAAACGGATAGGAGTCGTTGCCAAACCTGTGCAGAATAGTAACAAATTCTTCTCTGCTCATTGTTGAAGATCCACGGAATGTGCTGTCAACGAACCCTTGGATAATCGGAGCAAATGATCTGAGTCCAAACAATGGGACATCTGGGTCATCAATTTCGACCTCTTGCGCCGGAGGTCGCTGTCCAGCACCTGGACCCGGTGATGGAGACCATGGAGCGCCTGGTGAAACCCATGTCGTTGTGAGATTAACTGTCACCGGGAATAATTCCGTCACGCCTTCGCGAGTTACTGAAATTGTGAAGTTTCCGGTTACTGCTGGTACATTAGTTGTCGGACGTACACCCACTACAGTTACAGTTCCGGCATTTGCATCATATGTCACAGTGACTCCGGCCGGAAGATTGGCGGGAACGGTGACACTGATCGGCCCGGTTGCTGTACCTGTTACTGCTACTGTTTGTGAAAGGTTAGTGTCTGTAATAGCTGTGCTTGTGGGATTGAATGTCACTGTAGGTGTTGCTATCACTTCAGGCACACGTACCAAGATATTGTCGATAGCCATGTTCATTGTGGCATTGGCATGATTTCCTGTTACGGTAGCTACTACAATATAGCCCAAACCAACGATATGATCAGGAATAACCACGTTGTATTCATACAACTCGCCATCTATCCAGATATCGAACTCCCATTCATCAAGGTCTAGAACGATTTCAAGGTTGATCCAGACATTGGTATAGTCTTCCCACGGCGCTGTCAGGCTAAGACCCGGATTGTAATCTCCGTTAATAGCCGGAGAGCCGTTGGAGGTACGGCGGACAATTATGTTGCCATGAATGTCGTAAAGTTGTATCGGATGGAAACCTGCTCCCATGTTTGCAACAGAGCGATTAAGGAGAATGTCATAAGAAACACTTACTCTGCCTTCCAATACAGGATCCGGTAATGCGATATGCATGAATGTTGCATAACGCTCTTGATCGGAATGATTGTTCCAGTTCCAGTCACGTAGCAATAGAGCATTGCCATCAAAGTTTACGTCTGCTATAGCTTCAATCATGCCAGCTGCAGGTGTCGGATTGTTGCCATTGAAGGTTGCAGCTGCTTGGGCATTAGTTGCGTTGATGATATATGCGTCATTTCTACGAACGTCCGGCAACTGTGCGTTATCTATCCTTGGTGCAGGAGGATTGATAGTGAAGTTGTTTGATGAATCCTGAATATGGGTTACACCTGCTGCCAAACGGTTTGGATTGAATAATACAGAACTATGGAACATGTATGGGAATCTACGTATGGCAATGCCAAGATACTCCAATTGCTCAGCATCACGAATTGGACCCAAGGTCCATTCCGGACCATCAAAATCTTCAGCAAATATTACGTCCGTAAGATCTTCTCTAATGACCGGAGTTACAGTGGACATATCCACATAGTGATGAGTGATTGTGAAGACTTCGGATGTACGCATTTGATCGCCGGCAGGACGTCTGTTGTTGATAGCTGTTACTCTAAACTGATAGGTGCCGCCTACTGAGGCTACAAAAGCATTGGAAGTGGTAAATTGATAAGCATTGGCTACATTAGGAGCACCGGTTATAACTTGCCAATTACCAATACCTTGATCCCATTCCCAAATATAACCTGTAGCCCATGGAGAACGGGCTGTTCGAATATAGAATGTCATATTGGGATTGATGTGCATTTGGGAAATGATTGGTGCTTGAATATGGGTTGCAGGATCGTAATTGTCCGGTGCTGCGGCCGCGCCTGTTTCGCGCATTGGACCCGCAAATGCTCTTACATGCGCCTCTACTTGGTTTGCAGGCAGTACATTGATGTAACCCGGCATCAAAAAGCGTGGATTAAATGGGTTGAAGTTGTTTGTCATTGCTGTTGTTACATTGTTACCGCCGCCAATGTTGCCTATATTACGGTTATTGAAAGGCGAATTCAAGAACATCTGATGGTTGCCTGCGTTTCCACCAACACCGGGTGCTGTATTATGGAAGATGTTGCCCTCTAGTCCATCAATAAACTCTTGGATATCAGGACCAAATGTGCCATTTGTATCAGGGGCGTCTACCAAGGCTTGCAAGTTAGCAACAGTTAGTTCATGCCCTGCAGGGCGCGCAATCGGGATTGGATACGGTACGATAGAGTTTCCTCTGTTGTCGCCACCATTGTGGAGGGTGTATCTTGTTTCATTAAAGACATTACCTTCAATGATTCCGCTTGCACGCTCTCTGATATCCACGCCTTGTCCACGATTAGTGGTAGGACGACCTTGGTTATCATAGAAATTGTTAAAGATATGAGCCTGACCGGCACGTACCATTGGGTGACGGGCATCAGCATGATAGAACCAGTTGCCGTGCCATGTACCTCTGAACGCAGGTTCGGTTGGATTCCCGTTGGCAAGCATCGTCTGGATAGTGCCGATATAATGGTTATAGGAAATAGTAAAGTTAGATGCGCCGGAACCTGTGTCAGAAGCACCATCGCCACTTACAGTAAAGGTGTTGTGAGTTATCCAACCATGGGTGGATGGACCACGCAGCCATACACTATCGTGACGACTGTGCTCGAAAGTTAGGTTGCGAATGATGATATTATCGGTAGATGACGGGCTAAATCCCCAACCTTCAATAACAGCATCCGGACCGACACCTTCAATAGTGATGTTTTGGCTATTTTCTATCATCAGATGATTTTGCATAGTCATGTTGCCCGGCAAGTCATCTATGTCGCCCGTGCCTATTTCGCCAACTCTTCCGATAATACGGATGACGAGAGGTTCTGTACGACCGGAAAGAACAGATAACATATCTCTGTTTGCGTGGTCAACATACCATATTTCTGTACCAGGGGCAACAGAGCCATCAGGATTATTACCACCGGTTGTACCGTTAGGGAAATGGCGGACTGCGCCATCCCAGCGAGTGTATGGTTGTTTGTAGAAGGCAAAACCTTGGCGGTCAAATGGCATCGGAGAGAGATCTTCAAGAAGAAGCACCTGTGTATCTCCTTGCATTACTCGCAGATCATATGATTGCCCTGCATTTGCCGGTAGACCGGGAACATCGACGCGCCAATTGTCATCTCCGACATATCTAACCAGTGGTTCGTCAACACTTACCCATGTTGCGCCGCCATCTGAAGATACTTGTGCAGTGAAGCTATTATTTTCCGAAGCTGTCCATGTGGCGTATACGGCTTCAAACCATGTGTTTGGTGCGTGCCCGACAGGATCTGCAGTGGGAACGGATACATCAAGTGCGAAAGGAAGGGCAACCGGATTGCCGCTTACCATGATGGTTAGTACCAAATCGTAAACATTAGCAGGAACATTGTCTGCAACAACGACATTGATTGTACCTACGCCATCAGTAATAGTAATGGTGCCTGTACCTCCGTTACCGCTGGTAGGACTGTTATTGCCCGTCACCAAACCCGTTGCACCGGCGAGATAGATGCTGCCTGAGAAGTTTTGTGCAGTTGGCCATGGCATTGTATCGCGAGCTGCACTACGAGGTACACTTAGAGAAATATTGTATGTACCGTTAGGAACATTTACGGTGTTTACAGTAAATTGCACGGTTGTTGTTGTGTTAGGTAATGCAGACGTTAATTGATTAAGTCCATTTATACCTGCTTGATTAGCTGGTACAGTGGAAGTTTGTGATGACCATGCGCTTTGCCCAAAGGCGTTGATGGCTCTTACACCAAACTCATATGTGCTGCCCGGTGTGCCGACAACCCATGCGTCTGTGCGCGTTAAGTCTGCATAAGCGGGTACGGTAGCTTCTGTGTAACCATATGAGCCAGCTCTTGGGAAGAGAACTCTATGCCCTTCACCACCGAGATGTACAAAAGCTCTGTCGAACTCACTGCCGTTATACAGATAAACAAGATTACCGAAATCTGTTAGATCTTGAGTAACGAAAGAATTTGGTCTTGCGCTTACAGGAACAGCTCCGAGCACGCGCCAAGTACCATTTTCGTTAATACCGATCTCATAGTACTCAGTTACTGGGTCGCTATTGGAATTCCAGTTAACTGTAAAGGTGTCTGCATAGGTGATAAAACGAAGTGATGGCATGGGTGAAGCCTGCCTGTGCATAATGTATTCGAGGTTGTTAAGAGAAACATTAACGCCTGTTGGTACACTTGGTACTACTGCGGCTGCCGGAGCAGGCATTGCACCAGCATTAGCTTGAATATATGTACGCAATGCGTTTGCGTTTGCAGGTGTGTTGGTTAGTGAAACATTAGTACGGGCAGTTGATGGTCTGAAGTCACCCATAAAGCCAGTGTTGCCGTTAGCCCAGTTCGCATTGGGTGCAGGAAAGCCTGCTGCGGCTCCGTACAATTGGTCGCCGGGAGGTGCTTGTACAAGCGCAGCGACAGGGTCAACAGTTATTCCCAAGTCCAGAAGTGGGTTAAAGTCGTTTTGAGTTGCTACGTCCAAAACATTTGGTTGTAGTTGTCCCACAGCGGTTAGAAATGCGTTAAAATCAGCTACCGTATTTAGTCCTTGAACATTGTTATGTAGCCCCCATTCGCCAAACGCAGGAATAGGCATAGCACCGACAGATTGACCATCCGGACCTACATTATCGCCAGTAACCATAAATCCAGGTCCATCACCAAAGAGATGGTTATGACCCAGATGAGGATAATATCCTCTGGCATGACCATGACGGCTTCTTATAAATGGGAAGTTGACATTATCAAAAATATTGCCTTCTGCCCAAACAGTAGCACTGTGACCGGCTCCGATGGCATAGCCTGTGTGCCTATCCATAAGACGATAATGGAAAGGATGTCCTTCAATATCTTGGAACAGATTGTTAAACATATGTACATTATGGTTACGCACACGGGCATTTCTTTCCCGTACGCCGTCGTACCAATTATGATGGAATGTGCCATAATGCCTGTGTCCGTTATTTGTCATTGGCCAACCTTGTGCACCACCTACGACCAAGTTAGTTTTGTCAACTTGTACGAAATGATTATAAGCAATTGTATAGCCAGTTACATTTGGCTCGATATCAACGACACCTTGAGCTTTACTTCTGTCAGTTTCATCGTCGTCAAACAGGAAGCGGTTTTGACCATAATTTAAGGTGTTATTATGTACCCATAAATTGCGAGTCGCGCCATTGGCTCTTATACCAAAAGAAAAGTACATATCGAAAGTGAGATTGCGGAATACTACGTTGCTTGATCCGCCTGTGAATATACCCCAGCCATAGATTATAGCGTCGGGACCAACACCTTCAAAGGTTATTTGATGGCTGTTACCATTTAAAGTCATCATACGGTTTGCAACCATGGCCCCGGAAGGAAGTACCGCTCCTGCTTCGGCAGGGGTGCCCGCAACGCGTTCAAAATCGCCAACAGTCCCAAGGAAGCGTACAATCACAGGATTATTGCCTCTAAGACCACTGCCCCTTGTAAGATTGGCTATGGTAAAATCATCCCAGTCATTGTGCGAAACATACAGAATTACGGCATTGGGATCAACCCTGCCATCAGATAGATATCCGCCTGTAGCACCGTGCAATGCCCAGTCGTTTGCTGCTTGGTTGCCAACAAGTGCATTGGATGGTACAAAAGCTGCACCAAGTCTTGTGAAACGTCGTGTCTGAAGTCCTTCGACTGTGTCGAGCACTGTAGTGCCGTCAGCATCACGAATCTGAACATCATACACACCTTCTGGTAATCCAGGGATGTCAACTCTCCATGTGTCCCGGGCAGTGTCAACAACACGCACGAGTTCGTCATCAACCCTGACCCAATCGTCCAGCATATCCCAATTAGTTATAGGACTTTCATCACGCCAATAAATGGCAGATTCTGCCCGCACAAAGACGCTGTATCCGGCTCCACCGGTTCCGGTCCATAGCACATATGCGGTCTCAAACCATGTGCCGGAGACAACATTGTTAAGGCTTGAAGCAACCGGTTGAATTAGAGGTAGTTCATCCTCTTCTTCTTCGTCCTCCTCATAATAAGGATCATAAATATCGTTTTGTGTGTCGTCTTCTTCTATTTCGTTATCTTCTTCATGTTGCAGGTCGTATTCGTATTCTGGGGCAACCTGCGATGGTGGATGTGAGTAACCGATGTCGCCCTCATAGGCAAATGCTATCCCAATGGTAGAAAACATCATGGTTACGGCTAAAAGGAACGCGATAGTAATCTTGAGTTTTTTTCTCATGTTGTTTGTATCCTCCTTTTATTATTTATGACTAAAGCATACGCTTTTATCAACTTGAGACTGTAGCTTGAACAATGGTCTGTGACTAAGATCATTTAGTAACAGTTTCGAATATCCAACCCTTACGAAGCCCGACTTTTTTTCACAATGTCAGAGGCTTGAGCCGCTTGAGCTGTTATTTGCTCAAAATTGCCGTTTTCTATATCGCCTTTGCTGCAAAGCCAACTACCGCCAACAGCATGGACAAATGAAGCCGAAATATATTCGTGCAAATTCTTGTCTGATACGCCACCTGTCGGTATAAATTTCACAGACCCAAACGGAGCACTTAGCGCCTTCATTGCAGTGAGTCCGCCATACACATTTGCGGGAAAGAATTTCACTATATTTATGCCCATTGAAAGCGCTTGCATTATCTCCGTAGGTGTGACACAACCCGGAGTTATCGAAATTTTATTCGTAACACACCACTCTACAACCGATTGATCGAAACCCGGTGAAACAATAAATTTCGCACCAGCATTCACGGCTTCTTTACATTGCTCTAAAGTTATAACAGTTCCGGCACCAAGACAAACGTTCGGACAATTGTTCGCTACTTGGCGTATAGCTTCAATTCCTGCAGGTGTCCGCAGAGTTATCTCTATTACATCGACACCACCGGTCGACAAGGCCGTTGCTGTTGCAACAGCATTTTCAGATTTGTCAAAAACCACAACAGGCACTATTCCGCACTTTTCAATTCTTTTCAGCTCATCCATAAAATAATGATTATTCCTTTCATACCTCTTTTTATACAAGATGCCCATGAAGAAGAAGTGGTCATTCCATGCATCTTTCACAACTTTCTTTATATTGCCAATGGCACATCAGCTACAGCGTTACGCCATTTTTAAATATGGTAAAATCTTTTATTCCGCTAATTTCTGTCTTGGTGCATATCTCTCCGCTTGCCAACTTAACAATATACTTATAAAATTGCTCCGAGAGCTCATCTGCACACGCCCCGTTTACAAGTTCACCTGCATTGAAATCAATCCACTTACTTTTCTTGTGTGCAAGTGCTGAATTACTGGATATCTTTACAGTTGGCACCGGAGAGCCGAACGGCGTGCCTCTCCCTGTAGTAAACAGCACCACATGTGCTCCGCTGATGGCTAGAGCCGACGCGGCAACGAGGTCGTTGCCGGGAGATTGAAGCAAGTTAAGACCCTTTGTCTGCAATGCTTCCCCATATGGGAGAACATCTACAACTGCTGCACTTCCGCATTTCTGTGTGCAACCTAATGATTTGTCTTCGAGAGTTGTAATGCCACCGTCTTTGTTGCCCGGCGATGGGTTTTCATAAATAGGCTGACCATAATTTGTAAAGTATGACTTAAAGTCATTGATAAGCGAAACAGTTTTTTGAAAAACTTCTTCATTTATACAGCGATTCATGAGAATGGTTTCTGCGCCAAACATCTCAGGCACTTCTGTTAAAATTACAGAGCCACCTTCAGCCACCAAGCGCTCGGTAAACATGCCTACGAGAGGATTCGCCGTAATGCCTGACAATCCATCACTGCCACCGCATTTGAGTCCGATAATTAACTCCGATGTTGGGATATTCTCACGAATGTCATCTTTTGCTGATTCTATCAGCTCTTCGACAAGCCCAAGAGCTACCGAAATTTCATCTTCGACATCCTGACATATCATAAACTTTACTCTAGTTTCGTCGTATGGGTTAAGCATTTTTTTCAAATCTTCAATGCCGTTATTTTCACAACCCAAGCCCATTACCAGTACACCACCCGCATTTGGATGATTAATCAATCCGCACAAAGCTTTTTTTGTATTTTCGTGATCATCGCCAAGCTGAGAACATCCATAGGGATGCGGAAAAGAGAAAACACCTTGCACACTTCCTTGCAGTATATCTTGTGATTTTCTCACCACTGCTTCGCAGATTGGATTGACACATCCGACTGTTGGTACTATCCAAATCTCATTGCGGATTCCTGCTTTTCCGTTTCGTCTTTTAAAGCCCATAAAACTACCCGGTGTCTTTGTTTCGACTGGTTTATGTTCAGGATTATAGTTGTAAATAAGTTGCTCACTTAAGCCTGTGGTTAAATTATGAGTATGAACATGCTCGCCTATTTTTATATCCGCAGTTGCATAGCCAATGGGATAGCCATATTTGATTACCGGATTACCTGAATTGATATTTGTCAACGCAATTTTGTGACCGCATTCTATGTTGGAGACAGAAGTAAGCAATTTGTCTCCAACCACAAGCTCTTGTCCACGTTTAATAGGAGAAACTGCCACCGCGACATTGTCTATGGCGTTGATTCTAATAATACTCATGAAATCGACCTCTCTACTGCGCCACGCATTGTGTTCATGCGAATGGAATTCAATGCAGTAGCTACTTCACCAACCAATTCCGGTATCTTTGTCAAATCTTTTTTCCAAAATTCGACCTTGGATAAAAAGTTATACACAAGTTCCTCGACCTCAAGAGATTTGGTATTTGCAAAGAACTCAAGCACATTAGCATCATCACTAATCTCATAAGGCTCACCGTTGCGCATACCATCAGTGTAAAATACTATAAGTGCAGCGAATGAAAAGCATAAGTACTTCGGTAAAGCACCGGTTTTTTTATACGTTTCCAAAATTGTCGGCAAAACACGGACTTTAAATTTCGATGTGGAATTCAATGAAATTGAGAGCAAATAGTGTTTGATAAAAGGATTTTCAAATCTCTCCATTACAGAGTCAGCGAAAATTTTAACTTCATCTGATGGTAAAGGCACCATTGGAGCAAGCTCTTCATATACTATTTTTTCAAGAAATGTACGCAAAGTTTTATCTTCCATCATTTCCCCAACAGTATCTAAATTTGATAGATATGCGGCAAGGACTGAGGCAGTGTGTGCTCCATTGAGAATTCGAACTTTTCGTTCACGGTATGGCTCTAAGTTATCAGTGAAGATCACAGGAAGATTGGCTGCGTCGAGCGGAAACTCTTCCGCCACTTTAGGATTATTCGTTTCAATAACCCAAAGTGCAAATGGTTCGCCTGCTGCAATAAGATTGTCGTCCCAGCCGATATCTTTTTTCAAAGCATCAGCTTCGTCTTTCGGATATCCTGTTACGATACGGTCAACAAGAGTATTGCAAAAAGTATTTGCAGAAGTCAGCCAACTTTTGAACTCATTAGGCAACTCCCATAAATCTGCAAGTTTAATACAGCACTCTTTGAGTATTTGCCCGTTTTTGTCAATAAGCTCAACAGGGAGTATAATTAGGCCCCTATCGAGGCTTCCACCTGTGGCTTTGAATCGCTCATATAGAAATTTTGTCAATTTGCCTGGATAAGAGTTAGGCGGGCAAAGTTCAATCTTGTCGGACTCGTCATAAACTATACCTGCTTCGGTGGTGTTAGATACAATGAATCGCAAGTCATCGTTTTTTGCAAACGCGGCATATTCATCATAATCTTCATAAGCACATATTGCACCCGAAATGCAAGTGATGGCACGATTCTCAACATAAACCTTGCCATCCTTCTTGCCCCTGAGAAGCACTGTATATACACAGTCTTGCTTTTCCAGAAGCTCTACACTTCCAAAAGGAACGGCCTTAACAATCTGCACATTTCCATTAAACTCGGTCACTTCATTTGCCACATCGACCATATAATCTACAAAGGCACGAAGAAAGTTACCTTCTCCAAATTGCAAAATCTTAGTCGGGCGTTCTTTTTTTTGTATTTTTGTAATCATTTGCTACACCTTATTGAAGCCAAAGTAATTTAATGCATTGAAATAACTGATATTTGAAACCATCTCTCCAAGTGACTTCAAGTCGTTCGGATATTCGCCACACTCGACCCAATTACCGATTAGATTGCATAAAATGCGTCTGAAGTACTCATGGCGAGTATAAGACAAAAAAGATCTGGAGTCTGTCAGCATTCCAATGAAGTTGCCAAGTAATCCTCCGCTTGCAAGATTAATTAACTGAGCCTCCATTGCGGGCTTTGTATCATTAAACCACCATGCGCTGCCATGCTGAACCTTAGACATTATGGAGTTGCCTGGAAAACAGCCTGCGATTGAGACAAGCATTGCATCATCATTTGGGTTGAGCGAATAGAGGACAGTCTTGGGCAATTCGTTTGTTTGCTCCAGAAAATCTAGGAATGAAGCGATATTTCGGCTACATTCATAACTACTTATAGCATCATATCCTGTGTCAGGTCCAAGTTTGGCGAACATAGAAGAGTTTACATTTCGTAATGCACCATAATGAAGCTGCATTACCCATCCACGTTTCGAGTATTGCTTGCCCAGGAATGTCATCAAAGCTGTTTTGTACTGATTAATTTCAAGTGCAGTTAATTTATCGCCGGAGTAGGCTTTTAAAAATACTCCGGGAGCATATGTCTGCGCATTGGCTTCAAATGGCACATAATCCAGACCGTGGTCAGATGTAAGACAACCCATAGTATCAAAAAAGTCCATTCTTGACTCAAGAGCAGCATACAGGTCATCAAGCGACTTTATTTGTACACCGCTGACACTTTGGAGTGTCTTCAGATAATCAAAAAATGTCGGTTTGTCAATGTTTACAGCCTTGTCAGGACGAAACGTTGGTAAGACTTTCGTCTTAAGAGTATTATCTTCAGCTAACATCTTGTGCCACTCAAGAGTGTCTATGGGATCGTCTGTGGTGGCAATTGCAACAACTTTCGACTTTTCTATAATGCCGCGCACTGACATAGTGTCCTCAGCAAGTCTGCTGTTACAATGTTGCCAAATTTCGTCTGCAGTTTCCGGAGAAACTGTTAAATCGCAATCAAAATATCTTTTTAGCTCTAAATGCGTCCAATGATATATAGGATTACCTATCGCCTTTGGAATTGCTCTTGCAAACGCCAGAAATTTATCATAATCGCTACTTTCACTGCCTGTAACAAGCTTTTCATCCTCGCCATTTGCCCTCATAAGACGCCATTTATAGTGATCGCCACCTAGCCAAATTTGCGTCAGATTATCAAAGCGTCTATTTTGAGCGATTTCCTTTGGGTCTACATGGCAGTGATAGTCAATTACCGCCACTTTGGACGCATAGTCGTGATACAGTGTCTTTGCAGTTTCGTTGCAAAGCAAAAAGTTATTATCTGCAAAAGCTTTCACATCAAATCTCCATTCCTATGGCAATGTCTAATCAATCAAATATTATCTTTGTACTCGAGCACCGGCACCTTTCATAAGGCTTTCAACTTCCTTTTGAGATGCCATAGATGTATCGCCGGAGGTTGTCATTGCCAGAGCACCGTGACAAATACCGTAATTAAGAGCAGTAGCATAATCCTTGCCGGCCATAAGTCCATAAATCAGACCGGAAGCAAAGCTATCCCCACCACCGACACGGTCAAGAATCTCAAGACTCTCAAGTTCCATTCCTTGATATACCTTGCCCTCAGCCCAGCATATCGCAGACCAATCATTAATCGTAGCGGTCTTCACTGTCCGGAGAGTTGTACCGATGACTTTGAAGTTCGGATATGCCTGCGAAGCAGTGTTAATCATCTTCTTATATCCGTCAATATTTAGCTCAGAAAGATCATCCGTATGCCCCTCAACACTTAAGCCGAGACAAGCTATAAAGTCTTCCTCGTTGCCTATCATAACGTCAACATAGTTTGCAATTTCCTTGTTGATTTCCTGTGCTTTTTTAATCCCACCAATATCCTTCCAAAGTGAAGGTCTGTAGTTAAGATCATAGCTTACTATCGTGCCATGTTTTTTGGCCGCCTTACATGCCTCCAGTGCGACTTGAGCACTTGTTTCCGATAGTGCTGCAAATATTCCACCTGTATGAAACCACCTCACACCACACTGCCCAAAAATATATTCCCAATCAATATCTCCTGGTTTGAGGTTTGCGGCTGCTGTGTTTGCTCTGTCGCTTACTCCAAGCGCTCCACGCACTCCGAAGCCGCGCTCAGTGAAATTTAGGCCATTTCTCACACTGCGTCCAATTCCGTCATATGGCACCCACTTGACAAAGCGCGTATCCACGCCGCCCTGGAGAATAAAATCCTCAACCAAATATCCGATATCATTATCTGCAAATGCGGTTACCACAGCAGTATTAAGTTTAAAACATTTTCTCAGGCCGCGTGCGACATTGTATTCACCGCCGCCTTCCCAAGCCGCAAAACTTCTGGCGTTTTTTATGCGTCCCTCTCCAGGATCAAGTCTAAGCATTACTTCGCCGAGCGATAATTGGTCAAACATGCAATTGTCTTTTGATTTTACATTTAACATATTCAAGTCCTCCAAAATCACTGCTGACTAAGGCTGCTTGCCAATGTAGGCAAGGATGCCTCCATCAACATAGAGTATATGACCATTGACAAAATCGGATGCACTTGATGATAGAAATACTATAGGACCAGCCAAATCTTCCGGTAGACCCCAGCGACATGCAGGTGTTTTAGCAATAATAAAGGTATCAAATGGATGAGGGCTGCCATCGGGCTGCTTTTCTCTTAGAGGCGCTGTTTGAGTCGTTGCAATATAGCCTGGACCAATTCCATTGCATTGAATATTATGACCACCAAATTCGGAAGCAATATTCTTTGTGAGCATCTTGAGTCCGCCCTTTGCAGCAGCATAGGCAGAAACTGTTTCCCGTCCAAGCTCGCTCATCATGGAGCAGACATTGATTATCTTGCCGCTGCCCTTTTTGATCATGGATGGTAATACTGCTTTAGCCATGATAAAAGGTCCGGTCAAGTCAATATCAACGACCTCACGGAAATCCTGAGCACTCATTTCGGTCATTGGAATTCTCTTTATAATACCTGCGTTATTTACAAGAATGTCAATTACGCCAACTTCCTTTTCAATTTGCGAAATCATTTTACAAACAGCGTCTTCATCAGTTACGTCACATAAATAACCGTGAGCATCTATACCGGCTTGCTTATATGCTTGTACTCCGCGCTCTAATGAGGCATTATCTCGGTCATTGAAGGTTATCGTTGCTCCAGCCTTTGCCAATGCACAAGCCATTTCAAGTCCGATACCATGTGTTGCGCCGGTGACGAGCGCGACTTTACCCTTTAGTGAAAAATAATCCATAATATACTCCTATCTTAAATCGGTTGTGTTTATAACATCCATATCATCAAATTCTTGATTCTCTCCGCCCATTGCCCATATAAAACTGTAGTTTGAAGTTCCGCAACCACTGTGAATGCTCCAACTGGGACTTATTACCGCATCTTCATTTTGTACGACTATATGGCGGGTCTGTGTTGGTTCTCCATGTAGATGAAATACTACATTTCCTTCGCTGATTTCAAAATATGTATATACTTCCATACGACGTTCATGTGTATGTGAAGGCATTGTATTCCAGACACTTCCCGGATCAAGGCTTGTCAGCCCCATCATAAGTTGGCATGTTTCCAAAACATCAGGATGAATAAATTGATAGATGACACGTTTATTTGCAGTTTCTGATGCGCCTACCGGATTTTTTGCAGAATCAGCGATGCTGATAAATTTAGTCTCACACACTTTATGGGCGGGAGCACTTACCATATAAAACTTTGCAGGATTATTTTTATCACTACTTGCAAATGTAATTTTTTCGGTACCGCGCGCAATATAGAGACAGTCCTTGTAATCGAGTTCATAATTCTGACCATCGGCAACTATAGTGCCCTTGCCGCCAATATTGAATATACCAAGCTCTCGACGCTCCAAGAAGAATTTAGTTCCGAAATTCTTCCAAACATCCATTCCCTTTTCTATAGGTACAATTTCATTTACAGGCATGCAACCGAGAGTTGTCATGCGGTCAACGTGGCTGTACACTGCCACGACTTCGTCCGGCTTATAAAGCCCTGTTATCAAAAATTCTTCGCGAGTTTCCTCTGTGGTATACCTCTTAAAATCATTTTTTCCTGTTGAGTATCTGATGTCCAATTTAATTATCTCCCTTCATCAATCGCCTTATTTCTAGAATATCTGCATCAACGCTTTCTTCTTTAACATGCTCTCGCAAAATTGGTATATTGCAATTAAATTGCTTGAGCCAATCAAAAATCACATTGTAGCTTATACTTCCCTTACCTATATTGCGCCAGATTTTATCTCTGCCTTCAAGCACCACATCTTTAACATGCAATGCTACAATGTCCTTACCAACTATTTGTAAAAACTTATTATAAATTTTGTTTTGATTATCAATGTCACTTTGTGTAAGAATTAAGTTCACCGGGTCAAATATGACTTGCAGTTTTGTTGAATTTACTTCGTCTAAAAGTCTTCGCGTCAATTCAGCAGAATTTAGAGTATGATTTGCAACGGTTTCAATAGCGACAATCACGTTATGCTTTTCTGCACACTCAACCATCCGCAACACACTGTCTTTTAGATTTTGGTAGGCTGATTCGCGTTCTTTGGTCATGTCAGGCGGAAAGTCGGTTGTTTCAGTTCCTATGAGCCGAGCACCCAGTTCTCTTGCATGTTCTATACCTGCAAGAAACTTCTTGACTTCAAGTAGTCTAGCATCCTTATCAGAGTAACCAATCTCGACATAACAACCTAAAACACCAATCTCAACTTGATTTTCTTCAAAAGCATGTCGTATAGAGTCAAGTATTGGTTTATCAACATCATCAATCGAATTGATACCATCTATTGCCTTAGTGAGAGCCAGCTGAGCGGTCTCAAATCCTGTCTCCCTCAGTTTTTTTGCAAGAGCAGAGGGCTCCATGCGCCCAAAGTCGTGAGCACGCATACCAAGTTTCATAATTAATTAGATCCTCCATTCTTAGGGTGAGGGGCTTCGAACTCCTAGCTATTTTCTTAAAACTTCGGCGTATGCCATGAGGAAAGGAGCAACGCCTTTGGCATCATTGTTTACTTTTGGTTCGGAAATATAATATTCATAAGTGCCATCTCGCTCCTTGTAATCTCCTTTGCCGGGATACACCCCTAGCCCTGCAACCAGACATATATCGCGAAGCACTGGCACTCCATCTGACTGTGCGAGTCTTGAGCTGACTATTGAGTCAAATACCCGCTTGCCTTTGGCAAAATAACTTTCAGGCAAAAACTCAAGTCTTGAGCCTTTCATAAGAGCATAAGCAAGAGCCGCACTGGAACTGGTTTCTAAATAATTGCCTTGGCGGCCGGGCATATTAGTCACTTGCCACAGCATTCCGGTATCAACATCCGAAGCTCTGAGCAAAGCATCAATCACTTGTTTTAAATGGATTATGAGCGTTTCTCTCTCATAAAACTGTTGCTCATCAATTTTTTCGGCAGTATCAAGCAGTGCCATCGTATACCACCCTATTGAGCGGCTCCAAAAATTCGGACTTAGTCCGGTCACGGGATTAGCCCAGAAGCATTCAAGTGCCTCATCGCGACCGTGGTACAAAAGGCAGCTTTCTTCGTCGCGCATATTTTCATAAACATTTTTAAATTGTATGTAAATATCACGGATATTCTCACTTCTATTAAATAACGTTTCATATTCAGCATAAAACGGCATTGTCATATAAAGTCCATCTAGCCAGATTTGATTTGGATAAATGAGTTTATGCCAGAAGTTCCCCGATTTGGTTCTCGGTTGCGACTTGAGCTGATCATGCAATTTGTCTATGGCTTTTCTGTACTTACTCTTTTCACGGAGCTTCCATAGTGTGAAAAGAACTTTTCCTCCATTTATATGGTCAGAGTTATACTCATCTTTACTATATCCCAGAATTGAGCCCTCATCATAAGTGCAAAAGTCGATGAAATTATCTGCAAAATCTAAATATACATTGTCTGCAGTTGCATCATATAAATCCAAAATTGCTTTTATCATACATCCATCTACATAATTCCATCCGGGAGGTATATGCCCAAGAAGAACCTCTATATTCCACGCTGGGCGGTCTGGTGTAGATTGCGAAATTAGATGCTTAATTAAATCAGTTACTCTATCGTACATGCAGCCGTCTCCAAGTTCTCAGTCACGACAATATGCTCACCATCAAAATGGTTTTCAGAAAGCACAGGGTCTAAAGTGTTCTTAATGTAAATTCCCAAATCTTTAATTAAAACTTCATCTGTCATCATTTCAGGACATTGTACGTTGCGATTTGGAAGGAAAGAAAAAAACGAATGTTCAACGACAATATTTCGGATGGGACTTTCCGGCAATCCTGCAAGAAATATTGCCGATCCTGAAATTTCACATGCAGAAATATTTTTTAGAGAAATATCTCTCACTACAGGTGTTTCATCTCCGACCGGGAGTGGGAGTGATGAACGTACATAGTCGCTGTGACCATCAGGGTCGCAATTGTAAAACATATTTACTGTAAAGCAATTTGCAACACCTATCATTTGGACATTGTCCACGGAAATATCCTCAATAACACAAGTACTTCCGCGTCCGCGTCTTGTTTTAATTCTAAGCCCTCTATCAGTCTGCCTAAACAAGCACTGTCTAACACGCACATTCCTTGCTCCGCAGGAAATCTCAGAACCTACAACGACTCCACCATGCCCTTGCTCCATAAGGCAATTACGAATCTGTATATTTTCACTTGCCTTAAAATGGTGACGACTCATGAAAAATTTGCCTGATTTAATTGCGATACAATCGTCCCCAACATCGAAACGGCATCCAACTATCTCTATATTACTACTGCTATCAGGATTTAAACCGTCGGTATTGGGAGAGTTTGGGTCGCTTTTTACATATAGTGCAAAAAATTTGAGATTGTCGCTATAAAAAGGATGGAGATTCCATGCCGCACTATTTTGGCTTGTAATACCGGCAAGAGTAATATCGTTACAATGGGCGAGGAACAGGTTTCTTGGTCTCCACGCTTTATTCTTGGTTTTATGTTCTATCCAAAACCCACTTTCCATACCGCTTCCATTTAGAGAGCCTGCACCATATATGCGGATTTTTTCGACATTTGAACCATAGATCAGACTTGTGAAACAGTCAAGCGGATTGCCCTCCCAAGTTGCATTTGCCAGGGCTTGCGAGTGGTCGTAATTTTTCAGATATCCCTTTATCGTGGCAAGGTGTTCGCGTCCCGGAATTTGACAGATTTGTGCACCTTCTTCAAGGTAAAGGTCAATCTCGCTTTTTAGGAGAACGCTTGATACCATATATGTTCCCTTTTTTAATCGAACAACCGAGCCGGACGGGGCGGTGTATATCGCAGTGTTGATTGCCATTGTGTCGTCTTTAGTTCCATCACCTGATGCACCAAAATCCGAGACATTCAACACAAACCCGGCCTTTTCGGTTTTGTGTTCAAAAAAGAAATTTTCATCTATGAATTTTAACTCAACATCATAAAGACTATCGGGCTCAAGACCAAAAACGCTTATTACATTCTTGGTGTCTGATAAAAACAGCTCTCCATTAATTAACATTTCATATGGATTTTCAAGTTCATAGACTCTCTCGTTTACAAGTTCCATTACAAAGCCAAAAGGAGTATTGAGCAGGATTTTATGCATCATTTTCCTCCTGTGCAGTTTTAATATTCTTACTCCAATCGACCTTAGTTTTGGTTGCAACTTCATGACCGCCGACACGACCTAAGAGAACCGGGAAGCAAACCAAATAACAGCTAAACATCTTAATGAAAGCTTCTCTTTGCAACAGAATTGACATATCAAGTGGCCTGTCAGGCTCTGTGGAAACAATCTTCAATCTAAAAAAAGCTTTACCTATGGTCTGGTGTGTTTGGAGAAAGACATACTGTATTCCTGCGATGATTGCAATGGCCAAAATTAGTACAAACACTGCGCCGATTGTAGGCTGTATTCCAAAATCAGTAATTGCAGGATGCACTACTAACGCTAAAAACACAAGCACTCCTAAGCTGGTGAATATATCCACAAGCTGAGCCAAAACCCTTGCAACAATCAACATAGGTAACTCCTCCTGGTGCTTACTATTCTTTTCCACCTGAGCTTGCTACACCTTCAACAAAGAACTTGCTACATGCAAAGAATATAGCCAATGTAGGAATAAGCGCCATGAATGCGGCGGCAAATATCTGCGCAAAATGGGTTACTTCATAGTCTGTCATCAGACCTCGTAGCGCTAAGGACAAGACGCGCATATCAGGTGAGTTGAGGAAAATAAGAGGTCCTTGGAAGTCGTTCATTCCCCACATGAATGTAAGCAATCCAACAGTGATGATGATTGGTCTCAAAATCGGTACCAGTATATATAGTAACGTCCTTATTGGACCACAACCATCAATTGCCGCAGATTCATCCAACTCTCGTGGAATTGTTCTCATAAATTGAATTATCATAAAAACAAAGAAAGAAGTAACTGCAAAGAATTCTTGAATGTACAGGGCGGTAAAAGTATCAATCAGATTTAAGTCTCTATAGAGCATGAAAATAGGTATTCTAAATGCAAGCTCCGGCATAAGTAGTGTCACTATTACCGTTGTAAAAACTATTTTTTTGCCACGGAATCTATATCGTGCAATGGCATATGCAGTTAACGTACACGAGATGATAGTGCCAATAACCCTTGGAATCAAGAATCTTAGAGTGTTCATATAATAAAATGCCATAGTGTTGCGAGCAGAAAGCTGCCACGCAGCGGCAAAATATTCGGTTGTTCCTCGACCGGGAGGCGGGAAGATGTTTAAATTTCCAAAAATATCAGCGTTGTGTCTAAAAGATGAACCAATCATCCAAAACAACGGGTATGCCAGAAAAAGGCCTACAGCAGTCAAAAGCGTGTATCGAATGGCCGCATTGATTTTCATCTTGGTACTCATTGCACCTAGTCGCTTTGTATCCATTTGTCTTGCCCCTCCTCTAATCGTTGTAGTGAACCCAGTGTTTTGATGACAAGAATAGAATAACTGTCAAAATACCGATAGCCGCCAAGTAAAGCCAAGTCATCGCTGATGCTACGCCGAATTGGAATCGCACAAAAGCATATTCATATATTAATATGTTGAGAAAATCAGTAGCTTGGTTTGGACCTCTGTTCGTTATAAGGTAAGCTGCATTGAACTCTTGAAAGTGGCGGAGTAGCACGTTTATTGTGTTAAACAAAATTACCGGCGTTATGATTGGTAATGTAATGGAACGAAATTGTCTCCATTTTTTAGCCCCGTCAATTGAAGCTGCCTCATATAACGAAGGTGAAACATTTTGCAAGGCTGCAAGGAAAATCAACATCACAGACCCAAATTGCCATGCTGATAGAAAAATCAGCGTAAATGGAGCAAAAGTCTCAGAGCGCAACCACGATACCGGTTCAAGCCCAATAGCACTGAGAACCGCATTGACCGGTCCATTTGCGGAAAAGACCTGTGTCCACAAAATAGCGACAGCCACGTTCCCCCCTAGTATGGAGGGAACGTAATAAGCTGTCCTAAAAAGGTTTACCCCTTTTAGCTTAAAATTAAGAATAAATGCGATGAATAGTGCGCTTGCCAAGACCATTGGTGTTCCCAAAAGAACATATCTCAGCGTAGCGATTACTGAGTTCCAGAAGGGTGGAAAGTCGAACAATAGCCATCGATAATTGTCAAGCCCGACAAATCCACGATCTCCCAGTATAGGGTGAAAATCCCTCAGGCTGTACCAAAATGACATGATTATAGGGTATACCCTGAATATAAGCATTCCGAAGAACCATGGCAATAACAGCACATATGGTGCAAGCTTTGATTTGTGATTTATTTTCACAGAATTCTGTTCTGAGTTGCGCTTGGCTTTTTTGAGTGCCTTTTCGGGTTTTACCATGTTTTTTGATGACGCCATCATAATTATCACCTCATGCTATCTCATACTATCTCATGCTGTCTAATGCTGATTGCTGTTCACTTACAAATCTCTCTGCCGCTGTGCGTGCATCGATACTACCAAGTCTGAATGCTTCCATAATTGCAAAGCGGGGCTGACGCATGTTAGGATCTTCAAAGAGTGGACACATTGGAGCTTGGAATGCTGTAAGTAGATCTACACCTTCTGATTGCAGTCCCCACACTTGACCTTCACGCTCTGCAATAACAGCAGCAGTTCTGGACATTGGTACTCCGAGCTGGTGAGCAATGGTGAGAAGTGCCTCTTCGTCAGTGTACAGGAAGTTGAGAACATGAGCGGCAACTTCCGGATGGTCTGAGTTGCGAGAAATGGTATGAACCAAAGAAGGTCTTTGCATTATTTGCTGACCGCCGCCTGATGAAACAGCTGGAAGAAGAGCTATTCCAAGACCATCAAGATTGTTATCCATGAAGTTTCCGCCAGACAAGAAGATATTTGACACCCACTCGAAGGCAGCACCGCCGCGACCTTGCATCCAAACAGGATTGGTTGCGTCATGCGGAGGTTCTTGTTGCTCAAAGGAAGGAATTGTGTTTGTTTCGATCATGCGTCCGATTAAGCTATATACTGCATAAACTTCGTCAACAGTGTGAAGCATACGACCATCTGCTTGGAGATTTCTGCCAGTTTCGTTGTAAAGGATAGAAAGTATTATGATATCCAATGTTTCCGGACCAAGCGGGAAGAATGCGTATGTGTTGTTGCCTTGGTCAAGAGCAGTATTGCCTTCTGCAACCAGAGTTCCGTATGCAATGAGCTCATCCCAAGTAGAAGGGAAAGTGGTTAACCCATGTGCTTCAAGCATTTCACGGTTGTAAATCATAACACGACCTGTCATGCCGTGAGGTACACCGGCAAGCTGTCCATCAGAAGTAGTTGTAAACTCAAGCATTTCGTTTGACCATTCAGATAGATCAAGAATGTGACTTACAGTGCTCAAATCAAGGAAAACGTTTGTTCCGGCACCAAAAGCATGAACCCATGCGTAATTGACTTGCATGATGTCTGGTTCTGTTTGACCTGCAAGCTGAATAACCATATTATCCATCCAGCCAGCAAATGCGCCGAACTCAGATTCGATAGTGATGTTCGGATATCTTTCCATGTAGATGTCCAGGGCTGCCAAAATAGCTTCGTGACGTGCATCGCCACCCCACCAAGAAATGCGAATTGTTGCGGGTTCTCCGTTGTTAGGAAGCCAATCTTCATCAATAGCATCCGGTGGTGGAGTT
>Ga0123355_10003872_pt1 | contig 21646 bp, 13 predicted proteins | sample TergutEmb28metaG_3_FD_89872 | JGI IMG/M metagenome (GOLD analysis project Ga0123355, IMG submission 89872) | Embiratermes neotenicus P1 segment gut microbial communities from Petit-Saut dam, French Guiana - Emb289 P1 | ecosystem: Host-associated > Arthropoda: Insects > Digestive system > Gut ...
ATCTCCATAACCGTTCAACTTTGGATATAGGTGTTTTGGGTTATATCGGTATAGTTTAACATAAGGAACACTCTCCCGAAGTCTGGCACATTCCTCCTGGGACACCCTGTATATATATATATACAGGAGGGACAAGCTTCCCTGCAATATTCACCAAACATAGTTCATGGAGAGTACAAGCAGATGGTGAAATACAATAGCGAATACTGCCAAAAATCTTACAATCACCACCCTTGTAAAAATGTTTTATGTGGTCTATAAACAGAATAAATCCTCACCTGTGAATGAGTGTTGGTCCATGTACACTCCAAATTTACTGGAAAATTTACCACACAACTATAAACACTACATTATGTGCAAATCTAATTCAAGTGTTATTGGTCAAATATAGCCATCAACTTATGTGGAGTTCAAAACAAAATATAAAGTTATCAAAAATGGCTCATTATGCTACAATTTAATGCATAAAATATAGTATATGTCTCATTAATTTGAAGCATAATGAACTAAGCAAAATATAATTTCAGAATCTGTGCAGTATCACACGTGCAATATGAAGTTTTGCAACAGTAAAGAGTTATGCCTTGAAAATGTGTCTAATCTACTACAGTACACCTTTCAACTCATTATTTTATATATAATGGACTTCACAAAGCCACTAGAAAAGCACACTTCTTTGAAGTATTAGAAGCTTATATCTTCTACCAACCTATACAGACCAGCCTTTTACCACAAAAAGTACCACCTGTAACTTGATTTCAGTTATAACCAGTCGAACACTCAAATGGAAAAACATATCTGCTCACTAAATGTTTATCTGTGTGTCCTCAACTACCGCTCCAAATCCTCCTTAGTCCATGCTTTGTGACCATTCTCATATCTCATTCTACACTACACAACCTCTGCAGCTGATAAGGCACAGTTACATAAACTACATATCAAAGTACTAATAAGAATAAATATATACATACAAGCAATACATACTTTTATGGGTGGTTAAACATCTGCCTACACAGTCCAATTATCCAACTACAACATTTGATTTTTGTAAATTAAGACATGCAATACTAGAAAACAAATATAATATAAGTGTTGTGGTCACCTACATCACTCACCCCATCCGTGCGGAGGATTTTTGACTTCAGCCAAGACAGGTAGTAGACCCGCACCCTATTCTTCTTTCCTGAGATAGTCACCAATATGTTCTGTCCCTCCAGAACCTCCATCTGCTGGAATCGACGCCTTGAGATCAGCTGATAAACCTTCCCCTGACCACTGCGATCCAGCAGCATTAGACCATTCTCTGTCCCAATTAGCAGATTCACACCTGTGCCATGAATTATACAATACCTTTCATACAGCAAGTACAAAATCTGATGGGGCAATCACAAGCACCTGTAATATATACCATTAATGGCTTCTAAAACAAAAGCCACACTTTCAATGTGAATGCACTGCTGGTGACCTTGCTTTCATACTTCTCAAAATAAAATAGCAAGCCTGTAAAACTACTGCACACAGATGTGTTCAGCAGGATGAACTATGAATACTTCTCAAGTATTTATTGTGATATCAAATATTTACAGTACTTAATCAAATATGCAGTATAAGAAAGTACTTACCATCTTATGTAACATGGTATGTTAATATATTCAAAACAAGAAACTCTGGCAACCTGTGCATTTGTTTGGAAAATTACGTGTAACTATTTAGTTTATCTTTGTACACATCTGGAAACCAACGCTAATTGCCAAGTATGAACGTTTGGAAATCTGGGGAGCATACCAATTTTGTTTAACAGAGGGAGCATAACAATTTTTGTTTAACAATCTTAAACTCTGTAACACTAACAGAACACTGTACTGGCCATCTAGATTCTTCTTACAGATTTTTCAGTTTTTACAGCCAATTCTGATTCATGTAAAAAATACTTAAATAATTTTTGGCTATCAGGAAGTTACATATCAAAAGGCGACATTAGTCCTAAGTCAATAAAACTTCAAATCTTCAGTATTGTCTTCATTACTAATCATTCAGTTTCCTATACTTATTACTGAAATAATAAACAACATAAGGCTGAACATGTGAATTCATTCATATCTTTGAATGGGATGCATCCTGCTACAGCTGACAACATTGTAGTTCCAGTAGCAAGCCCATGTTTCTCCATTTAAGATACAGTGTCAACAACAACTGAGGCTTTACAGTTCCATGCTTCAGAGTTTAAGCAGCAAAATAAATGCAACACATCACTCACCCCAGAGAGCAGCACACAGGATCTCTGAATTAAACCTCTTCTTGTACTTGCGAATTTCAGGTGTGTCAGAGCCCACATCGTGTGATGTTGGTGTCACATTTACATTTACATGTGATTCCCGGCGTGTAGGGCCTGAACCACCAGCACCAAATCCAAAAGTAAGAAACGAACGTTGTTTCTGTTGAAGTGGATGAGTAGGCAATTTAGAAACAGCCTGGCGATACTGCAACCCAAACAGTTGGTCATCAATACAACATATAAATGGGGATAAGAGACAGAAAGGAAAAAGCACCTACATATCGTACTGAGTCCAACAACCTACTGTCTGACAGTTGCACAGAATAATGAGCAAGCACTTACTTCTCTTTTATAGTAGAAAAATTTAGCCCATAATCAAAAAGCCTTTATTATTTTCCTTTTATCCAAGTTAAAACGTATTTACATCCCCTTTTTAATTCAAATAAATAATTTTGCTGTGTGTCAAAAAATTACACCCTAATCTCCTACTTCCAAACAAAAGAATCTTATGTATGGACCAAAAAAAAAAAAAACAGAGGTTAGACACATGTTGCTGAAACCATAAGCATTAACAGCTACTTTTGCACAATTAGTTGTTTCAAACATGGCAGCAAGATCTCATGGTTATTTGAGCATATTACATACAGCAGACAAGCTCTGTTAGGCCAAAAACGTCACCTCAGCCAGGACTTGAAATAGCAAACACATAGTCTGCAGACTAATTAGTTCTTTTTACTAACCATCACTTATAACAAATTAATTTAAATCCATCTGATTAACACAAGGTTGTAAATATCATGTTTCAAAATACATGGGTCTTATAACATGTAAAATACTATCTGCGGATGGCTAAAACACTGTACCTGGTATTATGTGTAAACTTCTACAACTTTAAGCTAATATTCTAGCCACAAAAAGCTACATGAACGTTTAGTGGCCTAGGCTTCAATGGTGGTTCTCAAAACCACATCTCATCACAATTCATTCAGAAGAATGGGAAGGTACACTCTAGTTTGGAGTACATGAACTTTTCAAATACATTACTTGCCATTCTGTACACATGTTTTATCTCAATTTTCAGACATAAATCAACTGCTGTAAAGTCAAACAACAGTGTAAAACCACCTCCAGAGTCACACTATTAATGCTATAAACTGCTGAGCATGGTTTTCAAAATTCATACATTACACAAAAAATGTTTCAAATCCTAGATGTAGATGTTAAAATAAGAAATCTCATTTTTTTTCATTATTTAGCCGTGCAATAGTAATTAATTATACCAATTAGCCAGCTTATTGCACTTAATTTTATTATACATATGTTAAAACAAGTAATTTTATAACATTTTATATTGTTTTAACGTATGTATAATAAAATTAAGTGCAATAAGCTGGCTAATTGGTATAATTAAGAAATCTCAAGTTGCAGACATTAGTACAAAATCTACTTCATGTCATCTATCACATCTTTTGCACTACAAAATGTCTGACAATGACAGACCTTTTCAGTCACACAACCACCAAGTCACAGAATTATTTTATTAGCCACTTTTAGGGCATTCAAGCCTTACTGCTATGCTGTAAACTTGATTTAATGCAAGAACTAACATTGCATACCTCTACAAGTTCTCATCTTCACAAAGTGTACACTTTTAACATAAAAAAGCACAACAAAAGTGTGAAGGGATAATATGGAAGGCTACTGATTAAAACAAAAACTAAACTCAGTTCTTTCATGGCAAATATATATGACACAATTGAGTTGTCCCACCCCTTTTTTTGAGGGGGGGAGGGGGATGAAAACCACTTAAAATCGGATTAAGCATGTACTTGGGCAATTTCAATAAATTCACATACAAATATTCTGCATAAAGTCTACAGCCAATTTTTAATTACAGAAATATTTTTTTGAATAACTGCCAACATGAAAGCATGACTCAAGTTCTTTGTATTAACTGTTCATTTCTTACCACAGTTACATGACACACAGACAACTTTACATATAAATAAGGCCTTTACACAAGACATACCATATCATCAGCTAAATTTTTGAAAGGTATTAATACCCTATACATCACAGCATTATATTAGAAGCATTGGAATATCACAAATACATGTTAAAATTGGGTAATTTCTACCTGATCTACCAAACACTACACATTACAACAGGGTTACCATATATCCTTCACAAAACAAGAGGACACTTCCCACATATTGACCACAAAAGAGCGCATATCAGTAGAAAAGGTTAAAAGAGAACACACATACAGTCAAAATTTTATTGCATAAAGTCCCTCTCAATGTTTCTCTGCTAATAGCTCTTTAAATTTCATAGGTATGAAATTCAGAGGAAGACGTTCTCTAGGTATGTTTTGCACCCAGTTCAAGTTGTTCAGAATTTCTGTGCCAAAGATTTCTGAGACATTCCGAAGGTCAATTGGTAAACTAGTATTTTTTTTTAAACACACACTGCTAATATTCTAATTATGTAATCATGGTAGCAGAAGCAACAGTAGAAATAATTTTTTTTTGCATTTTCAGTAATATTAAAATAGGCACAAACATTATAAAATAACAAACAGTAAACATCCCACCTGGATGGAAATTTTTGTGCTGGAAAAGAGGATACGTCCTGGGAAAAGAGGATATACAGTAGCCTATACTAAAAATTAAAAATTGTCAACACATGCATATAAGTTATGTATTACATCTTTCCACTTTAATACAAAGATTTTGGACAGCAACACTGATGTTAATTTAAAATGATATGCAAAAATAATGAAGAAAAATTCCTGATTTCTTGGACGTGGTGGACAAAATACAGAAGACCCTCAGTAAGAACAGCTGGAAAATGAATTTTAATTATATAACTGAATGAATGATTGCATTCCAAATGTTGTGCCCATGTGAAGTATAAATACTTCTATCAACAAGAAATCTGCTAATACAACTATATTATGTGTATATTTACATCATAACCAGGCTACGCATTTTGAAGTCACAGTGCCAACTTAAGGAAGGCTTGCAAACACATTACAATTTCCATATAGCATGAACCAACAAGATGCACTATTTGCTATTAATTTATTTCAACAGTAAGACTCTACGTGTTTTGAACAGGCTTGCTGCTCATCGATAAGCAGCAAGCCTGTTTGAAACATGTAGAGGCTTACTACTGAAATAAATGAATAGCAAATAGTGCATCTTGTTGGTTCATGTTATACATATATATCACGATACACTGTCAACAACACATAAAATTACAATTTGTTTATTATTATTAATATACAATGGCCTTTATATGTACTTCCAGTTTGGTGTGGAAGCTGATACAGAACTGTTATTTATGCTTCTTATTAAGAATTTGTGTCCTTCACATTTCAGAATTGCAATCAAATAATATGCAAAGAACAGTGAACTAAACTCGCTTCCTCACTTCCATACAAGTTAAGCTAATCATTTTGGCACAGCAGAGGGTATTAACTAACATGTATATGCCTCAGCAACACTGTGTTACTACAAAGGAAATAAGACAGGAAGCCTTAATTCAAGCTAAAAAATGTTATGGGGCTTGAAAACCTGTCATGGCAAGCATATGGTAATACAGCACCATTGTGTTCACATATACTAGTACCAGTGACATGCCTGGATTATTAAAGAGACAACTGAGGGTGATACCAGGTCAGCTTGGCCTTCCATCCACGCTAAGAAACAAGTTGATGCTCAACTCTCAAAAACAAGGGCTTAACATTCAACTGTTTTAAATTGCAGAGGCAATGTGAACTACAAATTTTTACTCCAAGGATGTCTTTTTCAGTGATAATGATATTTAAATTTACTGTCACTATCAGCATCAGAAAAGCTGTAACCTCAGTATAATGTGATGGTGGACACTGCACTGGATGTCCAAAACATTTTTGGTGAAATATCAAGTACTGTAAGTTTTGCTACTTGCACAGATAACTGCTAGGCAGAAACAGGAGTCCTTTCAACTGCTGCCAATACATTACTGTAGGAAATGTCTTTTGTACTTACAAAGAGATGAATTAAATCAGACACAACCTAGAAAGAAATTTCTTGCACTACTGGTTCAAGAGCCATTAAGGCAAGAAATTGCCTTCCCAACATCAATGTGTTACTGTCCAAAAACAGATCCTGTATCTCAGCCAACACTTTCCATTACAAACCACCCAAAAGTTTGCATTTCAGCACAGCAGCTTCATCAGATGCATGTAAATGTGGTAAGACTGTTAGTAAAGCAAAACATACATGGTGATTAGAGATCAAAGTTAAAAGCACACACTCTGTTATAAACTGAAAAAAGGATTACTGTAGTTTTAGATAACAGGTAATATGTGCATACTTACATAATAATTAGTATGCTCTTGATTCCATTTTGCCCCCCGCCCGTTAGTGGGTTTTTGCACCGAAGAAGAGACAATTAAAAGTTATTAGTGTTTGCAAATAAAAAAGTGCAATTAAAGTCTCTTACAAATTATACTGTATAATTCTCATGTGTAGATTATGGGAAACAAATGATTAAATGATAAATTCTTAAGAGGAACTGGTAAATGTATGATGAAATGTCAACATCTTCTGAAGTCAAACTACAGAGGCATGAAAAGTAACCAGTTAGTAATGGAATCAACAGTTCTCAGTCTATGTGACAACAATTGTATTATCATACAACGATTAACTGGAATAATAACCACTACTCTGACAGAGTAAAACACTATTATATTGAAAAAACTGTAACATTACCTGCCACATATATTCATGTACTTCACAACAATGAATTTCAGAATTACGCCTTACGACAATGATATTCCAACACATAAGCAAGGAACTGCAGCTGTAAATCTCTTTATACTATTAAAGGTATGCATATAAAATGAAGGTTTTCAAATATTTACTTTTGATTATGATAAACTTTTATATTTTATGCATAACAACAATCCCAATTGCTATTTTGAACCAACCGTGGTAAGCAGGCAGCATGCCAACCAACAATATCATACAACACCAGATGAGGAAAAACATGGACTTTTTGTATTAAGTGTACAAATTTGGTATGTATTTGAGGTTTCTGTTCTGCAGGGATATGATGTCATGTTGCAGCACAATTGGTTGCCAATGCTTCACAAAAATACAGTGCTCTCTAACATCAGGAACCAATTACCAACTCCCACAGCATCATATCAAAGAAGAATGGAAACCTCCACTATACCACTCCTTAAGACCTAAAAACTGCCACAACCATGCATACAAATCTGAAATTTAAATTTGCACCTGACAACTTAAAGACATTGCCATGGAAATAAAATCTGACAATTTCTGTTAAATATCCTCTTTACTGAACTGTGAAGAAAAAAATGAAGGCTTATGTTGGAGAAAAAATTATTCACTTCACTAATAAATTACAGAAAAGATGCCCCCCACTATAATGTGCTTCACCAAGTGCTGGTTTTTTAAATTGTGCTCTGGCCAATTGCTTTAATTTTACTTTGTGCAGAAATGTTACACAGATGAACTAGTTTCTGAATGTTTGAATTTGTGTTTACCACATTTTGTGTTACTTACGGCCAAGTGAAGCAAGTTGGCAAAGAGTTGAATGGAGGGGGGGGGGGCATGTTTTGCAACACAAAGCTGCAAGAAATCACAGCAGCATGTAACCATAACTTAGTTTTGGTTTTAAACAAACAAGACTGTGGATATATTCAAGAGTGTTTTTAATAGCTTATGGACAGCCATTGGGAAGAACTGATGAAAGAGGAGCTCATGGAAACACAGCCCCAGACATCTGCTGAAAGAAACAGAAGATAGCAGCAATAGTGAAACAGAATCCAACAGTAGGAAGGAAAAAAGGTTGGCTGAGACTTTTCATTGTCTCAGAAGTTGTCTTTCTTATTTCTGAGACAATGACCCAGATATAGACCGAAGACGACAGGTTGCCAGGAGTGGAGATTGCTGCCAGCTTCTACAGGCTCACCTACTGTGAAAATAAAAAAGCCAAAATCCCACTTGTCTTCATTCACTATTCAAGAGAAAGATGTACCCTGACACTCATCAAAAAGAGACATATTTTTTAATAAATAAAACACTGTTTTGCTAAGAAAAATTCTATATATTGTTCATAAAATGCATGCCTTTATGCTATGTACTTATAACTGTTAATCTGATTGCTGAAATACACCTCATATTGGGAATTATCACTGAAACACTAAAGTTGAGAATACAAATTAGATCTAAGAATATATATTCTTACAGGAAAATTTCCCTTGTTTACTATCACTTCACTTAGTGCTGTGTTTTATTTGATGCACATAGTACTAAGTGAATAATGGCTCCTCTATAATTCCTGTGTTTAGTCTTGTTTATTTGTCCATAAAATAAAAACTCCAATGACGTGCAGCAATTGTTTTTTCAAAACTTCCATTACCAACATGATGAATCATAACCTCTGTAACTCCATCTTCATAAGATGTAATTATTAACATAAATCAGTCTCAAGCTCATATACAAGCTTACAAGGTCAAAAAAACTGGTACATACTAACATGCCAGTCCATTCTGCAGCCATCATTCCATTCACACATCAAGCTATTTCACTCAACTTGCATTTCCTCCATACAGAATATATATATATAACACTTGCCTGTCAAAGCACATGTACAGAATATGAATGTACTGCTAAGGGCTCAAACATTCTCAGAAATTCTTCTCATCCTATTTTATGTGAACAAACAAATTTGAATATTGGAAAAACTCAAGGGTTAAACATCCAAATTCACAGTTATACTTCTACTATACTGCTCATTACTTTTGTGCACCTTTCATTCTTTATCAGACAGCACTTTGTTTTGCTTAACACCAAACTGCAGTTCAGAAATGCAACCCATCACTCTTCTTCAACACAAGGACAGTTTTCAAACTTCCATAACAGAATTCTTCAGCAAACCTGACAATAACTAGGACTACTAAAAACATAAGGCAAACAGGACTTCAGTTCAAGTCTGTCCAGGAAAATTAAAATAATGTTAAAACAGAATCCCCCAAGCTCCTGTGCTATGTACAACCACAGACTGCCCAACAGCACCTTCAAAGAAACCATAGCATCAACCCTTCTTGCCTTGAAAATACATATGAGCATTTACAATGATCATGGATTGGTTTTGTCTCAAAGGTATACAACAGCAAACCCACGCTGTATCAAAAGAATAAATATGTAAGTCAGCCAGCTGCAATCATGCACCACCTCTATTAAAACGACTCAAATATAATCACATGTTCCAAAGTAATGGAAATAATAACTGCCTACTCATTACAGCCAGTACTTTTTCAACTAAAGTACATAACAGCATGCCCAGTTACAAACATGATGAAAACAAAAGACCTATTCAAATGTAAACAGTTTGAATCCAATCACTGTTGCCAAAACAAAATGGTTGCTCAGTTACTGAAATATTTCCTCCTGTATTCCTAACGGACAGTACTACATGATCAACATGGACAACAATCCTAATTCCTCTGTCAAAAATAAAAAAAGCAAAGTTTTCCCAATGCATGATATTAACACATATAAGGCGAGTGCAGGTACATAACCCTGGTGTAAGATGGAGGTGAGTGGTCAACTTCACGCCCCATCTGCTTTATACCTGAAAAGAATCCCAGTATCAATCGAAAAGGGAGCTGGATAGGCACCACAGCCAGTCTGGATAGTTCCAAAGAAACAAAAATGTTTTGCTCCTGCTGTGATTCAAACCCAGGACCACCCAGCCTGTAGCTAGACACTATACCAACTACACTATTCTGGCTCCCTCCTAATTCCACTGTCTGAGTGTAAATAGCTGTAGGATGAGAAGACTTTCTGTATCATTCTGCATGTAAGCATAAATAAAATAAAAATTACACACCCAAATATATTACTGTCATTCGCGCGCTCTCTCTCTCTCTCTCTCGCGCGCGCGCACACACACACACACACACGCGCGCGCACGCGCGCACGCACGCACACACACACACACACACACAAATTTAAGACACAGGAACAAATACAGACAGGTCAGTGCAACAAAAATGTGCAACTTTACCATTTGTGCACTTCTCTATGATACAGGCTACAGTGTAATGCAAAAACACAAAATAAAAAAAAAACTGCATATTCTAGTATGTACCAGAAGCTATGTATGTCACCACATCTTCAACGGTTCTGCAAAAGCATTTCAAATGCACCGAAAGAAAGATGTGCTCATCTAACATTTGTACTTAAAGCACTTCTGACATATAGATAAAACTGGCACAGAAGCTGTCATTCAATAAAGCACATCATCTTGCAATAAAACATGCAAGCAAAAACATACAATAATTCAGTACAGCAATAACAAACAAAGAAGTATACACAAATTACATATTTAAATAAATGCCTTCTGCACAAAATCGTGAAAGAAAAAGTCCACATCACACTTCCTTGAAATCTTTCATTATATAATTTTATATTCTCTTGGAGACTCAAATGACATTCTTTATTTTGAGTACAGCCAAATTCTGGGTCAGAAGTGAAGACTGAGATGTGAGACAGTAGCTAGCTAAGTCAATTGCACACTTGGGCCGATGACAGTTAAGAGTGGTACACTGGTAGAATGACTGGCAGAGGGGATCAAAAGGATTCTCTGCACAGCCACCTCCATCCACAATCAGTCCTAACATACTCATGATAAAGGAACCAAACACATTCAGTAATCACTGATTTCTGATGGACTATGACAACCCATACCATCACACTGTATGCTGGCCACCTTTAACTGCCTGAGGGACATTTAGTGTATCTGACACTCCAGACATTGGCTCTACATGAACATCCAGGTGACTCATCAGATTGACAAACTGCATGTTATTGTAATGACATTCATCTGAGGGTGGGTGTAAAACCCATTTCCAAGCAAAAGACTGCATGGTATCCAGAGAAACAGAGACATTGACTCCACTTCCACCTTTAAGACTTTAGCTGCCATTACACTGACATATTTTATATCAGTATGACAACACCTGAGGGGACATGCAGACTCCAAAAATGTCATGCTTTCTGAATATAGCTCATAATGGACAGTGCCCAGCATAAATCTTTTGTACTGTATCAGGCACTGTCACAAATATTACAGAACCAACCTCATGACTTGTTGCCATCTCCTCTAACAGAGGTGAGTACTGTCACATTCAACTTCAACACAAATCCTGTCACATTAACTGCAAGGAATGTATTCATAAAATGTCTTACCTCTTCACTAGTTGATTTATCCTGCCTCTGGTTTGGTGTACCTGGGCTTGAGGCAGTCTATTAAAAAAAAAAAAAAAAAATTAGTTGAAGAATAAGTACCACACATTCAGTTTTTTCACTCAAAATAAAATTCCTTATGGTCAGCTACTGTGGTTAATCGTTAAAATAATTAATTATAAAATAACACACACATTCACTATGTATTTTACACTATAAAAATTATTAGAATAAAACACATTCATTTTTAAGACATACATTCAACAAAAATATTCATATTATATGGTAAATTAAGAATCAATGAAAGGACTTTGTAATCCTGGTAGTAAACCTTCCAGGCTGGGTCTCCATTTTTTTTTGGAATGTGGTGCCACATCACTGGGTAGTTTGTCTCAAAATGTCAGGCAATAATTATCCAACATCATGGCACCACGTCCCAAAGAATGGATATGGCAAAAAAAGACTTGCAACCTTTTGGATAAAGCATGATTTCTTGACCATTTCAGTAATTACCACTATCTCAGTAAAGGCCCTGTAATCACAGACATGCCAAGGGTAGCACAATCAGTGCCCAGGAACTGAATGTAATTAGTAGCCTGGGCACAAATATAACTATCACAATTGTCAATTTGTGTTAATTTTCTCTAGAAAAACAGTCAGTCAATAACTCATACATAACAATACACACCTCATAAAACACCAAAAATATGCTGTGCATTCTGATGCCAGTGTTTGTTGTACACCATCTCTGACTTTTGACAATTTCAAATCACGTCACAGAATCCTTACTATATGATGCAGGATCCCTAGTTTATCATGAATCTGGGATCCATATTGTGTTCAGTACGAACTACATTACTTCAAAGTAGAGCCTTAAAATGCTGACCTTCAGCTTCTATGCAGACCTCTCATCTATAAAAACATTTTCAGACACATGGGAGACTTCATGACCCATGGCCTGCATTGAAATTGAGGCAAAAAGAAGCTTACACTTCTTACTGCTAAGAGATTAGGTGATAAAAAGGAGACAGGTACTAGCAGTATTCCTGTTATCATCAGTGCAACAGCCTCCTCTTTTTTAGCTTAAAAGCAAAAGCAAATAGGTGCCTCAAATATATTGACTGTAATTATATACAGTTTAGAAACCAAGACAGAATTGAAAATTGATCTAATGCACTAGAAATCATTCATAAAAATATTAGGGGACTAAGATGCAACACTGATGAATTAATTTTTAAAGACAGATACATTAATCCCCATGTACTTATGTTCTAGTGAGCATCACGTAGAGGAACAGGAACTGCTACATCTCACTTTACCAGGCTACATATTTGGATAAAATTTCTGCCATCAAAATCTACAGCATGGAGGTGTGTGTGTTTTTGTTCGTAAAGACCTGTACATCAGCAAAATTATTATTTCACATAACTGTAAAGAATAGGATATCGAAATTTGTGCCACTGAACTACAGACTAAATCATCTGAATTAATTATACTAAGCTTATACAAAACACCCACAGGAGATTTTAATCAATTTATAAAGGATCTAAATAATTCTGTGAAACATCAGTATACACCTACAGCAGATATTTTAATTTGTGGGGACATAAAACATAGATTATCTCACTGAAAACAAAACAAAACCAAAAAAAAAAAAAAACCCAGCCCCATTATTAACAATATAAATCTGTCACACACTCTAAATTGTGGAACAAGAATTCAAACAATTCACGTACTGCCATTGATAATACATTTGTGGATAAGAGTAGAATAAATTTATTCTTCTATACCTCCCACAATAAATGGCCTATCAAACCACGATGTTCAAATCCAAACAATTAAGAATATATATGCAACAACACACAAAATTCCTTTGAAGCAGTGAACCAGATTAACAGCAATGAAACAATCAGGAACTTTCAGACTCTACTAAAAAAATAAACTTTGGAAATTTGTTTACATAGATGAAGATCCTAACCATACATTTAACTCATTTCTATGCACTTTCGTAAGCATTTTCCAAGCTTGTTTTCCAGTTAAATAAAAAAGTATGAAAGGAAAGAATGACTGGATTATATACTCAATAAATATATCTTGCAAAAACATAAGATGTCTGTATGTCTTTAGTAAGAACAGCAAAGATTCAAAAGCGAACGTGTATTAGATTTAATATTGTAAAATCCTAAGTAAAATTATACAAGAAGCTAAGAAGCAACACTACAGTAGCCTAATAGAAAAATCTAATAACAAAATAAAAACAACACAGAAAAATACAAAGAAAGAGACAGGAAAAGTATGCTCTTTGAAGCAGGTTCCCACCTTCCTTTTTCATGATAAAAAATTAAAGGATTAAAGCAACGTGGCCAATGCCTCCAATAACTTATTTATAACACTTACTCAGAAATTAAACATTCAACTAGCAGAGTCAGGAGATGCTATCTCCATTCTAAAAGATTCATTTCCTGGAAACTTCCCCAGCATAGAAATAATTCTAATTACTGAAGCTGAGATAAAAAGAATAATACATTCCCTAAAACCAAAACAAAATCGTCAGGTTATGGTAACAAGTACAATCTTAAAAACTTGTGCATCTCTCATTAGTTATCCATTAAGCTACATTTATAATCACTCGCTATATAAGGGTATTTTTCATGGCTGTCTTAAAATTGCAGAAGTAAAACCAACTTTAAACAAAAGGGGACAAAACTCATATGACAAATTACAGGCCTATTACATTAGTAACTGTGTTTTTCTAAGGTATGCAAGAAAGCTTGGCACAGAAGGTAACATCTGTATGTTAACATACTAGTCGCAGGACAGCATGGTTTACAATCCTCAAGAAAGACAAGGGAAAATCTGAAGCAGCCTAAAGAAAATACCTACATACACACTCCTTGTACTCTGTAGTTGAATTTTTTATGCGTAAAGATGATTTATAATCCATTTTTGTAAAATGGCTGTAGCATGTTACAATGTAAATTGGTATATTTGTGTATTTATGACTTGTTTCACATTCTACTGTCTTTATGACACACTTATGGATCCATGGAATGAACGAACAAATGAATGCATGCACGCAAACATGTACATATGTACGCACGTATGTATGTATGGTATGGCTGCTGTTTGAAATAATGGAAATGGCCTGCCAAATTCTTTCAGTTCTTGCAGTAAATGAGGTTTATTTAAAAAGAAATTATCTTTTCATGCACTCCATAAAAAGGTCACCTCTTGTTCAACAAAACCTAATGCAATGTTAGAATTATCAGCTGTGTGGGCAGTATGTTCTGCATGAAATGCAGAACATACTTTTCCCCCCCATAAACTGAACAAAACAGGCTATCAGAACCAATCATACATAATATTTGAAATTTGCAGAGTACATCGCTAACCTGTGTAAGTAAATCCGGCAAAACTGAGCTTGTGCGAGACCCTGGTGTTCCAAGTTGACCTGGTGATGAGTCCATGCGGTGGAAATCACCACGCCGATCCTCCCGGTTCTGCCGCAACAGTAAGTTACAACTTTATGTGTTTGGATTTACAACACCAGTATGAGCTGATGATCCAACTACAAGCTTTGGGTTCATTAGAACTTTAAAAATTAATTCTACAATAAAACTGTACCTAACTGTTAAATGTTTGAAAGGCTTCCAATTTCATCAGTATAAGTAAAAGAAATTAACTGCACATACTTGAACAGAAAAGTACTTCACAAATACAAGACAACAGATCCAAGGAAAGAGAACCAATGAGGAGACAGAAAAACAAAGTAAAAATACAGAAGACAATAACAAAACCCGCCAACTTCTCCACACCATAATGACAGCATTAAGACTTAAATGAGCAAACCAATTAACATGGTATGTGGAAGGCTGACGACATAAGAAGGTGAAACAGACACAATAATCACAAACCTGAAAAAAATTAGACACCTGATCTTACCATTCAATTCCTGTTTACTACACAGAAAATTTAGAGCCCTGAAGTTTGACAGAGAGGTTGAAAAATAATACTGCGTTTGCAAGTTTGAAAACTTCTGATGGTATGGAAAATAACCAAATGGATATTACAGAACTTTCAGAAATCATACAATAAAAATTAAACACTTTATGTGTATAGCCAATTAAGGTGGAATTCAGTATGTTCCAGACAAGTAAACAGAATAAAACAAAACTCATTTCCACTGCCTGCAGGCCCCTTAACCAAATAAACAGAAAGAAATAAAGGAATATAAGTTACAAAACTACTTACATTTTTAGCAAAAGACTGAACATTTAAAAATTAAACATAAAAAAGTAAATTAAAACAGGAAAATATTTTTCTCTTAACAAAAATCAATTTATAGAATACCAGCATAATATGATCTCAACGAAGCATAAATGGTTAATTTATTTGTAGGTGTCTAGCATAATCTGAATTGCCAGAAACATTTCTTCTGTCAGGCATTAAATACAAATAAAACTGACAAAATGAAATTCTGAAATGTATGCTGCAGACTCATTTGTATCATGATGAAAATTTCATAGGGGATGCCTGCTTACTCCAACTGTCAAACACTGTGGGATCAACGGTATGAATATTCCAGCAGTAAAAGAATTTGCGACTGAAATAAAGGTCCCAACACCATGCTACTCTTCTGTTCCCAGACAATGACAAAACTGGAAAAAATACGCGTACACACACACACACACACACACAGCGCAGCAATTCTGACATGTTCATCTCTTTTGTTTAATTATCATGAAAACCAAAAATCATATGAGCAAATTGTACTGGGTATAAAAAGTGTTTCATTTTTCTTTACCACTTTCATTACTTAATGAAAAATATGTGAGCTAAACTCCTATTGTGCACAGAAACACGCTTATGTTTCATGCATGTGAAGTGTCATTTATTGTTGTCCAGTTTCACCCAAAATTGGAGCAGGATAAAGTACTGTAGTCATACTCATGAATATCAGATTTCACATCCATTCAGTAGTTCTCAACTTTCACACACAAGGATAGACACAGAAATTTTAATGTTAGCAATGCAACTTAAAAAGAAATGTATCTTGCCATTTGGCCTACTCTAATGAAGTGAACAGAACTGTGTTTGGAGTATGTCAAACTTTTTGACATCTTTGATGAATGGAAAACAAGATTGGATAAAAGGCTGCACCAAAGTTCAGGTGGTTAGTGGCTAGCCCCTCAAGGCAGAGATGTGAGTCAATTCAAGGCCAGTCCTGGATGAAGGGACATTGGCACAGGTTTTTCCCCACGTGCTTTGGTTTTCCAATCAGTATTATTCCATCCATGACCCATACTCATTCATTTATCTGTCAAAAAAAACTGTGCAATCTTAACAAATAGTATCATTAAAAAGCACACGCCACTTCTCTTGTAAAATAAAAAATATTAAATAAATAAAAATATATATAAATAAATAACGATAAAACCGGAAATAAGTTTAATAAAAACATGTTGATTCATTCAGCTTCTATTCAGACATACTACTTCCTGACCACCTCTCACAAGTAATTTCTTTTCACAGTTTACTACTACACAAAGTGCTAGTATTTGCACTAAGTATGTGACATGAAGATCTTGAGAATTCAGCTCTTTACACAGTTCCCATGCCAATTCAGTAGTTAGTTAAGCAAAATATAAATAGGTTAGACAAAGAGTTATGTTTAGATAAATAAGTAAACATTTCTATTTATTTAATATAAGAAGGGGATAAAACAAGATACAAAGGAAATAAACCACAAACAGTATAAATTCTTAATGTAGTGCACTACAACCCTATGACAGAATGTTTGTCTGCTTTACTGCTACACATTTCTAGACCCATGCACTTCATACATCATCATTAAAGAAAACAAGAATAAATCAACACTAACCATCATTCTTGTTTAGCCACTACACAGTTAATGGTGCCCATTAGTAAGGTTGGAATGTCAAGCGAACTAAATATTCTATTCTAAAACCTCACGTTTAATAGAATATAAAAGATCAAAATAAATTTAAATTTTGGGCTTCTGATTTACCACACTATGCAGTCTTGTAGATGTTTACAAACAAAACAGAGAAACGTGCTACTTACATCTTCTAGGTCCTTCTTAAATGGAGGTAACCAAACAACAATAAATGGCATCATGACACAAAATACCACAATCTAAATTATTATTGCTGGGAAAGCACAAATTTTAAAACAAATATGTTAAACACTGCACACAGCAGTCAGAGTTAGTCAGTTTTTGTACTAATTACATATGTCACACCACAAAACAGACTTAACAAAGCAATGCTTCCATTAGTTTGTGAATGAAAAAGTGACAAGAAGAAAACATACTTTTTACATTGGCAAAAGTGGGTAAGCATAATGAGGTGAAAAGTGATGTGGACATATTTTGATTTTATGGGCATGTATAACAAATTGTTATAGTGTCCATTACCCAAAGTTCAGCTTGCAGCCCAACAACCCAACCAGTTGTAAAGAACACAGTTAAAGGCAAATTGGCATCCTTATTCACATGCCTCATGGTAAAAAGCAACATCACTAACTGATTGTGTTTACATATCTTCTATCTATGAAGCTCATATGTTACAGGAGCTACCTAAATAAAGCAGAAGCAGTCATTTGCAAGGAATTGTGTTTATAGTCAAGTTCAAAATGTTAGTAAAGTGTTACATAAAGAGGAAAAGAAACAGAACAGGACATAAAAACCAGACAAAAACAAAAACACATAATTCCCTATTCAAACACAAGTGCAGTGAAACCCAATCGCAGACAGCACATTTGCTTCGTCCATGCTAAACAAGGTGTGGAAATGATGATGAATCCTGACATGCTGATTCACTTGAACTGTTAAAAGCTGCCACTACAGTGGTTCTCAAAACTGTTGCATGCTGCATTCTTCTTTCAACTACATCTGCTGGAACTTACTTATTAACAATTCCGTTCCACTTGCTCATCTGACTCACCATTATCTTCAGATACACCACTCTCATGCAGTGAAGTCTCCAATACTTGTTTATGTTGGGCACAGCTTTCAGAGTTGCCATTATTTTTGACACAGGAGACTGTCCAGTTTATTACGTCTACTGGAATAGGTAAGTCTTTTCAAACAGTACATTTCTGAACTTGTCATGCACCTAATAACCTCAATTCAGTTCAGTTCTCTTGCTTTGAAAGTTGTGGGTAAGTCTTCAACTGTAAGCTCAGCAGTGATCAAAGCATGTGCTTTCATTGTAAGCAATGAACAGTGAAGCATTTCACAGAGATATACAATGTGCCTGACTTTACTGTATTCTCTGCCAAGCAAGTGTTCAGAACGGCCATTCTCGTGCTGTCACATAACAATCAGAACAGCTGTACGATGATGCAACAATTCTCCCAATCCAGGTGTTACATCCGCAGCTTGCATAATGTGATGTAAAAACATCTTACCTATCCTTCCACTTTTGGTTAGTACACATTTTCACACAATGTAATCCCTTTATGCATAAAGTTCATTGTCAGCATCACACAATGCAGTCAAAGAAGATGAGTACTGTTTTACAAAGTTGGCATGTCTCATGTCATGCTTTTCTTGCAAGAAGTAAAGAGTTAGTTTGGTTCTGCACATCACAAAAATAACACATGGTAAGGAAGAACAACACACACAACTGCAGAGAGATACTGCTTAGTTACTTCCCCACTTTACTGTGAAGATGCACACTGGCCTAAAATTCTTCAAGCACTGAATAATGTTCATAAAACAAACATTTATGAGTTAAAGCAGTAAAGTTACTTTGACAAAATTTGAAAAATAGGTTTTGCATATTCTAATATTCTCATGATTTAATAAATTTCATTCAGAAAGTGTGACTACATTCCTAACATGACAGATTTTACTAGAACAATTTACAAGCTTTCTTCCCACTGTCCAATGTTCCCTCAACTAGCTGGGAACACAGGCTAAAGATACAAAAAACAGAATTTGAAAAGGGGTTAGAAAACTTAATGCCAGTATTCGTAACGATCCTGACATATTTTAAATAATACAATCTATCCAACTTCAGTGGGTGTACCCTGTACACTACAATAAAACTATTCAAGCAACTCATACAGACACTAACTGTGTAGAATTAAAAGTCATTCTGAAGACACCGAAAAGGAATAGAATCAGAAGTAGCAATATGTAAAAACCTACACTAATGTACCAAACGTGGCATGCCTTTTCTTCATCTGTCTATTACTGGTCTCAACCAATGCGACATCACAATCTCTCCCCTGAACTTGACCCACACTAACCTGTCGCAGGCTGTACTCCTCCCTCCCTCCTGTACCTGCACCACCAAACTCAGAGGACGTCAAAGAGGCAATATTACTGCTGCTTCCCACGTCCACAATTGGCCGGCTGTTGCGTCTCCGCATTCGTTCGGCCTCCCGACAGAACCTCTGCTCCATGTCCAGTCGTCTTGCCTGCAGTTCATCTCGAAGTTCCTGTCGGTTCCTGAGAAGGATAATGTCACCCTCCGTTTTCTCCCTACGTGGTCTCACAGGATGATCCAGAATAGCAGAAGCACGTTCATTGGCAGCTTTATTAAGACTGAAATCAGTGAGTACGGGTTCTCCACTCTTTCCACCCGAACTGCCCCCTCCCTTTCTTCCCACACCAAGGACGTTCAGACCTGACAATGCAGATATCCCACCAGCAATGTCTGAACCACGGCGCCCATTTCCTGAAAACATTATACCACCAACTCCACTCCCAGAACTTGAATTATTCTTTGACTCTAGTAATACGGCTGAATGTCGGGACGAGGCTGGGAAAAAATCCGAGTTCTCTCGTCTGAAACCACCATAAGGTCCAGTTATCCTTGAATCTGAATCATTTCGGCGGTGATAGAGTAAAACGTCCTTTTGACTAATTGCTGTTGAAGCAAATACTTCTTTACCGCTGTTCTTTTTAGCAGAACCAATTCCACGATTTTGCTGATTCTTTTTTTCAGCAGGTATTCCACTACTCTTCTTGTTGGCACTTATATCCTGACTGTTACTACTGCACTGTGGGACTTTCACTGGACTTCCACCATTCTCATTTGGTTCAGAATTATCTGCTTCCAATTTCATCTTGTCCAAACGTTCACTGAAACCTTGAAAGAACTGAGCAAAGTCCCAGTCCTTAAGTAGCAACTGCTCATCAAATTCTGCATTCCGGTTCTGCTGTTGTGAGGGTGCTGAGGCTTCTTTCTGCTTTATCCATATGAAAACAGTATATGGAAATCACAATGACAACATAAAAGTGAGCCAAAGTGGAAATTAAATAACATGAAAATAAGTTCATAACTAACCTACATATTAACCAGACATTATGCCTTTGAAAAAATGAGGAACAGTTACACCACCTTGAACAATATTTACAAGAGAACAAGGTGATGAAGTTGTAAACTTTGATTAAAAATTACAGAGACCACAAATAATACAGAGTAAAAGCTTACGAAGCACTATGAGCCTGCTAATTCCTGCCCAAGTGAATTACCAAATGATGCCATGCCAAGTTAATGCACAACATGAACGATAGTGAGTTGGCAAAGAGAACATCAGAGTGAAGGACAATGATACTGCTATAACAAACAGTAGTCTTTTTCAGGTGACATGTGTCCATCTATATACACATGAAAAAAATTATAGATTTAGTTCCAGAATATGTATGAATCCATAGTTACAACAAATTTCTGTATACAGCATGTGTGATCTATTGTATATAGCACTGAGGTCATTAACTAAGAATCAGCATGTCACAAAGACTAAATTAAACCTAAACCATCTGGTCTCATGTAGTTTTTAACCAAATGCATAAAAAAGAAGGGGGGGAAAAAAAGAAAAGAAAAAATAAAGAAAAAAGTTCAAGAAATTGACTGTGAAAGGGTAATGTTTTGTTCACCACATAAGCACCATACCTATTACATCCTTCTAGTGCCCACCGCACATGCACCCACTCAAAACTGCATTAATATGACAACAAATGAAAAGGATGCAGAAAAAGGACTTAGAAATAATGACAGCTTCTTAATATACTAGTAAACATAAACAGGTGAAAGGTTTTAAGATATACAGTGAAACCAGGATTCTA
>Ga0123355_10003873_pt1 | contig 21646 bp, 16 predicted proteins | sample TergutEmb28metaG_3_FD_89872 | JGI IMG/M metagenome (GOLD analysis project Ga0123355, IMG submission 89872) | Embiratermes neotenicus P1 segment gut microbial communities from Petit-Saut dam, French Guiana - Emb289 P1 | ecosystem: Host-associated > Arthropoda: Insects > Digestive system > Gut ...
ATGTTTTTGGATATATCTTCGGTGGAATCATCTTCCCAAAGGATTGTAACTTTTTTGTTTTTAGGTGGCTTTACAAATGCGTTACTGAAAACAAATTGCCCATCCGATTGAAAGTATCCCTGATATGCCTGTACTTGTGCCATTTGAATTTACCCCTTTCACTCGCACATCTGAAAAAGCTCCTCAACATACGGAACTCTTCCAGCATTTATGAAATCGTTATTGTTGATTAACTGCCTAATTATATCCATTGTTGCCCACATGACATCACTTGTTTCCTCTGGATGTAAAATGACAGTATCTATGTCCACTTCTTGACGAAAAGGCCATACGTCTACAATATTATCACGTCCAACTTTGAATCGCTTTATCATTTTGCCATTTTGCCTTTTTAGTCAATCTTGCAGAAGCTCGTAAAATAGCGTTTCTTATCCAAGATACTAAGGCAAGCGACAACGTTTTTCAAGGAATTCGAGCATTCGTTCGAGAATAGCGTGAAGTCAAGGAGTTGCGGGTAGTTCTGGAATCGCCATGACGACGATTTGCCGACTGGCGTTTTCTGTTAAGCTACTTGATTTTTGGAATCCCACTCATTTATATCCTATCACTGTACGGTAAAGTCCTTATATAACTCTCCATATATCCCCAATCTGGAGTGCCGCTGGCTGACCTTGGCAGTTTTATAATGCTTTCTTTCATTTTTTCCAACGTCCACTTTCGCCCATAACTGAATTTATATCGGTTTGCCTTAATTGTGGTTATGATGAACATGGCAATATATTTATTTAATTCCCAACCATTGGCATATAAAACATTAACATCATCGGAAGCCCAGAAAGGCTCAAACTGATAGAAGGCTTCTCCAACACTCCCGTTATAATTAATAGTGATACAGTTTGGCAAATATCGTGGCTCAATATCTATGCGTTGGCGAACACCATTATTTTCACTAATCGCACCAATGAAATTAATCGTTCCATCAACCATGTCTGCTTTTGTAAGACGCTTTCCTTTTTGAAAGTTAAACAAGTCACCTAACGCATATTCTCCCACATTGTTGAACTCTAACTCAATTTTCTTACGAGCGTCAACAAATATTTTCTCTAAATTAGAAATACCACTGGCAACTTGGTAAGCAAGGAACTGACGTACTGTTTCTTGAAAATCTTTTTGCGACAAATGGCTATAATCCGTGTTCATATAGGCCTCACAAAGCCATTCATCGCTATGTGTGACGGCTTGCCGTGCAGAAAGGCCGTCAACAACATCTCTATTAAAGTAGAGTTTAAGCCACTGTCTTCCAATATTTTTCCATGTTCCGTAATAATCAATGCGCCCTAACTTTTTTCGTTTTACAAAACCATCACTTTTGCAGTAGCCAAAGAATGTTTCAAAATTAGAATCATGTGTCTTATGCGCTTCCCAAACCATAACGCAAGGGTTTGTCCCTGTTGGGTAAAAAATATCGTCAGGCATAGAGAATACAGCGTTTAAGGTATGTTTTTTGAACAGTCTTTCCCTGGCATCCTTGAACCTCGTCCCAATAGCACAACTTATAGGCACAACAACGACACCCCTGCCGCCGACTGTTAGCATTTCAAGTAACTGCTCCACAAATTCTAGTTCGCATTTATCAGTTTGTGAATAAGGTGGATTCATCAGCCCAACATTTATGTTTTTTGCTTTAATCTCTGTGGAGATTTCAACATTAAAACAATCGCCCTTATAGATGTTCGACTTACCATCTTGGCGAATTATCATATTAGCGATTGCAAGGGTATAAAGTCCATCATCAAACTCTATGCCATATAATTGCTCTTTTCGTATTCGCTCAACTTCTTCTGGATTAGCATCTTTGAACATTTTACTCATAGCGGTCACCAAAAATGAGCCAGAGCCACAACATATATCAACGACACGACTATTTTTATTTACACCTGCCAACCAACACATGAACTCGGTAAGATGTTGAGGTGTTAAAACGATGCCAAGACCACTACCATCACCACCCGAATACTTTATAAACTCATGATAAAATACACCGAGGGCATCTACCGTGCTATCAGCATAATCCATCATGGGCTTTATTTTTAATTCGAGTTGTTCAATATACCAATTAATAGATTTTTTTTGAATCAATGGCACGCTTGCAAACTTTGTGTTGTCTTGCAACGTTTTGAAAACCTGCTTTATGTATGCAGCTCTATCACTTTTAATTCCACTGTTTTTTAGCACACTTTCAATGGCTATTTGTATACTTGACATAACTGTCTTAAAGGACGGCAAACTAGCGTACATTTTACAGAAATCATCGTTGGAAAGGGCAATCAAAATCCCTGCAATGAAAATAGGCTTATGGGCCTCCACTACCTTAATCTCTCTCAAGCAGTTATGCATTTCTATAGCTGTTTCCCGAATTTCATCAAGCGAGTAATCCTTTTGCAATTTTTCGCCCTTAACAAGTTTAATGTAGTTTTTAGGTTCTAAAATAATATCCGTCGCTTTTTTAAGCGGTAAGTAGGTGTCTTGCCCTTTTAGCCAATGGAAAGTATCAACTCTCATGTTTGCCTCCGGCCTTTTTCAAAAGCGTTTCAATTCTATCAATCGCAGAAACATCACCTTGCGGAAAAAAATATCCCCACCCATTATCACCTAATGTGCATTTCATTTCACGCAATGTAAGGCTTTCGGTGTACTGCTCTATTGCCATGCCCACACCTCCAGATGAATATATAGACTTTAATATTGTTTTGCCGCCCAAATTGTCGGCATATCAAAACATTCTAAGCGAATCTAACGGTAACTAACGGACTCTAAGTGAAATTTTCCTTTGCCCAACCAAATTGTAGAACCCCGTAAAATAGCGGATATCTGCCATTTTATTCATTATCCTTTACTTTATTTCAAGAACACCCCCACGCTACCCTACATCACCCCACCCTAAACCATCCGCCCAGGATAAGCATTAAGCTCAAGGCCATCAGATTTTCCGCAAATCAAAGAATAATACCCCCTAGCGGCAATCATAGCTGCATTGTCTGTGCAATATATAGGCGTCGGCATAAACAGGGGCAAACCCTGTGCCTTACAGGCAGCCTCCATACCAGCACGCAGGCCACGGTTACATGCCACACCACCGGCAAGGGCCACTTGCTTATATCCCATTTGCAGGCAGGCCTTGATTGTCTTATCCACCAGCACATCCACAACCGCTTGCTGGAAGGATGCAGCGATATCTGTTAAGGCGTGTTTGGGAATGATTAATGTTTCGTGATGGCCTTTTAGGTTTATTACAATACCGGAATCACTAGGATGGCATTCATGAGCATTGTCGGATGCGGTCTGCTGATTCTCACGCCCAACCCGCGCAATAACGTCCCGTGCCGCAGTCTTAAGCCCGCTAAAACTAAAATCAAACCCATCAACTTTGGCCCTAGGAAACGCAAACGCATCTCCCCGCCCTGTCCGTGCCAGCTTATCAATCTCGGGCCCGCCAGGATAAGGCAAGCCAAGCAACCTAGCAACCTTGTCAAAAGCCTCGCCTGCTGCATCATCCCGGGTACTGCCCAAAACCCGGTAAGTATCATAGTCCTCCACCGCAAGTATAACCGTGTGCCCTCCACTTACAACAAGGCATAAAAAAGGCGGCTCTAGGCCGCTGTCCAAATAATTGGCGCAAACATGCCCCTCAATGTGATGTACACCAATGAGGGGCTTATTGTTTGCATATGCAAGTGCTTTTGCGTAGTTTAGTCCAACCAGTAATGCGCCGGCAAGGCCGGGGCCGTTGGCCACTGCGTAGCCGTCAATTTCCGAAAGCACTACACCTGCCTTGTCCAGTGCCGCGTCCACAATGTAGCCAATGGACTCTATATGCTGCCTTGCGGCAATCTCCGGCACTACCCCGCCAAAGGGGGCGTGAAGCTGGGTTTGGGAGGCTATTATATTGGAAAGTACTTGCCTTCCATCTTTGACAACAGCGGCGGCAGTTTCGTCGCAGCTGGTTTCTATCCCTAGTACAATCATGCTTTGGTGCTCTTTTCACTGCGCTGGAGAACCATCAGCAGCATCCCCACTATTACCACAAAGCCCAAGGCGGCACTTATCATTGGCAGCCCAATGCCTTGGTATGAGCCTGTAAGCTCTGCCAGTGATTCCGCTGCAAATATCCGCACTGTTTCCATTGCATTTATGATATTGTACAACACGGGATATGCCTCAGTCATGGCCGTCAACCATGCCGGGTTAAAGGCAAACATCAAACCAACCCCCAGGAAAATTGCCCCAAGGCCCCATAGTATCCGTAGTGACATGGGTATTGGCTTGGAGTGGGCTGGCATTGCGTTTACCTGGGCCATTACCTTTTGAGTAAAGTCTAAAGGCGGGATGGCTAGGGTTTCGTCGTCCAGTACTTCCAGGGCCATGTCAAAGCCTATATAGTATTCTCGGCATGTTTCACATTCCAGCACATGCTGTGCCAGGTCTCTTGCGCGGGCTGGCTGGATGGTTTTTTCCATGTTTTCCATCATTGCTATTTCCGCTTGTTTGCAGTTCATTTTAATCCTCCTATACGCCTGCTGTGGGCGATTTCGGCATTTACGTTTGAAAAGTGTTGCGTTATCGCTTTTGTCATTATCATCAAAAGCGGTTTAGGTTGCTTTCAGGTGTGTTACGTTTCAGGTTTTGACCAAATCATCAAAAGCGGGATAGCTTGCCCTTATGTCCGGGCCTCAATCAGGCCCTTCAGCAGCTTCCTCCCACGGAAGATGCGGTTTTTGACCTTGGAAAGCGGCTCCCCGGTTCTGTCGGAGATTTCTTGATAGCTTAGGCCTTCTTGATGATATAGCACTACGGGGATTTTGTACATATCCGGAAGCTGAGCTACTATTTTGTTGATGCGCTGGGTTTGCTCCCGTTGTAGGTAAATGGATTCTGGAGAGGATACCGTGCCGCCGCTGAAGCCGGTGTCGGTCATGTGGGCTTCCAGGGATACGGTTTCCAGCCTTTTTTTGCGGTGGTGGTCTATTACATGGTTACTGGTTATGCGCATAATCCAGGTGCTGAACCGGAAGGCTGAGGTGTAGGAGCCTAGGTTTTTGTATACCTTGATGAAAACGTCTTGGGCTAGATCACTGGCTTCGTCGTTGTCCTTGGTCATGCGTAGGATAATGGAATAGACTAAGTTTTTGTAACGGTTTACTAGTTCCGTAAAACACTCCTGGTCGCCGTTTAGGCAGGATTCGATTAGCTCCATATCGGTGCGGGTATCTTTTTCGGCCATGGATACCTCCTTCAGGTTTAGTAGATTTTATCTTTTGTGCTTACTCTTCTTCATACTTTAGAGTTTTATTCATGCGATCCTTGCCTATTACCGAGTTTGGAAATATATCCGTCGCACTTTTTAAGTAATTATATGGATCCGGCATTGCCGGGCTGAAGTGAGTGAGCCATAGTTCCTTTGCATTTGCTGCCTTTGCTACCTCGGCGGCTTCCATAAAGGACATATGCTTGCGGGCGGCGGCTTTTTCTTGGCGTTCTTCGTCTCCGTATAGGCCTTCGCAGATTAGCAGGTCTGCGTCTTTGGCAAAGTGGGCCATGGCGGGTACTGGGCGGGTATCTGTGCAAAAAACCAGCTTTAGACCTTTGCGAGGTGGCCCTAACACCATGTCACTACAGTATGTTTTACCATTATATACGATAGATTCCTCGGTTTGTTTCTGCAGTGCGCTCCAAAATTTTAATGGAATATCTTGGGCCTTAGCCCTGGCTGGGTCAAACTTACCCCGGCGCAGTAGTTCGAAGCTGTAGCCGAAGCAGGGGGTGCGATGCCATAGGGGCAGGGCCTTTATTATGAACATATCGTCTGTGTAGGTATGGAAATAGTCGGAGGGAGTGGATTCGATGGGATTTCCGCCAGTATCTTCTCCGAGATTGTGGTTAGATGGTGCGGAGTTATGGTTAATCGGCGAGTTGTTATGACTAGATATGTGGGGCTTGTAACTGTTGGGCGGGTGTTTTGGCCATTCTGTAAATTCTAAGTCGAAAGGCAGGTCTTGTGCTATTACGCAAAGGCTTTTTACTACATGGGCCAGGCCTGTGGGGCCAAAGATTTTAAGCGGCTCGGTGCGCTCGGCATTGGCCATGGTAAGCAGCAAGCCCGGCAGGCCGGATACATGATCTCCATGGAAGTGGGTGATGCATATTATGTCAATCTGCTTAAACCCCCAGCCAAGGAGGCGCAGGCTTACCTGTGTGCCCTCGCCGCAGTCTACAAGGATCATCTTGCCGTTTATACGGCACAGCATAGAGGATAGGAACCGGCCCGGCAGCGGCATCATGCCGCCTGTGCCTAGTAGTGCTACGTCTATCATGAGTTTACCGTCCTTTTCTGGGATTTGCGGCAATAAAAAAGGCGCAAATCGCGCCTTTAATATAGCATAGGGGATGTTGGTGGTTCAAGGCCGGCTGTGTTATAGGCACGCACCTTAAAGCCGCCCTTGCGGGCGTACGGCCTCACCCTAGCGGGCCTCCTTGGCCCGCGTCGTTGCCACTGCACACTTCCTTGTCTTGCGGCAAAAATCCTCGCCGTTGCAGGGCGGTTTTAAGGTGCGATAACTATAAACAGTAGGGCTTGCTAATGAAAATCACTGTGCATCTGCCTCGGCATTCATCAACGCCGGATTGAGCATAAACACAGTACACAGCACAGCACATGTTATGCCGGAGATAAAAAACATCAACGCCATACCAGCGCCGCTTCCAACCCCAAAAATATGGCCAAGCACTGGCGGTGGCTGCATCATAAACGGCTCAAAGACAAAATCAGCCAAAAATCCCCCAACCAAGACCCCTAATGGGATAGCCGCCGATTGTATGGCGTATCTTACCGCAAAGGCCCGCCCTTGCAGCTCTATGGGCACAATTGCTCGCCAATAATACGTTGTATTTGCGGTGATTGCAGGAATAAAAACTGAACCCAAAAACCCGGTTATAGCCCAAAAGACAAGGCTGCTTCCCAAAGAAAACAACACATCACCGAAAATAACCGATAAAAAATAGCATATGAATATAATCCTGACCTTGTTTTTCCCGGATGGTAGTACAAGTATCAATAGCGCCCCAGCAATGCCGCCCAACCCCCAAGCCGAGTTGACTACCGCAAGTGCAACTTCACTATTGCCCGACCGCGCCAAAATCATAGGAGCAAGCAAGCCATAGGATGCCATACTGGTGATGAAGTTTAACACAGTCATAAACAGCATTAGCCTGAACAAAAGAGCCGAAGCCCTAACCACTTTAAATCCGCTGCGTAGGTCATTTGCATAATTTTGCATGTTATAGTCAGCGAACCACAAAACCAGAGTGGGCAGCTTGTCTTTTTGGCGCGCTACGGCGTCAGCACCTTCTTGCGGGCCTTCTTGGCCCGCGGCGGCGGCACTTCCTTGCTTCACGCCAAATATCCTGCGCTTCGCACTCTGGTTTTGTGGTTCGCTGACTATATAGCCGTTGTGTATAAATTTGCTCTTCAAAGCCGTATCGGTCTCATGAGTTGCAGGGATTTTTACAAATGCCGCCAAGGACAGGCAAGCAAAGGTCATTGTTGCCAGGTCAATGGCAATAATACCAACGATGCCCACAAATCCAAGCAGTACAGCAGCTAAGGCAGGTGCAATAACCTGTACCATTCCGCCAGAAAGCGATTGCAGCCCATTGGCTTTGATGTAGTGCTTCTTGGGCGTAATAGCTGTTACAGCAACGCTGCTTGCCAAGGTTTGAAAGCTTCCCAAAACACTTGTAGCGAAGTTGATGGCAAAAATATGCCATATCTCTAGCGTGTAAAACCTAAGCAGCAAAAACATAATAAATGTGCATATGCCAGTACCCATGTCGGCGCAAATCATGATACGTTTTTTGTTGTTGCGGTCCACAAAGGGGCTTACAAAAACGCCAGCCAACATCTTTGGCAGCATAACCAGCATGGCCGAAACAGAAAGCACAAGAGCACTTCCTGTCCGCTCAAAGGCCCAGATGGATACGGCAAAGCCAGTCATGGTAGTGCCTAGTGATGATAGGGACTGGCCAATCCATAGGGTTAGGAAGTTCTGCATTTCAGTAAAATATATTTTTATGGGATTCATCATCAATCTCCTTTTATTGTGTTTGCAATAAAAGAAGCAGGCGATGACTGTTATTGGAAGTGGGAATAGACCCTAGTCTATTTTAGAAGCTGTGTTCATAGGCGGCAATACCGAATTGACGTCTATGAATATAGCTTCTTATTAAGTATCCAAGCCACGCAAACATGCGACTATAAAATCGCTCCACACAGCCGTCGCCGCTTCTGTATGGAGATATGCGTTTATTGTTGTTTCGTACTTCATTTGTTGTAACACTATACCACCGCCTATGAACACAGCTTCTGAATCTATTGTCTATGATATCGCAAATATACGCTAAGTTCTATAGCTAATTCATCGAATGAGTACAGAGGTGTTAATCTGATATCAGTGCCGAATATGGTGGGGCTGTTAAGTTCATACATATGCACTTCCCATGCGGCCCAATCATCATCATAACCCATGACTACTAAGGGATAGACCGCTAAATGGTCATCCGTAATAGTAACAAGCTCATATCCAGTGAAGCTACCGTGAGCTACATCATCGGACAGCATTACTATCATCCGGCCCGTTTCATCAATAAAGAAGTAGTGCCAGGGCGTGATTGCCCAAGAGGAACCACGCGGCCAAGAGTCACTGTCTTGGAATTGCTGCTCAAGTGCTCTATATTCGCCGTTTACATACCTAAATACAGAATATGAGCCGAATGGCGCTGTATCTATCCCGCAAAAAAGATAGCTGAAGAAAATAAATATGTCAGGGATACCAGTATTATCAAAATCAAAAAGCCGGAAATGGCTGGCGTAAAAGTAGACATTTATCCCGCCTGCGTAAAAAGCATCTAGCCAGGGTGCATCATATATTCTGTTGCCATACCGGTCATACACCCCCCTGACACCCCTTGGAGATAAAACATGGTATATTTCCGGTACTTCGTGGGTTGTAATAAGCCTGGACCTGCTAAGATCATGACCTAATATAAAACGCCCGGTTTCCTGCCAATCGTTGTCACGATCCGTTTCTGCTTCTGTTATGCCTGTAAAGATGCTTATCATTCCGCCTAAAAAATCAGCGGCGGCTTGCCATCCATACTGGCTTATCCCGGATGCCTCTAGCAATACGGCAATTCTTTCAGGGGATGGCGGTGCTGTTACAGGGGCATTTTGTCTAGCCATTGGAATTATCCAGGGTGGTCGCCAATCCTCTGGCAGCTCGCGGGTACGATTTTGAAATTCCTCTAGGCTAAACTGGTTGGCTGAGATGCCTGCCCTGTAGTGGATACTAAAGTACCGCTGTGTGCCGCCTTCGTCAACAAATGTTACCCCAGGCATTCCCCTATCGTGATGCCAGGCCCAAATATTGTTTGCAACAAAAGCTTCCCCTGATTGCATGTTGGGAACCATGCCAAAGCTGTCTATAGGAACGCGGATGGTGTCTAGGTATATATCTCCTCTGCTAATATGCTCGTAGCCGTATAATAGAATTGCAAAGTCTGTAACGGGCGCTGTTGTCCATATTATGAGGTTATAGCTGCGAGGCCTGCTCCAAAGGGAAGATGAGGGAGTTTTAACCTCTTCATAATCCAGTTCGTGTACTAGGCTGAAGGCGCTTAGCAAGGAATCCGTGGCGATTGCTATGTTTATTTCATCTCCTTCAAACACATTTATCAATATTGGGGGCGGGGATGGGGTTGGTGGTATAGGTATGTATTGTGTTGAGCATTTATCTGTTGCATCTGTATTGTATGAGGTAGGTGGTCCATTAGAGGGAATTCCCACATCTGCTACTGGCTGCGTGAGATCATATGATGGTTTGTCACATGGTTGGTCATGTGTGCTGATGGCATTACAAGCTGATAGGGCCAGCAAGATAACGAATACTAATGCAAAAAAAATATACTTCATCAAGGGTATGCACTCCTTTTATTTCTTGAACACTTTGTAATTATAGCACGATCACAAGCATTAGGGTTAAGGGGGGATACAAGGAAACCCCCTTGCCGCGGCTGTTACTTTAGCGCAGCAAGGGGGTTTTTGTTTTTTCATCGTGAAGCAGAAAGGTAATATCTAAGAACTACGAGTCTAAACTATGAATAAACCTATGCTTTATGATAATCCTGCAAGCTCTTAACAGGCGCAGGTTCTTCCCGCCAGGCTGCAATAGCATCAATAGCCGTCCGTGCCGCCTCCAGGGTAGTATACATAGGAATCGACTTACGCACAGCAGCCCGCCGGATATTCGGCCCCATATTGTCCGTATCACGGCGGCGGGTGTTTACAACCACGTTGACTGTACCATCCATAATCAGGTCTGCAATAGGCTTGCCGCCCTCTTTTAGTGGACCTGCTATCAGCGGGGCTACAGGTTGGCAATCAATGCCTGCTTCCACTGCGTTTTTGTAGGTGTTCTCGGTTGCCATAAGCTTGAATCCAAGGGCCAAGAAGGCATTGGCAATCCCCGGCAGCTCGTCCATATACTCCTGAGAAATGGACAAAAGCACAGTACCTGTATCAGGCAGGCGATGCTTGCCGCCTTCCTGGGAAAGGAAAAACGCCCGATGGAAATTATCCGAAAGCCCAAGTACCTCACCGGTAGAGCGCATCTCCGGCCCGAGCACTGGGTCTACCTCATGGAACATGTTGAAGGGGAAGATAGCTTCCTTTACGCCGTAGACATTTAGCTTGCGGGGCTTTTGGGTAAGAATAGCCGCTGTATCTTGGCCTTCTTTGGCCTTAATCATAACCTCGGTTGCAAGCTTGGCCATCTGGATATCGCAGACTTTGGACACCAGCGGCACTGTACGGGATGCTCTTGGGTTGGCTTCCAGTACATATACTTTGCCCGTATCTTTGTCGATGGCGTATTGGATATTCATCAGGCCTACGACCTTAAGCTCTTGGGCAATTTTCTTTGTGTAGTCCCGGATTATCATCTGGTGAACTTCCCGGATAAATATTGGCGGGATGCTGCAAGCGCTGTCGCCGGAGTGTACGCCGGTGGACTCTATATGCTCGATTATAGCTGGGACAAGCACGTTTTCGCCGTCGCTTATTGCATCGGCTTCGCACTCCAGTGCCCCGTCTAGGAAGCGGTCAATCAAGATTGGCGGCATGTCTAAACCGGATTCGGTTATGGCCTTTTCCATATATGCGCCAAGGCGCTCGGCATCGTAGACTACTTCCATTCCGCGGCCGCCTAGCACATAGGATGGGCGTACTATTACTGGGTAGCCAATATCCTTAGCTACAGAAAGGGCTTCGGTTACGGACTTGGCCATTCCGCTTTCTGGCATTGGGATATCAAGCTTTTCCATCATAGCGCGGAAAAGGTCACGGTCTTCCGCGGTGGCTATGATGTCCGGCTGGGTTCCCAAAATGGGCACGCCTAGGGCTTTTAGCTCCTCGGCAATGTTTAGTGGGGTTTGGCCGCCAAACTGTACCACTACACCTGCGGGCTGCTCGTGACGGTAGATGGCCATTACATCTTCCACTGTCAAAGGCTCGAAGTAGAGGCTGTCGGCGGTGTCGTAATCTGTGGATACGGTTTCCGGGTTGCAGTTAATCATGACGGTTTCATAGCCAAGTGCACGCAGGGAATAGGTAGCGTGAACGCAGCAATAGTCAAACTCTATACCCTGGCCAATACGGTTAGGGCCGCCGCCTAAGATCATGATTTTCTTCTTAGAAGGCATCAAGGTTTGCTGGGTTTTGCCCAGATAGGTAGAATAATAATAGAATGCCTCGTCAGCACCGCTTACTTGGATTGAATCAAAGCTCTTGTAGATGCCAAGGGCTGCCCGGCGGCTTGCTACAGCTGTTTCTTCTACTTGCAGCAGCTTGGCGATATATTTGTCAGCAAAGCCATCTTTTTTTGCCCGTATAAGAAGGGTATCGGGCAGTGGCTGGCCACGGTGGCTGATGATTTCTTCTTCCATGTCTAGCATTTCCTTAAGGTGGTTGAGGAAGAAGGGCTTGATTGCGGTATGGTTATGCATCTCCTCTACGGTTACGCCTTTGCGCATGGCTTCGTATACAATGAAGAGGCGCTCGCTGGAAGGGCGTTCCAGCAGTTTCATTAGCTCTTCTTTGGATAGGTCATTGAAATTGCTGGCAAAGCCTAGGCCAAAGCGGCCGTTTTCTAAGGAGCGGATAGATTTTTGCAAAGATTCTTTGAAGCTTTTGCCTATGCTCATGCTTTCGCCTACGGCTTTCATCTGTGTGCCTAGGATATCTGTAGCTTCGGAGAATTTTTCGAAAGCAAAGCGCGGGAATTTTACTACTACATAGTCGCCGGGAGGGGTGTACTTGTCTAGGGTTCCTTCCTTCCAGTATGGTAGCTCGTTCAAGTTTAAGCCTGCGGCCAGCAGTGCCGCAACACGGGCAATGGGGAAACCTGTTGCCTTTGACGCAAGGGCAGATGAACGGGAGGTACGGGGATTGATTTCTATGATTACTATGCGGTCTTCTTTGGCGTTGTAGGCAAATTGGCAGTTGCAGCCACCTACTACGCCTACGCCTGCCACGATTTTGTATGCGGCTTCTTGTAGGCGTTTTTGCACGTCTTCTGATACGTCAAGCATTGGTGCTACGCAAATGGAATCGCCGGTGTGTACTCCCATTGGATCCAGGTTTTCTATAAAGCAGGCTGTTATCATATGGCCGCTGTAGTCACGGACTATCTCAAGCTCCAGCTCTTCCCAGCCCAGTATGCTTTCTTCTATTAATACCTGGTTTATCAGACTGCGGTCTATGCCTCTTTGGGCAACCACGCGAAGTTCTTCTTCTGTGTAGCAGATGCCGCCGCCCGCGCCACCCATGGTGTATGCGGGCCTTACAACGCAGGGATAGCCTACGGTATTGGCTATTTCCACAGCGCCTTCCACTGTGTATGTTTCGGCAGATTTGGCCATTTCTACGCCTAGCTCAGCCATCATCTGCTTGAAGATTATCCTGTCCTCGCCGCGCTCTATTGCGGCTAGGTTGATGCCTATAACTTCAACATTGTGTTTTTTTAGTATGCCGGATTTTTCTAGCTCGAAGGCTAGGTTTAAGGCTGTTTGGCCGCCGCAATTGGGTAGCAGTGCATCGGGTTTTTCTTTTTCTATGATTTTTTCTATGCGGTCTTTGTTCAAGGGCTCGATGTAGGTGATGTGGGCTATGTCTGGGTCGGTCATTATGGTGGCTGGATTGGAGTTTACCAGCACGATTTCATAGCCCAGGCCTTTTAGGGCTTGGCAGGCTTGTGTGCCCGAGTAGTCAAACTCGCAGGCTTGTCCTATTACTATGGGGCCTGAGCCTATTATCAGGATTTTTTTGATGTCTTCTCTTTTTGGCATGTGCATATCCTTTCATTTGAATGGGGGCGCTGCCCCCAAACCCCCGCCGCTTGGCGGGCTAAGCCCTTCGCGCTTCCTCGCTTGCGCCCGTTGGGCGCTTTGCTGCGGTCGGAGTCGCGCTTGCGCGCTCACGGCGGTGGTGCTTGTGCGCTCACAGCTGTGGTGGCGCTTGTGCACTCATGGCTGATTTGGCGCTTGCGCTTTGTGCTCGCTTTGCGGTGTGGGGGTTTTTGGTTGGGATTTGGGTGTTTTTCTTTGTTGACAGGGATGGAAAGTTTCGTCGGTATCATCAAAACTGGGTAATCTTTGCCGGTGGCATCAAAGCGGGGGAGCTTGTGTCTGGTAGTGTCTTTGAGCGCTTTTTCCAAAAGGGCCAAAACCTGCAAATTGTTCAATGTAGTGTGAATCATGGAGTGCTATTTCATTAGTGTTGCCATTACTGCTTTTTGGGCGTGCAGGCGGTTTTCGGCTTCATCAAAGATTACGTTGGCATGGGCTTCGAAGACTTCGGCTGTGATTTCCTCGCCGCGATGGGCCGGTAGGCAGTGCAGTACTATTGCGTCAGGGTTGGCTTTGGCCATCAACTGGTCATTAATCTGATAACCTGCGAAGGTTTTCATCCTGGCTTTGGCCTCTCCTTCCTGGCCCATGCTTGCCCATACATCTGTCACAAGCACATCGGCTTTGGCTGCGGCTTTGCCGGGGTCTTGTACCATCTCAAAGGCATCGCCGTAGTTTTTTGCAAATGCTAACACATCCTCGTGGGGCTCGTGGCCTTCCGGCACTGCAATGGAAATCTTCATGCCCACGGTGAGGCAGCCTACCACCAGGGAGTTGCACATATTATTACCATCGCCAATATAGGCCAGTTTCAGACCTTCCAGCTTGCCTTTATGCTCCCGTATGGTCATAAGGTCGGCCAGGATTTGACAGGGATGGGCGTAGTCTGTAAGGCCGTTGATTACAGGGATGCCGGACCACTTGGCCAAGTCCTCAACTTCTTTTTGGGCGAAGGTGCGGATCATAATGCCGTCTACATAGCGGCCAAGTACCCGGGCGGTGTCTTCTATAGGCTCACCCCGGCCTATTTGCAGGTCATTTCCCGATAAAAAAAGCGCCTGCCCGCCTAGTTGGTACATTCCGGTCTCAAATGAGACACGAGTGCGGGTTGACGCTTTTTGAAATATCATGGCTAGGGTCTTGCCCTTGAGGGGTTGCGGGGCATTACCCTGCTTCTGTGCTTTCTTCATGCTGTCTGCCAAATCTAGTAATGCGATGATATCCGGCTTGGCTAGGTCTGACATCTTGGTTAGGTGTTTTGTCATGGTGCTCCTCCTTTTAATGGGGATGCTGCCCCGGCTGCATGGGCGAACGCAAAGCGCTGATGCTAGTTTTGATTATCAGCGCTCGCTGCTTACTAAGATTGCTATGATTTTAACATATACATGATATATATGCAAGAAAATTGCATATATATTCATTCGTTGGTAATGGCAAAATTGAAAATATAGCTTAAATCAGGGGTTTAGTTCGTTTTGCTAAAAATCCTTACTTAAGATATTATGCATAATCTTCAACCCAGCGTCAATATCGTTTCTTTCAATTACAAGTGGGGGCAGCAGACGGAGGATATCAGTGCCTGCCGTCAACGCGGCAACGCCAGCCTCAAGGAGTTTTGTATTTATTGCGGCAGGTGGATGCTCCTTTATTTTTATACCTATCATCAGGCCGCGGCCGCGTACCTCGGCAACTATTGGCAGGTTCATTGCCAATATTCTTTCCCGGATATACTCACCTTTTTCGCTGACATGAGACAGATATGGTTCCAAAACATCCAAAGTCGCCAATGCCGCCGCACAGCATATCGGGTTGGCACCATAGGTGGTTCCATGATCCCCAGCACCAAGGGTTGAAATCATCTTATCCCCAACCATAAATCCCCCAAGGGGCAGACCGCCAGCTATCCCTTTGGCAAAGCTAAGCCCGTCGGGTTGTACATTAAAGTGCTGATAGCCAAACCACTTGCCCGTGCGGCCAATTCCGGTTTGGATTTCGTCCACAAGCAGTAGCCAGTCCCGCTTGCGGCACAGCTCCGCGGCGGCTTGCACATATTCCGCATCCAGAGGCATGACGCCTCCCTCGCCCTGTATAGGCTCAATCAGCAGAGCACATACATCCTCACCCTGGGCTTGAAGTGCCGCCATATCCCCAGGTGCAACATGCCTAAAGCCAGGCGTAAAAGGATGAAAATGATTATGAAAACGTTCCTGCCCGGTAGCGGCAAGTGTAGTAATAGTGCGTCCGTGGAAGGAGCCCTCCAGCGTAATAATAGTAGCCCGGTTTTCGCCGTACTTATCGCGGCTGTACTTACGGGCGGTTTTGATAAGGCCCTCATTGGCCTCGGCGCCGGAGTTGGCGAAGAACACGCCAGTCATTACCTCCGCAATTTTAATTAGACGTTGTGCCAACTTGGCCATAGGCTCTGTATAGTAGAGATTGGACACATGGGCCAGCTTGCCGGCTTGGTCTGCAATGGCTTGCACCCACCGGGGATGTGCATGGCCTATGGAGGTTACGCCAATGCCGGACATAAAATCTATATATTCCTTGCCGTCAGCGTCCCAAAGCCGGCAGCCCTGGCCCTTAGCAAAGGCTACTGGATAGCGGCCATAGGTTTGCAGGATGTGCTGGTTGGATAGGTCTTGAACTGATTGATTTGTAAAAGACTGATTTGTCATGTTGTGTCACTCCTTTGCTTTGCCATTGTAGCATTATGAATCTTTGCAAACAAGGCTTTCAAAAGCCGCAACCCGCTGGGAGGCTGTGGGGTGAGTATGATAAAGCCTGACAACAAATGGATGGGGGGTTAGATTGCCAAGGTCTTCTCTGTAGAGTTTTTTTATTGCAGAAATGGAAGCTTCTTTTCCCACATGTTCACACTCAAATGCGTCTGCCTCGTATTCAAATTTACGTGAAAGTGCGTTTTCCGGCATATTTAAAATAAGGCCAAGGGGCTTAATCAAAATAAATAGTGCATAAATCCCAAAAGCTAAGTTGACGCCCTCAAAACCAAACGCCATAGATACATAAGGGTTTGTGACAACGAAGTATGCAAAGGCAACAATGATAAAATTATGCAACATATCAAGAGGAAAAGATTTTATTATATGCCGCTTTTTTTCATGCCCGATTTCATGGGCTAAAATGGCGAGGACTTCTTCATGTGTGAATTTTTCCAACAGGTTATCAAAAAGCCCTATGGTTTTTGTTTTACCAAAGCCTGAAGCAAATGCGTTTAGCCTTGTGCTTCTTTTTGACTCATTAACCATGTATATTCCCTTTAGTTTAACGCCTGTTTTGTTTGCAAGTGCTGTGATTTTATCCTTCAGTTCCCCATCTTCAATTGGTGTCAGCTTGTAGAAAATCCGAATAAGAAGAGGTGAGATAAAGCTTGTGAAAATATCAACTGCCACAAACACAAAAAAGAATGCGAAAAATACCCAGTTGCCAATTAGCCCATACAGCCATAAAAACAGTGACACTAAGCCGCCGCCAAGTACCGCAATTAGAATAAGTCCTTTAAAAAAGTCGCCAATGTAGGTAAGTGGGGTGGTTTTGTTAAATCCGTGACGGGCTTCAATGACAAAGGTATGATATATTCCCAAAAGGCTGGCTGCTATCATGTTGATGGCAATTGGGATAAACATAATTAGTAGTCCCATAACAATAGTGTTTTCTATGGGGATTAATGTGTAGAGATGATGGTGAAAGTTAAGTACCAGCATCAACAGAACTATAATGGTGCTTATGATCCCGGCAATAATGGAAAACTTATTAATATCCATTGTGTAAGCCATGAATTTTTTATAAGTTTCCTTGTCATACACGTCTTTTACGTTTTCGGGGATTTTGGCGTTTCTATTGGAATAGTCCAGATACTGCATTAAAAAACCAAAGGCTGTTGTTGCGAAAAATATTGCTAAAATTATAAGTCTCATGTTTTATCCTCCTGCTTTTGGAATCTGTGTTCATAGACTGCGTTGGGCCTTATGAGCACTGATTATTACCTTTGAATAGTGTGTTTTCTACTATATTATAGCCCTTTTTTTGGGAGTACTCATAATCGGATTATGTCAAAGTATCATTCGATAGTCAATTGGGATAAGTCAAATTAGTGCCTATTGCGTCTAACTTCATCGCCATAAGATAGGTATGCCAAAAACACATGCAAAGCCAGTAAATATAACGCCTAAAAAGGTATGTCAAAAGTATCAAAAGGGTAGGCCTAAGAAAGCAAATAATTCTCGTAGCATACCCATGGAGTTTTTATGCTAAAATAAGGCCAGGGAAGCCCTTAACAAGCATTAAACCGGCGAATCCAGCAATCTACTTTCTTATATGCACCAGAACCAAAAGGAGCCACACCATGGGATTATTCAAAAAACGAAAAGCAACAATTGAAAAGGCTAAAATAGAGCAAACCCACGAGATAGTATGTCTATATTGTTTCCGCAACTTTAATCATGACGAGGTGTTGTTCCGTGCCATTGCAGCAATGGACGTGGAGGGCTACCGCGCCCAGATGGACTATATCCTAGATGACTACCGGGCCAGGTTTTACATGAGCTCTTTGGGGGAGCTTCCACCAGTACTTGACCCGGAAGATTTTGGTGAGGCCCATAAGGGGTATCTAAGGGGGATACTTTCGTCTTTGCGTGACGGCCACAACAATGTATCCACCAAGCGCCTATGCCCGTACTGCCACAACGAAATACCAGGCAGCGCCGGTTTTGCCCCGAATACGGTAGTCTCAATTGTAGGGGGCAGCCGTGCTGGTAAATCGGTTTACCTTACCAGTCTTATTCACACTCTCAAGTCTGTGACTTCCCAAAACTTTGATGTATTTTGCACACCCATATCCAACGAAATTGGCTGGAAGTTTAAATACGAATATGAAGACCCGCTAATAGAAAACGGATACCCTCCATTTCAAAAGGAAGAGTTGCAAGAGCCTTTGATTTTTACATTTTCTTTTGCCGATGGCACAAAGCCGGAGATAAACATCGCCTTCTTTGATGTGGCCGATGACGGAATGATGGACAGCGGTTGCATGGATATATTCGCGGCTCATGTGCGCAATTCCTCCGGGGTGATGTTTCTTGTGGATCCAATGCAGTTTCGCGCGATTGGTCACAAGGTTCATATGTTAAACAAGATGCGCTACGACCCAAGGACGGTAAGAGACCCGGCTGAAGTGTTATCCGGCCTTGTGGAAAACTATATTTATAAGCAGGCCAATGGAATCTCTCATGTGCCCACCGCCGTGGTACTAACTAAAACCGACTTACTGGAGGCCCTAAGCTACGAAGGAGAGTATGTGCGTCAAAGGAGCAACATTTTTGCCCGGTATACTCATCACGGGCATTTAAATCTTACCGAGACTGACATCATCAACTATGAGGTAGACGAGTTTATCCAGCGGGTAGACCCCAATTTCCGCAATGCGCTTAAGCGGCGATTTGCCAACCTGGGGCTTTTTGGTGTGTCGGCGCTGGGGGCTCACCCGGAGCTTATCCGCCAGCGGATGGCACATTTTGCGCCGGTTAGGGTGGATGAGCCGTTTCTTTGGATTTTGTATAAGCTTGGATATGTTGATGGGTTTTATGAAGGGGCCCGGTTATAGCTGAAGCCCTACATGGGAAAGGTGATTTGCTTTTTTCCAATGCGGCAAAACATGTTGTCTTCCCATTCTTTAAAGGAAGTAAAGATTGTGAACTCTTGGGGGTATTGATTGTATGGCTGAACATATTCTTTTTGTTGAAGATGATGCAATCATTGCTTCTGGGCTTACGTATGCCCTTGAGCAGGCGGGTTACTTGGTAACTCATGCAAAAGATATAAGGTCGGCTAGAATGGCATGTGGGGGTATGAGTGGTGCGGTCATGAGGGATGGGCTTGGTGCGGCCAGCGCGGCTGTTGGTAGTATGGCTCGTGATGTCGTTCGCGTCTTTGATTTAGCTATCCTTGACGTTGGTCTTCCCGATGGCAGCGGTTTTGATTTAGTTGAAAGTCTCAAATCTCAGGGTACATCTATCCTTTTTCTTACTGCGGTGGATGATGAGGGCAACATTATTAGGGCTTTTGAGGGTGGTGCTGATGATTATGTGACTAAGCCATTTCGTCTTGGGGAGCTTATGGCACGTGTCAAGGCCTCTTTGCGCCGCCGGGGTGGGCAGGCCGATAGTCTTTCTCTTGGATCGGTGGCCGTCAACCCGGCGGAAGGTAAGGCTTATGTAAGTGGCGTGCCACTGGAGCTTACTGCCTTGGAGTATCGCTTGCTGTTGACATTTGTGAACAATAAAAATCAGATTTTGGCGCGGGAGCAAATACTTAGTCAGATATGGGATTCGGCTGGGATTTTTGTGGAAGACAATACGCTTACTGTGTACATAAAGCGCTTGCGGGATAAACTTGGCAGCGCCGTAAATATTGAAACTGTGCGAGGGATGGGATATCGTGCCAATGATAATTAGCCGCAAGGAAGTATCGGCCCTATCGGCGGATATCCGAAAAATAATTGACGGGCATACAGTAGACCTGCGGGATAATCTTGAGGGCCGGCTTTCTACGCTAAAAAATGATATTCATACCTTAGCAGGCCGTCTCAATGAGCAGGCAGAGAACCTGCAAAAAGAAAAGGCTGCTATGGCTAATACCTTGGCGGATATATCTCATCAGCTAAAGACCCCTCTCACCGCCATGACTGTGATGGTGGAGCTGTTGGAAAACGCCCCGCCAGATAAGCGTGCGGAGTTTATTGCTAATCTTAAGCAGGGGTTAACCCAGACAGAGTGGTTGGCTAATGCCTTGCTTAAGATGGCAAAGTTGGAATCTGGTAGTGCTGTCTTTAGTCCGGTGTATATCCAGGCTCATGAGCTTGTGGATGCAGCCCTTGCCCCACTGCGGATTCTTCTAGATATCAAGGATCAGCGGGTAAGCCTGGCTGGTGAGGCCTTGCTTTACTGCGACAAAAATTGGACAGCGGAGGCTATCACAAATATTGTAAAAAATGCTTCTGAGCATTCTCCTGAAGGGGGTATCATTGAGATAGCTGTTGGGTCAAATCCTATTAGCAACTGGATATCTGTTACCGACTCTGGACAGGGGATCCCGGCTGCCGAGATTAAGGACTTGTTTAAGCGGTTTGGCGGCTCGCGGAAGGGAATTGGTATCGGGTTGGCCCTTGCCCTGGCAATTATGCGGGGGCAGGGTGGGGATATTGAAGTCAATGGTGGTGGCAAAAACTATGGCGACTTAAACCATGGCGGTTATGATGAAGATTCAGGCCGTAGTGCCACACACCGCGGAGCTATATTTACCTTTAAGTTCTATGCCAAGGGCGGGTAAATTCCGTAGCTCATCCTGTTGACAACAACAAAATAGTATAGTACCTTCCAAATGCGCAACAGTGTTGCGCATTTTTTATGAAAACTGTACGGCCCTACATGCCTCACCAACCGGAGGAAAATATGATAGACAACATAGCAAAAGCCCTAGGAGTATCCAAAACCACCGTATCAAGGGCCATAAGCGGTAACGGCAGAGTATCCGAAAAAACCAGGGAGCGCATTCTCCGTTACACAGCCGAGATAGGTTACGTGCCCAACGCCGCCGCCAGCAACCTGGCCACAACAAGGACACGAAACATAGCCTTTTCCATGCCCCTAAACAGAGACGCAACACGATCTACCTACTTCTTGGAGTGCTTTTTTGGTGTAAGCAAAATTGCTGCGGCGGCATCCTACGATGTAATTATGGTAGGCGACCGCCTAGAGCAAATAAGCCGTATAATCCAAAGCCGCAAAGCCGACGGCATGGTGCTAACAAGAAACATAATAGGTGATGAAGCCCTAGAAAAACTAGCCCAAGCTGACATTCCAATAGTGCTGACCGGCGTAACCGCAGTACCTAACGTGTTCCAAGTAAGCTACGATGGCGTAGAAGCCTTTAAAGCCCTAACCTGGCGGCTGATAGACCTGTGGCCAGGAGACATGGGCCTGATAGTAACCAATGGGTCTTACCCGGCCAACAAAGCCAGGGCCCAAGCCTTTAAAGATGCCTTTGCAGCCCGCGGGCTAGCCCCCCCTCAGGTATCCTGGGACAATGACAAAGAAGAGGACATGATACGAGC
>Ga0123355_10003874_pt1 | contig 21645 bp, 7 predicted proteins | sample TergutEmb28metaG_3_FD_89872 | JGI IMG/M metagenome (GOLD analysis project Ga0123355, IMG submission 89872) | Embiratermes neotenicus P1 segment gut microbial communities from Petit-Saut dam, French Guiana - Emb289 P1 | ecosystem: Host-associated > Arthropoda: Insects > Digestive system > Gut ...
CCAACCCAACCACACCGAAACTCCAACACACATCGGACCAAGAAAAATACGACCAATGTGGTAACTCAACAGAATATTCGCAAGCTCCTGATGATGGATATATTAATGTCCGAAACATGTTGAACACATAAGAAGTGAAGCTTCAGCTTGCAACACAAGACATACTTATGGGAACGACGTGCTTTATGCGACAAATTTATTTTTTTTTCTAAGCAGTTTCTCACAGTTTCGCCCGTTTGGTCAGCATCGTATATCAAACTTTACAATAAACAAATAAATCGAATAAATATTTAAAATTTCTGTGAACTCATTCAAACACGTAGATGTTATTTCAACAATAAAATGTCTGTCCTAACTGCCGATTGATTTATTAGTTAGGTGACTACACGTAATAGTAAAATGTATTCTAATTTGAAATGAACCCAACTTACACGTTTATAACTGATCACTGTAGTAAATGCTATATTAAAATGTTTTTCCTGACTCTATCAAGATTAATATTTATAATAATCTTTATTATTAAATAATTTAACGTTCTGAAATTTCAGTTTTGTCTGTAATACAGTCAAATCTAAGAATCTAAAGTTCATAAATTCAGAATTCTATTGCCTTGAAGCAAAATCTCAAAGAAATGAGACACGTTCTTGTGTGGAATATAGTTCGTACATGAATATGGCTTACCTTTTACAAATTTTTGCAATCCCGATTTTATTTTATATTCATTAAACGATTTTTTATTTAATGTCACTGTCATATATTTAAGTTACGTTCAATCTATCTAATGCATTAATAACATGTATGTCTACATCGCATCTGACCTGAAATTCTTGCTTTCTGAGAGAAAATTCAGAGGAAGTAAGTGTATTTACTACTGTTTGTAAAGTGGTAAAATTGTGACAGTAGCTTACATAGACCTCTGCATTGTTAGAGTTTATACCATCATGAATTTTCTTACTAACTACAGCTCAACACTGGGCACGTACCTTAATGTGCAAAGTGGAAAATATGCTATGAATTTTGAAACGAAAATAATGGAACAATATTGGCCTAAATGAACCCTACACCTACGGTAGTGTTAGACGGTAATCTTGACAGCCGTAGCAGTTATGGAGAGTTAGAATACACTAGATCAGGAATTATTGTACATAATGTGAATAAACTGAATGTTTTCCTTATGGTTCCAGTACAAATTATTCTTCATAAATCCAAGCTAAAAAAATATTTTCACTAAAGAAATGTGTTTCTGGAAGGAAGAATTTATTTTGAAGGGAAGCGATTTTTTTTTTCAAATTATAGTTTCATTTGGATCTGAGTATTGTAAGGCACTTACACCTGTACGTTTACTCTTTAGAAGACTCTGTAATCTCGAAAAATGTAGGCGCTAAGGTGAGATGTAACATAAATTATACCTTCGAACATGGAGGAATTTTTTTTACATATTTGGTAAAATCGTTGTTATAGATTATAAGTTTAAAGCATACAGTTTACTGATTCATTAAAATTATTCTGTAAAAATAATTATTATAATAAAGCTGCTTTTGCTGCAGATTTATCTTGTACGTGTATATCGTACCTAGATGCCTAACTTCATAATGAAGCAGGCCTGACACTCATGGTTAGTTTCCATGTCAACTACTTCTTTCAGATATTTGGACCAGCCCTTATTTTGCTAGGGGTAATTACACAAGCACAGACGACGGCTGGTTTAGAGAATGCAGGGGAGAGGAAAGACGTTACGCAAATGGGCGGAGCTGCTTTCCCTCCACATCTTTCCACCCCTTTCTATATTGGACTTCTCTTTTAGAGGAAATTTCTTTTCTTCTAGAATCTCCCTCCCTTAACAATCTCGTGCTTCGGAGGTCTCCTTCTTCCCCCGAAGCAATGAGATGTGGAAGAAAGATCGCTATGGCGTTACCAAAAGGGGAAGAATTAATGGCGAATAATTAAATATTTATTCATGGAAGGGATAGTTTACAGTTGACTATAATTAGTTGACTTGAGAACCCGGTTCGTCGGTAATTGATGTATTAGTCTTACCCGCTGTACATGCCTGGGGAAGAAAATTGGTTTCAAGAAACATAAAATTTTGATCCTCTGTTTATGCTGGGAAAAGGAATCCTTTGTGTTAACAAGTAATTTAAAGTTCCCGAAAGCAGTAAATGAAGCGATTAACATTTCATATCAGCAAATAACAGTACTAAAATCTTCAAACTGAGACACAACTTCGTTGTATAAGGGAATTTGCAAATTACTTTAATTGGAGCTCTCTTATTACTACACACATCACGAAATTTGCCTCTCTACCGCCCACAATTCTATAAGGGCAAATTATTTAATTGTATGACATGTAGAGAACCTACGTCTTGCGGATAATGATCAGTCGTTTGAATTCCCACTTCTGTTTCTTTTTAAATTAAAAGTAATATTGGCCATTAATTCACATACCAGTTACACACGAATGTGACTGTACAATTTAGAACATTTACTTACTGTGGATATTTAGTCATAGATATAAAACTTTATTGAGAGAAGTGATTGTACTGCAATATTTCAATTCGTTTATTCTCGTCAAGACCAGTTTTCATCAAGCCGATACGTCTCTCATTGCTTCATGTTACACCAGTAAGTATCTTTCCGTGTCACGTGATGTATACATAATCAATACCCCTCATATATTCTAGCTTATCAAAATGTAGAAGGGATTTATAAAACCTCGTAAAATATATCAAAACTTGTGGTCAAAATGCATAATTTTAAACTGTCAATATGTTGAATAACGTAGGATACATTTGTTAGGTTTTATGCAAACTATAGAAAGGAAATTTAAGAAACTTAAATCATAAGTACAAGGAACTCTTTCAGATTTTAAATTTTTCGATCCTTCTAAAACATCAACGGGCATAGAGAAGTAGGACACTTTTCCTTGCAAGGCTACTTTGGTAAATATAAAACACAATATAAACATAATTTCAAATAAATTTATAGATATGTATTATGATGTCCGTTTTTATGTTACGAGTAATTTATATTTTCTTTCTAATTTTGTATGCAATCTAAAACTTAATACAACGGAAATAATATAGGACAGGCACACCGAATATAATCGTAGTGAATCTTACGTTTATTGAACTGTGCATCATTGCGATAGTTGAAGAATAAAAGACCAACTTGATGTCACTTACTATTTTATTTCACTTCTTATGTGCTCAACATGTTTCGGACATTAATATATCCATTATAAGGAGCTTGCGACTATCTGTTGAATTACCACATTGGTCGTATTGTTCTTGGTTCGATGTGTGTTGGAGTTTCGGTGTGGTTGGGTTGGAGTAGTATCCGTGTTGCAGGCTGAAACACAACTGTGCTTCAGCCTGTAACAGAATAGTCGCAAGCTCTTGATGATGGCTATATTAATGTCCGAAACATGTTGAACACATAAGAAGTGAAATAAAATAGCAAGTGACATCAAGTTGGTCTTTTATTCTTCAATAATCGTAGTCTTTCAGAGGAGCTGCCAGTAATAATCTCCCCACTCTAAATTTCAGTTCGGGCGCACCATATAAAGAATGAAATTAATTTAGAATTTTTCTGAATAGTCAAGTGTACTAGATCCCATATAAAATATAAGTACCATGCAGTGTCTTTGCTTTCACTTTTTCAGGAAGTGTACTTTTTAACGTCCATCTCTCGTCTTAATAGAGTATGGAATTGAATGTCTGCAAAGCACTTTTCGAAACAGCCAACTTATAGAATAACATAAGGGTATAGTGCATTTTGGGTATCACATACACTCAGATTTTAGGCGAATTTTCACCTTATAATCGCTTTACGGACCATACGAAGTGTTTGCGTTACAATTACAGGGAGAAAACGCGATGGTCTTTGTTGAAAAAAATAAAATAAAATTACACATACAGAAAAAAGAGACATTCATTTGGTTCAAATACTTAATATGAACAATGTTATCGTCACAATTAAACAATTACTAAATGAATTACGGTATTGACGGCGTTTGAAAATAAATGTTTTCATTGACCTAACACTAAAATACGAAAACTGAGCTACATAGTACACTAGCAAAACGGTGATTATTCAAGCACGTTATCTGATACCTAGCACATTTATCTTTTATTTATTGTAGAAACAAATGTATTCCCTCTATCACAACAATAGAACACAGACACTAATTAGTTTTCCTTTTACACTTTTAAGCACATTGTACATAGAAAAAAGAATAATTGCGATGAAATTTTTAGACCAATTTGATTTCCGTGAAGAAGATTCAGATTGTAACTTGAACACCGTATGAAATAGATTTCAATTGCACCTATATATGTAAGCTACAAGGTGTCGAAACATCTGTCATAATTTCGGAAATGGTAGTCGAGGAAAGAAACATTTCTCCATTTCTTCCACTATATAGGCTTTGAATAAAAAAAAAAAAGACCCTGAAGTATCGAAACACATAATGCAGATAACAACGTGTCTTTCATTTGACGAATAATAAGATTACTTTAGAATTTACTGGCGCACACAGCGTCACAGACTACATTGCTATTTATAAGACAAATTAAATCTACAACCAAATCTTTGGTGTTTAAAACATACCTTTTTGCGTCAAAGGACAACAAAATTTAAGTCAATGGTTAGTATAATTGAATCGCTTAAAAATCTTACCCGCCAAATGAAAAGATCTTATTCACAAATGTTTCAAGAAGGTAATAAACACTTCCAGTCTTCTCTGACCACAGTACATTAATGACTGCAAGTCTTAACCTAACGCACAAAATTCGTTTGTGGGTAACCGACGGGAGGACAGTATAATATGGTGTCCAGTTAGGCCAGTTTCAGCTAAAACTTGTTTCTATTTGTTTAATTCTCCAAGCTTAACCTCCCCTCCTCCTATAATTTTTCCTTAAAACTCGTTTCACGATCAAAAAGATTGTACGGTCAAAGGGTGTACACAGGGATACTGGTCATTTCATTGTTAGGCACTGAAAGAGGACAGGAAGCATTGCTGTTCACCTCCTGTATGCTGGTGCTGAATACTCTCTAGATAAATTCTATGTTCCTGACAGAAACCAAATTTTAGGTTCATCCAAATATGTCACTTTGGAAATGGCGATCATATTCTCTGTCCTGGCTTCAAGCCATCGCTGGGACTAGCGAGTTTGTCTTAATAAGTAATGAGGCTGGATGTTGCAGACGTTTAGCAGTTTGGCGCCTTCTCCAAAGAAAAGACGGGTTTGTCTTGTGTCCTGTGTCTGAGTCGTAACCGATTATAAGGATTTACGTGTTTACATTTCAGGAAAGTAAAACTGGCTTTTATGTAAAGATTCATTTCCTACCGTACAAAATAAAGTTCCACCCTTAAAAAATCAATACATAGTCCTGTGTAGTTAATAATCCCTATTAATTATAGAGTCTTAAAAATTCTGAATATGCCCTGTGGACATAATGTGAATTTCTTGAATTCTATACTGATACAAAATTTTGGGTTTCAAGGGTTTACACCAGTAACACAAATGGACTGAATATAAAGTATTTTACATGAATATATGCTGGAAATCCGCCATCTGCAAGGAAACTAAAATATGTCTCGAAATTTATGTCGACAAAATCAAGTATTTACCTGAATTAGTTTTGATTATATGCCTGTCTTTAAAAGAATAATATTTAAGTCATAGACAATAAATTTTTTTTTTTTCAAAATGGCTTGTCGTGTAAGAAATTGTACATTGAATTTCTTAAGGCATTTCACTTTATTACCTTTTTCTCAAACGATGGCAGACTCAGTTCTCACTCATCTAATTTAAGTTTGTTAATTACACTTAGTATTATTTACAGTATCAATAAATAAACTATAAACAAATATAATTTTATAAGGTCCCAGATAGTAGGATCTCCCACTTGTAAAGTGATTTAAGGGAATCCCCTAACTTTACATTTCTAACCATAATATTGCACTGATCTCTTATCTTTCCTCTAACTCAGTCATAACTGCGAGTGGCCGTACGGGCTGTAAGAATGCTATCGAAATCCCAGCAGAAATCAGATATTCCTGTTCCCATCACTGATTCTAGAATAGCTCTGGAGCCAGTTTGTACCCTATCTAATAGGAACGAGGTGCATTTTTTCCCAGATAATGGCGACCAGTGGTAAAGCTAAGAGCAAGCTTTCATTTAGTACTGAGGTTAAAAATGTGTAGAGATTAACTCCAGCTCCTACATCATTATGAACTGGCATTGCTTAAATTAATTAAATTACTTAAAACAAGCTAGATTTTATATTTAAATTGAACGTCATGAGTGCTACCTGTCACACACACATTATTATTGATATAAACAACATAACATTAACTAACAAGTTGACTTACAAAAGTTCAGTTCGTATAAAAAGGGGCTATACGTAAAAATTCCTATGGACCACTTTATACACGTGGAATACATTTCATCAGAATCTCTGCCAGTGGTTTTCGTCTTCACTTGCTGAAAGTCTAGATACGTTGCTGCTGAATTATTATTATTATTATTATTATTATTATTACGTTACAGGTATGAGATACTGTTCTGTATATTTTGTTGTACCCAATATCAGAAAAAATCCCTCAATTTCCACGATATAACAAACTCCAAAATTTAGATTTCATTGGAGTTTTTAAAAAGTGAACGTTGTTTAAAAACAACAAATGTAAATGGTCATTGCTTATGAAGTGTGAGATATACTGGATCGACGAGGGGGAGGATAATAACTTTTGTAATTGCTTGTAATAAATTTCATTACAATATTTTCAGAGATTTATGACATTAAATATGAGAATGATAGGTTATGATCCCTGTATTATACCATAATTTTTAAGTGTTATGTAAAGAAAGCCTTCTGAATTAAAATATAATTAGGCGTTCTTTACATAAATCTTCATATTTTTAATGAATGTAAAATATTTGGAGGATATTTCGAGAGATAAAGAGAATTATTAAATTTCTTTCATATGGTCCTAAATTCAAAGTTATTCTTGAAAGGACTGATTTGATAATTTACCAATGGTTTCAAATTTATGTTGCAAACATTTTTAATGAATTGGGTCATTTATAATAGTTTTTTACTTACATTATATGTATATATTCACGAATTGACTGATGTTACATAAGACGATTAATTTTTCTTTTGCACATAAAAATACTACACATAAAATAAATTACCATAATTCATATATTTTGAAAATAATGTTCAAACATGTCATATATATTAAAAGAAGACTGTTTGATAGGCAGGAGGCAAAATAGGCAACCTTGCTAGCAATATCACAGTTAGCAACCTTTACCGACCTTCTTTTCCATCCTTCATGTTTCAGGACGAGTTATGTATATAACTCACCAGGTCACATTGTAAGTAACTTTACGTCCATCCATTTTTTGTTGCTCTAAATCCAGTATATGCCTGTACTATTTAACAACTCGTTCTAAGCATGGCAGGATAGTGCAGACAAGTTCCGCAGGCTCTCTTGACACAAGCTGGTTTCTACCTTTGGAAAATGGTTATTAACCACGTTCTCACTACTAGAAAAAAAGTTTAATTTTATGTGATAATTTTTAACCTAACAGAAGAAAACCAACATTCCAGGGCATGGACTGTGGTGGGTAGACAACAGTTGGAGAGACAATAAAAAATTTACAACTTTAAAGATTATTTTACATTTTGCTGACCGTGCATCTCAGTATATTTATCTCAATAATTAACCAACTTGATGCACAAAATTTGTTTACAGTAACTTTATTTCATGCCTCTACATGTTTCGAGTACATGTGCTCATCATCAGGTGGTCAAAATTGCATTACACAGCTTCTGGTATCATCACACCTATAGGTGTGATGATACCAGAGGCTGTGTAATGCAATTGAAATGAAATAAAGTTACTGTAAAACAAATTTTGTGCATCAAGTTGGTTAATTATTGAGATAAATTTAAAGATTTTGTCGTCATTAAAAACCAAGCATTTTCTAATTCCTGAGAAAGATTTAGTAATTGATTTTATTTCATTAAACGTAACTCGTTGTGTTTTGGAATATTTTTTTTCCAATGCCCCACATGTCCTTGTGGACTTCGTAGTCTTCCTCTCCTAGGCATGGCAGAAGTGTAATCGACTTCTGAGTTTGGGACGCCCATGAGGCGCGGTTACGTTGTACTGATGATGTGAGTGGTGATATAGAAGGATGTAGTGCCAGGAGGGCCCTTAAACCTAAATTCTACTAACCTACCCAGACCATGGTCACCGCGGGAATCCTCCCCTTCAGAGAAAACTTGCACAGTAGAGCCGGGAATCGAACCCGGGACCTCATGATTAGTAGTCAGAGACTCTAACCACTAGACCACGAGGCTGGTCAATTTTGGAATATATTTGCCAATATTTCGGAGAAAACTGTCGCCTCTTTCTTCGGGACTTTTTTCCTACTCTAACCATATGGCAGAAGTTTCTTCACTAACGTGTGTGCCTACTTCCGAAATTCACGGCTTCTCATCCAAAAAGATTTTATCATAATCGTCTCTCACATTTTCACAAAGACAGAAGAGGGACCAATGCGTCTGTGTATGTCCCTCTGTTTTATTCTCGTTGTTTGAATAAACGTGTAGGGTTCCCACAATGCCTGATGTGTCAGTCTCCACTGTTTTGGTCATGAAACAAGCCCCTCAGGCAAACTTGACCAGCACCGGACCTTGCCGGGCAACAGCCTTTCTCTAGTTGTAAATAACAACCAGTTTTACCCCTGCGATTCAACGTTTAAGGTACACTTTCCCATATCACCCTATTCACCTAATGTAAACCAGCAAGCGTTCTCATAATGTCGTCCGAGTTGCTTATATTTGAATATTGGTAAGTCTATATGTGCACACCACAGACTTAACTAATATTTATCTCCGCGATTAATGAATATTAATTTTGAAAAGTGGACGTTTATTGCAACATAATGAACAGGGTTGTAGAGGAAGAAGTTTCTACATTCTGTCGATTTACGAAACGCGTTGCAACAACAAATTTCTCATTTTTATTCTGCCTGAGCGTAAAAGGCTGAAAGTTTGTGATGTAATATTATGTACTCCCGAAATGTGTTGAATAATTAGAAGCCAAATCTCATTGTCGTCTATTTCGGAATCCTATCGCAATATCTATTAGAAGAAAAAATAAATTTTTAAAATGAAATTACTAATGCACCTGAGGAAATTTTCACATTTTAAACATCTGGGAATGACCTATAAAATCAAACAATCTCAAGTATTACTTAAGACTAGAATGTATTCGGTAGATGTTGTCTCTCGTTTTGCACAAAAAAAAATTTTCTTCCGTCTGTTTTGCGCAGACGTAAAAGTGATGAAACATAAAATAATTTATCTCTGTTTTAAAGATTTGAAATTTATTTTTTCTATGAAAAACAAAATAACGTTTTAAGACTCAGTGAATAAAGTAGATGTATACAATGAAGGATATTTGGAAATAAGATATATAATGACAAATAGATTCAAATTTTTTAATAATGAATAAATTCCAAATATATATATATATACAGGTCGGCAAGTGGTACTTTGATGCTCAAAACAAGATATCTTAGGTGGCCAGAACATGTGCTCCACGTAGTGGAAGTGCGAAATATATCAACATTTTAGTCCAAAATCACTGAGGAAGTACGGATATAGGTAGGAAGTTATTAAATGAATTTCAGAAGAAATAGAGTTGGAAAACTTGAAATGCAGTCATGTAGATCTGGAATGAGAAAATTTGTACGTTTCTACGCACAAGGTAATGAAATCTTCACGTACCACAAAATGTGGAGTACTTCTAGATAAATGAAGCTTCATTTAATTTCTCAAAAAAAACCCTCCTGCTTTGGGACACCCACTTGCAAATATTTAGAATGAATGACATTGTGCGGGTTATTTTCTGATAAAAACTAAACAAGAATAACCAATGAGGTACACAAACGTCACATTCTTTGAAAATACGACAAATTTCGAAGAGTTAGGAACCATAAAACAAAGAAGCTGCTAAAATATTCGTGGTAAAATAACGGAAGATTGAACATGGGAAATATAAGCTACCATTCAGTTCAGTATTTCTTACCTATAGCATATCTAACAGAGCTTCAAAAAGCTTCATTTTGTAAAATCATAATTATACCTTCTGTTTTCTAATGAGTGTGGACTTGGTCCCTATCCCTAAGGAAGAACGATCACTGAAAGTGTTTTCCTAAACGAAGCAGTCAAAGTAGTTAGATTAAGACATATAGAGTAAAAATTTGGTTGATAATAATATACTTTTTGTACTCAAAAGCTAGTAAATGTTATTGGACACATTTAACCAAGTAAGATAGTCTGACCGAAAATATAATATACATAAGAAAATAGAAAATATTTTAAATTTTCAAAAGAAAGAATAGTATTACGTATGCTTTTAAGTTGTAAGATAATATTAAAACAGATTTTGGGTGAGGATTTGAACCACTTCACTCAATATATGTTTTTAAAAGTGAACTTTTGTGAAAACATTGATGAGAATTATAGTTTTCTGAACGTAATGAATCTTACATGCATCTGAATAAATATCAACCTCAACAGCAGATAAATTTTTGTCATGGAACTAATTAGAATTTGCCCAAAACTATTTTAAATGGAATCTGAAATTTTTGTTCCTGCAGATATATTGTTACTCAGCACATAAATATCAATTCGTGATTAAATTCCCAGCAGGGACATGAGAATTTTCTCCTCTGTCGAGCGTCGAAACTGACCCCCTGTTAAATGAATACCGGGGGGGCCTTTCAACAGGCAAAACAGCGGTAGTGTGAAAGTGGCCGTTCACATCCATCCAATTCCAAGGCTAAAAATTAGTAGAACTCTATCTCCAGTTACTCGTATTACTTCCTGGCATGTGCAGGTATATCTTTGTAATTATTTTTCTTATATTGAACGTCAGTTGTCTCTTTGATTGGTGAACATGTGCCTAATTAACTATGTGACAAACAAACTTGCTGCGTGACTACATAAAATAAAGCCAAGTGTCATCGTGTCTGGAGGATCGGACTATCAGAATTGACCCAGTTAGATCAACTACTCAGGACTAAGTTGGAGCAAGTTGTTCTGAACTTCCCAAGACTCCCTTGCACTCAGTGTTGGTCACCTCCGCAATTCACATCTCCACAAAGTTTCATTAAGTGCTGGGAATTTAACCTATATATTCTACTACATAAAGAAATAAACATCACGAGAGATAGCTCAATAACGTTAATAGATAAAGTGTTTGGATATCCAGTAGACGCAAAAATGTTTACATTTGTTACCACGTCCAATTAAAAAAAAAATAAAGAACAATAAATTGCATGAAAGAAGAAATATGGAGTATAAAATGATAAAATGGAGAAGAAAATGCGGAAAATAAGGAAATAAATGAAGTAATAACAGTTTCTAACGAAGAATCAATGAAAAAGTAAGACAGATAAATTTAAGTCAATTATTTCAGATATATAATACTTGTGACTTACGTGTGGATCTCCAAAAATCTCCCACCGTTGTGGTTTGTACATCCGCTAAGAAGACACTGGGACGACCGACTTGTCTTTTGCTACGTGAGACGGGTTACACCAGCTGTAAGAGTCCTCAAAAGTTCACAATTTAACAATGCATCAGAACAAGTTTGACTGCTGTAAGGGGTTGAAACCCTTCCAAGTAGCCAGTGGTCGCCCGACAAAGCTTGACCTTTAGGGTTCGTGGGAGCGACCTCTGCTGGGTAGTTGTAGCGTCCAGTCTGTCAAAACTCAGGTCTGGTCCAGCCTGTTGGAGCAAGACTCTACAGTGGCTGTTGTGGACAATATCATTCCTCTTCATGAACGGAGGGCAAGCTTATGAGTGGCCTGAGTAAATTATATGAAGACATATTTTTAACACACTTTCCCGAAACTGACATATAGACTTTTATAAGACATGAAGAGATTTCAAAGAAATTACTAAACCAGCTACATAAAGAGTATAATAGCATGATCTACATTGTATCCAAAGAACTGGATCGAAAACTACGCTCTAGAAACGGAAACCGCAGTAACATATCTACCCATTCGAGAAGAACAGCTAAAGAAATGCAGAGTTTTTAAAAATTTTTGAAAACTTTTATACATGTAATTTATTCCTTTTTGGGTAATTCCCCGGCGTCTGAGTTCTAATTGCCGACGTTTCGGAACTCACTATCAGTTCCATCTTCTACTGCCTATGAAGATGGAACTGATAGTGAGTTCCGAAACGTCGGCAATTAGAACTCAGACGCCGGAGAATTACCCAAAAAGGAATAAATTACATTTAGAACACGGCGAAAGCTTAAAAAACTTTTATACAAACAACTAGCATAATAAAACATATTTCGAAATAAAATTATATAAAGCGAAAATTTGTTATAAGATAAATAAACGATAATTTGAAAGGAAACAAAACAGACTACTGTATGATTTCTTCTGCGTAATTCCCCGGCGTCTGAATTTTATATGCCGACGTTTCGGAACACTCTGTCCCATCTTCATAGGTGGATAGGTATGAAGAGTTATTAGGTTAGTTCGAGCTAAACTTTTTCCTGTATAAATACCCCAACATTCTCAAACCTATTCATACTTCATACCCACCTGCCTATGAAGATGGAACAGAGTGTTCCGAAACGTCGGCACATAAAATTCAGACGCCTGTAAAATAACCCAGAAGGACTCATACAACATTCAGAACACGGCGAAAGTTTGAAATCAAGAAAGCAGATTACGTCTACGTCTTTGGCTGCCATACTAGGAATACCAAAGACGACAACCTACAGCCTGATAGCAGAGTTGCTATTTCTCTTGCTTATAAGGACGGCTAGCTTCTTGGCTTCTATCAACCATACCGGATGCCTACAGAACAACATTACCGCTTTCTTTTAATTAGAGTTTAGCTTCAATTTTAACAAGTAATATAATAAAGGAACGAATTTTTAAATTGAGATCTCTATATTCACATATAGCAAAGTATATTGCCTTTAAGTGTCTTTACATGTATTTAGCCTGAAAATGGCGTAAGTGGGTTGAAAAAAAAATCGCCTTTACCCTGAACATGAATCACGTTAGTTGAAACATACTGCTTTGAGCGTGAAGATGAATCACGTGGGTTGAAACGTGTTGCTTTAATACATACCAAAACTTAGTTTTGTTGTCGAATATAATTTATATAATCGCAATATCGCACGACGGAATGTTCTCATTAAATATTACGATCACAGATCAGATTTGACGCTTTCACGATACTGTCTTCTGATGTGATGTCGTACAGTTCACAAGCAGGTGCCTTCTTCAGATTACACGAGTTTGCCTTCTACCGAGAAGATAGGGACAGCAGCTTCTTGAGAAGTGTTAGTACCTACTTATCAAGATATTCGTTATCACCTCTAAAGGAATGTAATTGTGAATCCTACTTCCGCTCCGCACTTTCCTAGTCATCCTTGCAAGTAAAGGTGAAGGTAAAGCAGTCCCGTTACAGGTCTGGAGTGGCCCAGAGGGTTCCAGAAAGTTAAAGTTCCCAGATTTCATGACAACGGCACGGGATGGTGGTAAGTTTGTCAGCCTTAGGCACCGACCGCCTTTACCCCCAGGAAATTCTCATGGTATTCATTTCTGTTAGAGGCTGAGTCGACCCCAGAGCCATAGTGCTATCGGAAGGAATATGTTAATGAAAAATTCCAATGACACTATCTGGGATCGAACCGGCAACCTTCCGATTTGTAGCACAGTACCTTAACCACCGTGCCACCGCGGTCCTCCGCTTTCTTGCAAGTAGCAGTTACATGTATAAAATTGTAAACTTTCCACGTAAGGAACTCTACATGCTCTATTTCAAACGAAATGCTACCTAGATAGGCATCATCAGACCGCCCATACTCACGTGTTCACAAAACCCTAAAACCCCCAATTGGAAATAAAAATAATTGTTTTCTTATATCATGCCATTTTCTGTACTACTCCATTAACAACTGCTCACATCAACTTTTCAAATTGTATCTGTTTTGTGTTTGGGGGATCAGTTTTATATGAACCATACTTAGGAAATTTTATAAACTGCTCAATATTTATAAATATTATTGTAGCACCGCACATTTTCGTAGAATCACTTCAATTTACTAGCCAACGAATTCACATATAATTTCACATAAAACACTTTAAAATACTTTAAAACACTCCGACATGTTTCGATCTTGTCAGATCATCATCAGGGAGCTTTGTTCCTTGCTAAAGTTATATTACAGCATTCACTATTCAATTCGTATTTGCAAACGAGGTGTTGTGGCAACATATCATGTTGTGTGGGAATGTGTTGTGGAGCGGTGGCTAGGTGTGCGTCGTACGACGCTGTAATATAACTTTAGCAAGGAACAAAGCTCCCTGATGATGATCTGACAAGATCGAAACATGTCGGAGTGTTTTAAAGTATTTTAAAGTGTTTTATGTGAAATTATATGTGCATTCGTTGGCTGATAAATTGAAATGCTCAATATTTATTTTATGTTTGTTTGTTTTCAGCGCAGTTTAAATCAGAAGTTACCAAACATAGCCGCATTATAACATTTTCGCCAGAAGTCAATGAAGATTAAACATTGATAATGTATCTAGCGTCACATCTAAACATTCACACGCATCGTAATGGGCTCAGAATTCTACCTGTCATTTTTAAACGTCGTTTAGATTTACGGCATCAACTCTGTTGACATTTAAGTAAATGGAAACGTATTTGGTCAAAACAATTGCGTGATTTTCGAAATGTCCGGCAATTAGTTAATTATAGATTCCATTTATTTACTGCTAAGTATCCAGATACTTCTCTGAGCCTTATGATTCTAATTGTATGGAAGCAAGTCACCAATTTCCATTATTGTGTTGCCTTGCAGGTAACCGCAGAGGGTGATTTCCCAGATGTAGTGTAAGGCAGCATTTATGACAAAAATGAATTTTATTTGTTTAATTGTTACAAGTTAAAATAACAGCCGTATAAAATCAGGAAGTCAGAACCGATAAGAAGGTAATAGATTTCTCTTTCTTTTTGATGTTTGGGTGACTGTGCGTCATTGATAAAATAACATAAACAGCCAACTAGATGCAACAAGACAAACTTTATTGATAATTACAATCAGCTCAACATGTTTCGTGAGATAATTTCGCCCATCCTTAGGAGCACTAGAATGAGTTTACAGCTTGTGGTACATTACACCGGCGATGCTGCCTGCTGGCAACAACAGGCAGCATCGCTGGTGCATTATACCACAAGCTTTAAATTCAGTCTAGTGCTTCTGAGGATGTTCGGAATTATCGCCCGAATCATGTTGAGCTGATTGTAATTATCAATAAAATTTTTTATTGTTGTATCTAGTTGGCTGTTTATATTATTGCATTTCTCTTTCCTCTTTGGAAATTTCTGGATTCGGATTTTGTAAAGGAATAAGGAATTCGGCTATAGTATTCGCCTTGGAAAAAAGCTCCTCCCATTCCCTCTAAAATAAGTGAGAGCCTTATTCTACATTATATGCGTTTTCTTCCACGACAGTTTCACTTCAGCAGTCGCAAATTCTACAGCCTTGTAAATAGTGCAAAATAGGGGAGGATTATTGAAACAAATACCAAAACAATTAAAAAACGATTAATTGTTCTACCATTCGTAATTGTCGGATATTCCATTATGTTGAATAATAAATAATTCAACAGATTTAGGGCCTCGAAGTTTTCAGATAGGCAAGGTTGAGAAGTCCGTTTTCTGGGGTGTGAGGCCGGTCACTGAGTAAATAGTTTCCGACGTTTCGCTACCATAACGTTTTCTCTTAACGTCAAGAGACGTGTAACCGGCGACGCAAAGTCCTATTGCAGAGGAATGCACACTTCAAGTAGATGATTGTTGTGATGATGTTCTATTGCATTAGATGTGGTTCAAATTCTACATCATGATATGGGTGCAGGAACAGACAAGCTTAGTAGTTGTCATTTTCGGCTCATTTTTGCTCCCAGAATTTTTCAAAGTCTTAATTTAATATGATCGCAATACTTGAAGGGAATGGTATCTTTATCCGCAATAGTCCTGCAGAGAAATTTCCTGTGTCTAGCAATATATTGCCTCTTATCTTTGCATTCCGATGAGAAATTGCATGTACCCTAGGGACCTTTAGAGAAAATGACACCCTCAGGGATTTTGAACTCCTGACTCGGTATCACATCCTGGTAAAACTCTCTCTCTTCCTCTCTTGCTTTCTCCTAAGAATAAGAGTTGATTAACTTGAAGATGAAAGGCCCAAGAGAAAGGATGGAAGGAAGGAAAGGAAGGATGATGATGCAAATCTTGTCAGGTTCAGTTGGCGTGAATGAAATAAGAGCAGAGTAAGAGAGGGGAGAAAACTTCTTGAAGAAGCGAGACGGTGCGAAGATGGAAATTTCGTGACAGGTTTGCATGTAAGAATGATGGGGTATGAGAGATGTATATGAAAATGGCGGGGGTTGGTGCAAAATTTGGCAGGTTAAATATAATACATTGCTCAAGTTCCTACCCTTCCCACGTCCTTTTCTTCTCTCACACTCCCATTTTCTAAGGAAGGTCCCTGTGAGTGAATATGTGTGTGTATGTGTGTGTGTGTGTGTATGTGTGTGTGTGTGTGTGTATGTGTGTATGTGTGTGTGTGTATGTGTGTGTGTGTGTACTCTACCCTGTCTTTGAACTGAACCTTCTATGCTTTCTAAAATGTGAATGTAAAAGCGCCTTAAGTTCTGGGTTAGATATTTTTGAATAATGTTCTCAAAAGATTTTTTTTTAAATTATCAGATGAATGCTTCCTAAATGCTAAAGTTTAAAACAAAGTTTATGCAAACAAAATAGACTAAAACATTCAAATATCTGTTTGCATGCTCAAAAATATAGAATAGTATTTGATTTAAGATTTACAGGTTAACCTATAATTCGTGAAAGTGATTTGTAAGAATTAAGTTAAACATTTTAGCTCTTTATAAAAACGGATGTAGGCTATGTCAGGCTCACGCAGTTAGAAACTGGTTTCTTAACACAGATCCTCATGTCCAATCCCGATGACTTCATGTGAGTTTTTTGGTTGATGGAGTGGCGCCAGAAGAAATTTTTCTTCGAGTTTCTTCTGTTTCTTCTGTTAATCTACATTGTATAATTTTCCTGTTCTCACGTATCACCGCATTCTACTTACGAGAAAGGCCCGAGTTGACAACACATTACTAGGCCATCGGTCTTTCGGTAGGGGCTTCATTTAATTACCAAGAATTTCATTGGTCACGAAGTAAGGAGGATGTTTTAATTGGAAAAGTTATTGCAGCCATGTATGAAAAATGAAGAGATGTGGCCCTATGTAGCATAAAATTATAAACCAATTAGACAAATTTTAGAAAGCCCGAGGAAAAGAAAGAAATAGGATGTTTAAATAGTTAAAAGAAGTAGATATCAAGTTATTGGAGCCAGGAAGAAGAGAAGGCAACGTAACGTAATGGAAAGGCTGTATATTTGTATTCCAGTAGTAAAAGTTCGAATTACCGTAATGTTATCTGATGTCTCGGGCAAGATTTGTCGGGATTTCTCTCGATCCATTTAAATACTGCGCGACTGCTTCATCGGGGATCCTAGTACCCTGAACATTCACTATCAGTGTCGGAAATGTCACTACGCACCTGAATCGATGTCGTTAAGAAAAACAAAAATCTCTCGAGAAGATTTCAAGATCTGGTTAGGAAGCAACAGATTTTCACAGCTGAAATATTAAAATATTGAAATTTGTGTCTTAGCCCTATTTGAATGGACATAAAACAGACTTTCTTAAGGCTATAATGTTTTAAAAACACAGAATCTATAAGAAAGATTTCCCTGTCAGGAAAGATAAAGGATGAAATCAGTACCGATTTTTCTGTAGGTAATTCCAACTTCTTTATTTCTGGTACGAAACATTATATTTATTTGGGACAGGCCAATTAGAATTACACTGAGTTTCGATCGGGAATTAGGCTGCACCTCGTGTCAGCTATCGTCCTGAAGTTGCCCATCTTTCGATAAAGATGAATGGAACATTTACAATGTAGTTTACTGTAAACAACAGAACTTATCGGTATTAAGCAATATGTGTGTGATGGTAAAGTTAAAGTGTTCCCGTTACAGACCCGGTGTGGCCCAGAGGGTGGGTAGAGGTATAGCTCTACTCTTCCATGACCGCGGCACTAGAAGGTGGTGAATGGTCAGCAGCATGCCCCGGCCGCTCTTTACCCCCGGGAAAGACCCGGTACCTATTTTACAGGAGGCTGGGTGGGCCCCAGGACCGGTCTGGACAGGCGGAAAAATTTTGTCCCCACCGGGATTCGATCCCGGATCGTCCATCCCGTAGTCAGTTTCTATACCGACTGAGATACCCGACCCACGTGTGTGTGATGTTATACAGAAAATTTAGAAGACTAGTACGAAAAAAATGGAACTTTTTTTGATTCATTGAAATTGCACAGAAATACGGTATTGTAAACGTGAAAGTCTGGTTTGTGAGAACAAGTACACGACTGTATGCGAACAACATTTCAAATAATATATTTTAAAAAAATATGTACATAAAAGCAAAAACTGAAAAACTTTTCTGTAAAATGAAAGTTTTTCACTTTCGTGAGTCTGGAACTTGGCCTCTAACAGAATGGGAAAAAATGAGTTCAAGATGATTGAAAATAGGGCGCTTTGGAAGACAGTTGGGTTTAATTGTAGGAAGTAAGAGCAAGCTACAGGAATTTTTTGAATGAGACGTCTTATAATGTCAGCTACTCGTGAAGCAAAAACTCGGGCGAACAAACCAATACAAATGACATGGGTGGGACATGAGGTACGTAGGGCGAAAAGAGAAACATATAGAGGATTTTGGTGTGAAACATGAAAACAAAAGACCGTTAAAATTCTAGACGTCCGCAAGAGAAAAATGTTAATAGTGGACCTTAAATAAATAACATAGGGAGCTCTGAACTGAACATATATCGGACAAGAGTCGAGCTTCGTAGACGTGGCAATGAAGCTTATGTTCCATAAAACGCAGCTGGATTCTTAAATATCTGAAGATCTATGAGCTTCTAAAGAACTACTGTGACCCGTGAGAATAATTACTTAAATTTATGGAAGCACTAATTAAAAAGGGGACCGCGGTGGCACAATAGTTAAGGTGCTGTGCTACAAATGGGACGGTCGCGAGTTCGATCCCAGCTGGTGTCATTGGAATTTTTCATTGACATAAAGTCCTTTCGATCCCAATATGACCCTGGTGTTGACCCAGCCTCTAACAGAAATGAGTACCAGGAGAATTTTCTGGAGGTAAAGGCGACCGGTGCGTAAGACTGACAACCTTACCATCATCCTGTGCCGTTGTCATGAAGGCTGGGAACCTTAACTTCCTGGACCCCTCTGGGCCACTCCAGGCCTGTAATGGGAACGCTTTACCTTTTATCATCATCAGCCCATATCTTTCATAGAGTTGGGCCACTTGTTGACCCGTTCCGGTCTCACGTATCCAGAAGTCTCTTCAAAGGTCTACCATGATTCCTTCTGCCAGTTGGAGAGTAGTATTTCGTTGCCCTGGGTAATCTATTTCGAGGTATTCTATTTATATGTTGTATCCAGCTTCTCTCTTATTCCAGTAAATTGTCCAAAATTGATGTTATTTTTAACTCTTTTGCAATTTGTGCATTTGTTTTTTATTCTGTCCAAGTTTAATCTGTAAGCGTTATCTTTTACTAATTAAAAATGTTTAATTTTTTTACTAAAGGAATGAACAGTCACAGAATCCTAGAAGTTTTCTTCTTCACTTGAAGGAATTACACGGGGACATGACAGAAAGGACGCTCATAGCATGGTTATGAAGTCGAAATTTTCTTCAGAGGAAGATGACTAATCATTTTAAATCCTGAAAGAAGACCAGAGTTTAGGTAAAACTCCCAGGTTCATGTGTCAGTAAGAATGTTTCCATAGGGATCCGTTTCGACCAAAGAAAGGCGCTTGGTATCGCTTGAGACACTATTGCATTAAGTAGCTCGTATTATCAGGCGCTGCCGCCATGTTTAGCCTTACTCCATAGACCATCTCATCAACCGAGAATAATAAATGACGTAGAAAACCACCCGCGGAGTTGAACACTTTATGAACGCACACAGTAACAGCAGCAGTCACACCAACTTTAAATACAAAACTTCCCCTTCTTGTCTCTTCTCTCTCATTCCTAACAAACTTGCGTCTTTTCAATAATATATCTCTACACGTCCTGAAAACACTTCTTATTCGTTCACGTGACTTTTGACATAGACCAATCGCGATGTAACAGATAACTTTTTACTCTTGTAAGTAAGGGCGCGTGATAGTGGAAGTACAATGGTAAGAACAAAGAAAATGGATTGGTGTTTGTAAGTGAGAGGTTGTCTGAGGGTGAGAAGTTCCACACCCCTACTCTGTAATTGAGTGGAGGAGTGAGCTTGTGAGTTGCTTACGAATTGCTTCGGGTTTCATTAACTGATACATATCTCAAGATTCATTTCCTCAAGTGTCTGTAAGCTTTTCCTCAAATTTCTAGGTTTCCTCAGACTGGGTGTTTGTTACGTTCTTAATATATGCCCGACATTGACTGATTGAAGTTACTGGCTCTCTCATCGACTGAACTATCGGAAATTTGTTTTCTTCACCGTTTGCTAGGAAGAACAAATCCAAGGGTTTTGCCATGTTTGTAGAAGTAATTGTGTGTCTTTTCATCGAGGAGGTTAGGATTCGATACCAGATCAGTCCATGTTTGGCTTTTGGTGCAATACTTGACTATGGAACAAGGCATTCCGCTTCATTCTTTCTGTGCCAGCATCTTTTCGTTAATGCTGCGCACTAAGGTTTCATTTGCGACCAGACAGCGTACAAATTTGGCAATTGGAAGGGGAATTGAAAACATAATTCAACGTACATGACAAATATAAAATAATGAAATGAGCTAAAGTGTTATTACGCGTGGGGAAATAAGAACTGTATAATTATGTTTGTTAAATGGATATGTAATAAATAAGATATGAGAATATTGAAAGGATTTTATATAATATATATATTATATAATTTATATAATATAATTTTCTACAGGTAAATCCCTAGAGATTAACTCAAATTAGGTCAAAACGCTTCCATACATACACTTTCCAATTAATTATTCAGCAGTTATCTCGTGTCTTAATATAATCTAAATTATTTAAGAATTCATTATATAAAACATAAATTGAATAGATGGATAGATGGATGGATGGGTGGATGGGTGGATGGATGGATGAATGGGTGGGTGGGGGATAGGTAGGTAGGTAGGTGGGTGGGTGGGTGGGTGGTGGGTGGATGGGTAGGTAGGTAGATAGGTAGGTAGGTAGGTAGGTAGGTAGGTAGGTAGGTAGGTAGATGGGTGGGTGGGTGAGTAGGTAGGTAGGTATGTATGTAGGTAGGTAGGTAGGTAGGTGGGTAGGTAGGTAGGTAGGTGGGTAGGTAGGTGGGTAGGTAGGTGGGTAGGTGGGTAGGTAGGTGGGTAGGTAGGTAGGTAGGTAGGTAGGTAGGTAGGTAGGTAGGTAGGTA
>Ga0123355_10003875_pt1 | contig 21644 bp, 12 predicted proteins | sample TergutEmb28metaG_3_FD_89872 | JGI IMG/M metagenome (GOLD analysis project Ga0123355, IMG submission 89872) | Embiratermes neotenicus P1 segment gut microbial communities from Petit-Saut dam, French Guiana - Emb289 P1 | ecosystem: Host-associated > Arthropoda: Insects > Digestive system > Gut ...
TGTGAATAAAAATCCAACAGATGCAACAGTATGCAGATATTTATTCACTGCAGAACTACTCTACATGTTTCGGGTGTCATAGCACCCATCATCAGGAGTATTAAAAACTGTACCGGAGGCTGCGGGTACAGTTTCTAATACTCCTGATGATGGGTGCTGTGACACACGAAACATGTAGAGTAGTTTTGCAGTGAATAAATATCTGCATACTGTTGCGTTTGCTACATTTATATTTCTTGGTTTATAAACTTACTTCAACCCACAAATTTCTCCACAGATGGTGTTAAGAATTTAAATACATATGTTCTGGATTTTGTGTCTTGTTTGTGGTCTGATCAGTCTGAGTTTATGGTTCTTTTTATGGATTTTAATATGCTGATTGGTCCAGGTTTTATTTTTGAGTCTTGTAGTTAATTTTTAATTTTTCAATAGCCATTTTCCCATTACTACCCTTGGACTAGATCTGTTCCCAGGTACATTTCTTAACAAGTTACTGTTTCTGTGGTGTCCAGTGATTGAGAATAACCCAATCTAAAGAACCAACCAGTCTAGATGCTCCTTTTACTAATTAAATAGAAACAGATGACTTCTTAAATGTTATGCTTCTTTAAAAAACTTAATGGACAATAATCCAAAAAAAAAGAAAATTGTGTCATTTAACTTAAGTCATGCAACATTCTCTCTTTTGGATTTCTTGACCCTTGAAGGTGGGACTGATAGGTTGTCCCGAAATTTCATAAGAAATTACCATTCTGTGCTGTATAATATCTCAGAAGAAGGCAGATCTCATATGATGATTTAGTAATGCAGGCCTTGGTTTGGCTCTGTATGGTCTGGTTCATTGCTTCATAAGACATCACACATATTTAAGTGCCAAATTTAAGGGAAAAAAGTCGTCTTGCATTCGAGTAAAGACGTTATTAGTGCTAATAATCTGGGGTAATTATAATTACAGGTAAACAAATTTGAGAATCAAGTAACAGCCACACAATCCTTAAGCATTCACCATAAAGCAGAAATGGAAATCACAAAACATCCGTCAGAATGTCTGTCTGACTTATTCGTATGCTTATTCATTCATGAGTTATATCACTTGTGATTTATGAAATTTTTCTTCTAACTTAACAAATAGGGCAATGATATACATTGCATACTAAGTATATTAAATATATAGTCTCTTCCTGTATATTTTAGAGTATACTGTATGTTTTTCTTTACTGCATTCATTTCTGATATTCTGAAATTGAGTACATGTGTACTCCAAATCCCCTTCTACTCTGTACCATGTCTTTGATATTCTGCATTATCTAATCATCTGCACATAACAAATGTTAACATATATTTTTCAGATAGTGGATTATGTAGGTCTATTATGAATTTCCACTGACAAATCACTTATTTAATTTTATTAAATTAAATTTAACATATTGCATTGTTAAAGCCAATGAATAATGATTAAAATATAATACTGAAGTAAATGATTCCCTCCACCTATGACAAAGAGGTGTGACTCAGCTGCAGACAGATGGGAAGTGTACAGTATCAATATGGTGAGGGAGCAGGTATCTGACTTTAGCTTCGCACCATCCATGTTCATGCTGTCCCTGACCCACTAGCAGTGTATAAGGTCTGGTATACAAAGTGAGTGCTTAGCACTAGATGAGGAGGGTCTAGATGGATTTAGTGGTGAAAGTGACGTATGATACTATGGAAATTACTTAAATTCCACAATACACATCTTCCCCATTCATTAAAAAGGAATTCTTTAGCCTACCCATGAATCAGCTGTGCTAAGGTGTTCCATAACAGTACTGTCTGAATTACATGCACAATCAATATGCCATGAAGTAATAACTCTTTACTCATAAAACAAATTGCTGTGTTTCGTAACATAGCTACAAGATTTGGCTTATAATAAAGCCATCATCAGGCTCTTCTTACAAAAACAATGTTTAACATGTCTTAACATTTTCATAATACTCAGTTTAAATCTGTAATTTAATTATTTTTTATCAGTCACTTCAGGTAGCAAAAAACTTCTGTTTAATCACTTTGATAAAGTGATTACTTAGATTCCTCTTAAAACTCCTGTACCAGTTCACGATAGCTGTTCTTCTTTCAATTTTTTTTTCCAATGTAAGTTCAGCTTCCTTTTTTAAAAGTTCAGGTAACTCATACCAACTCTTCATATAGGTTACTGGTGCACCATAATGCTTAAGCAGTCTTAGCGGAGCTGCTGCTGAGGCATCACAGTTTCCATCTGTTCGCAGGTCTTCAACTACTGGTACACTTCCCAAGGACATGGCTTCATAAATCCTGTAACATTCTGTGTTTCTTCCTACTGGACATAGTGTAAGATCTGACTGCAGCAATGAATCCATGTAATACTTCAGTGAGTCTTCCGTTTCCAATGGAAGCCATCTAGACAAATAATAATTAAATAAGCACTGTTCACCATTTAATACAACCTGTCTTTGTTGCAGATTTTGCACCAAGCCCAGCAAACTACACACCTCATTTCAACAACAGGGGCTTTCTTAGACTTCTATTGAGGATTTTCAATACACTTTCTTAGTCATGCCATAGCATTTACCGTCGCTTATCACTGATTTCAAACATATGGCAGGCCCATGTGGCAAAATTTACAAATAAACTACTGACACTTGTCCAAATTTTCTGTCAGCTCATCACAGAATAAGAACCAACCACTGTAAACAAATATAAATGCTTACCTTTTTCTTTCTAAAATTATACAGGTATCCTGTAAATCCAGTAACTTGATCATCTGTGACAGAACTTCACGAGAAGAGTTTCCATAGACTGTGCCCAAAAAATTGCATATGTGAGAACGGGGAGAATTTACATCAACTTTCTCTGCCTTCATGTTTGGAAATCCCCTGTACCTAAAACACATACATAAAAACTGCACATACAATGTACCAAAAGTTGCTCACATTGCCTCATTTTACAATTCACTGACCATTCTTATTATCCTCATCACATGAAGGAGTACTCAAGACCTCTTACAGAATACACAACCATAGCCAACAAATTTTACCATGCCTTCAAATTTTACATCTGCCTGCACTGTCAGGTGATACAGCATTATTGCTATACAAATTATACTATATTTCGTCCAACACGAGTGCATGGCTTATTCGATCCATGAATCTGTATACAATGATGAAACAGTGAACATGACATTGAGGTCCAAAGACTTTTCCTACCATTCATTTCAGTTTTCACTCTTGTAGTTTCATACAGGATCACAAATCAGTAATCATAATGTTAAGAAAGCATTCAAAATACTTACACAGCTACCCCCAGAGGCCACTGATAGAACTCCAAATTGTCAATCAGTGGAGAATCATACACCAGGAATACTACATTAATTCTACCTCCTCTGGAATAGACATATGGAAGAATCCAATTATTGTCACATCTCTCATTTCCAAGCAGAACAACAGCCAATTTTTTTAAATCTGGATACAAAGGTAAATAATCCAGCCACAGTTTGGAAGACTCTATTTTCTCCTCGGAACGTCCATTGAGTATAAGAACCAAGTACTGAACATCATTTGGGACTGTAGTCTGTATTATACCTGGCCCAGAGCGATATACGAAAGTTATGTCATCTACTGTTAAATATCCCTGCTGAATGAATCCATTGTGCATGCTTTGGAGCTCGCCACTTAACACATGCTTCCAAAGATAAAGACCAATTGCTGCTTTGCCCCATATCTCAACTGTGTATTGAGATGCTATTGGTTTGTAGGCATTTCTTTCTTCACGAAGAGTCCCAAACTTGGAAGCATTGCTCCTGATATGGTGATCTTCCGTGTAATGGATACTGCCTGTAAAAATAAATGTGTAATTTCTTAACCATTTGGCTGGTACAGTCTGCTGTTACTGCTTGGCTGTATTGGTGACAATCAGCAGCAACAAATTAATACAAGGATTGGACATAGAGAACATGCTCCACCCTTGTTACAGTTCTTATCCAAACCAAAGAGACCCAGTATTTTGTTCCAGCAGCAAAATCCTATACCATACATAAACTGTAAATCATAATGGAGGACAGTGGATGTTGGATTGTAGGTCTCCCACCTGATCTCATCCCTCAGCATGATTCCATGGTCATTATAACACAACAGGTGGGGATGCTCAGCCTGCAGTGGTTTTTTTTACTTTCATCTGGAATAGGTCAACAAGTAAGACAAAGAGAATCACAAAGAACAAGAAGCATATATTCAGATCTGACATTAGTTTTTGCTGTCTCCAATAATTTATGTGAAAATATAAATAAGTACAAAAATTTTTTAGATATTCATAGAGAAATTACAGAATTTTAAAGGTACCTGAGATGAAAGATGATAACACACATTTTAAAAAAACCATACAAATTCAAATATATATGAATGACAACCAAACAAAATGGACTTCATTATGAAATTAGGAAAATATGGTAAATTCAAAGTTGGTTGTTTTTTTTCCTTTCTTTTTTTTTTTCTTCCCCCCCCCCAGAAACTCCTGTACTTATCCTCTATATGTCCTCAAATGAAAATAATACCCCATAATGTGTAATGCTTTATGCCTGAAAAAGAAAACATTGTCCCGTTATATCATGATGTTTTGCAAACAAAGCTCTTAATGAACATATTTATTTACAGTGCTTCCATTGCCTCAGAAGACTATTTGAAGTTTTCCAATTGAACTGTCCACTTCTAACAGGCAATTTTGTTTACTGGCACCTTATAATTTTTACAATATTCATGATTTATATACATCTACAAGCAACCATTCTAATTTTGTTCTTTCACACTGTGTCCAAATGAGACATATATAATAAAAGTTCAAAAATGTATCTACTCATTTCACAAACTCTTTTGAAAAGTCCATACCCCACTGGCCTTGTTACTTCATCAAATATCAGTTTGGTAATAACAATACCAACAGTACACATGTTTATGTGTTTGACTCTTCCAGTTTAGTGCCTTGTGGTCTTCAGAAATGCAGTTGGGTGTGGTATGGCATGGTTTGTAGCAAGCACCAGCACAAAGTCCTATTGCAGTCCAGACATTTGAACCTTCTTCTCATTTCATTGTTTTTTTAGAAGGACATATGTGACACCTTGCAAGGGCTAATGTGTCTGATGATACTGTGCTGTGCTGTGCTGTGTTTCAGGTATTCTTGGTTGGCTGATGGCAAGGGCCCGCCTACCCTGTCATGTAGTCTGTCATCTGGGCACCATTCCCCTTATTGTATTAGGTCCTGTTCCAGTGCAAGTCTCAACTGTGACTGCAACAGTTTCCAATAACAAAACTGTTCCCAAGTGCAAGTTTCAGAAGGTGGAAAAAGAGGTTTTGTCCAATTCCAGGTGTGTCTGCTATTGGAGTAAGAGTTCATCACACAGTCCAATTTGCAAATACAACCCCTTGTGTCTATTACAGTCTTGTACTATGGCTGGCTTCAGAGCATTTCCATGCTCATCATGGAAACAACCCTCTGCTGTGGGCCAGTGCATATTCATTAACATTTGTCTCTCCACACCATGGTTGTCAAGCCACCTATTAACCTAATCTTTGCGTCACTGCACTTCAATTTAATTATCTTTCCAAAATTCTTAGGCATTCCTTTTTGGCCTGGTCTGGTAATACCACAGCAGTTTATTATCTCAAACTGTAAATGATCAATCCTGGAGATGAGAATAAGTGGTCCATGTACAAATTGTGTTAAAATTTGTGTCAAACAATTCTCAACCACACACTCCAGTCACAGTCTCTGTTCTATCGTTCCGTATAGCGTTATTTAAAAAAAAGTTATCCTTGCATGCAGCACAATTTACATTCAAAAACATCTGCTCTGAATAGTATATGCATCCTATTTTTTTAGTGCTGTAGTTTGTGCTTTTTTACTCTTTGACTTACTATTATTATTTTTATCATGCAACTGGACAACATAGTGTCAGGCATATGGAACAGCAGGCATTTGCTGTACAGTACCAGTTACCAGGGCAACCTGAAGCAATCAACATCCACCCTCATCTGTACAGTACATACAAGGTCTCACAACATAAGGTTCGACCACAAAATAAAAACACACAACAGACAACACACAGCCAATCGTAGCCAATTACAGATGATATTTATACATACTGTCTCATTTGGCTGAGACTATGCTGTCACACTGCAAGATGAATATAAAAGTATGAAGTTCCATAACAATAAAAAAAAAAACATAACATGGAAACTATGTGGGTATTATCAAATTCTGATAATGATGTGTATGATATTCAAAGCAAATGTATTTGTTCATAAATCATGCTGCTTTCCAGGATAATTCTTTCCAAACTGACACTATACACGATGGTTGTATGTGATTTTGAATGGAGTGTGTACAGCTGAGAAATTTTCAATGCAACACCATAAAAAAACATATACAAAAGACCGTGTCAGTATCTTAACATGGTGCTTTTGAATGAGGACTATCAATATTTTAACAAAATAAATCTACGTTACACAGGAATAAGAGTGGTCAACAGAAAAGATTGTGAAATTTCAAATTTTAAAAGTAGTCAGTAATGTAACAGCTAATGTAAACATCATTAATTTCAAATGGAGAACTTGTATAATTTGATTCCCTGATGATGGTTCTGCAAGACTGAAACATGTTAGAATAAAAAAGGGGTGCAGTTACACCCATTTGTGTACATAGTCAGTTTTATTTTGTAATTATTGCAAGTAAGGTATGTGATGATCATGATTCAGTTTGTGGTAATTTGTTATGATACATATAACATGAACAGAACTTACACATAGGTAGATACACACTGCATAGTAAAACTACCTGGTTTTACCTTAGTTCATTTAACAACACTTTCTCGAGCACACGAGTTATACTGCAGTTTCAAAGAATGACTGTGAATGAAAGCTGAGATGTGGGAGACATAGTGGTGGAAGTTATGAGGTTTTCACATTTGTGTATGTATGAATTCTGTTCGTCTAGAATATGATAAAGCAAAGACACATGCTTACTCACACCAGTCTGGAATTTAAGTTTATGTATGAAAAGAAAATACACCTTATCATTGAAATAACTTTTCCTATCACTTTCATAAGTAAATCTCACACAAGTTTCCACCCAACCAAGTTTCTATCAATTTAACCTTTAGCTCACAGACCAGATTTATTCATTACATTATCCAACAAAATTTCTTACTCTGCTACAATAACAGGAAAACCCAATGACATGTTCATATAGCACAGGTATGACTTAAGTGTGGGTTGTCAAGTGTATTCATATGTCACTGGCCCTATTCCTTTATCACGATTCTCAGCAACAGCTAAGATTATATACAGAGTTCAATGGCAGCTTCTGTCTGTATCAACTGGCTATAATGATTTACAACCGACATAATCAAGACTGATAGACTCTTTCAAAGGCCATGTACAAGATGGTGTAATGCAAGCATAGGCTTTTAATAGATATGTAGGAAACAAATTTTATTTACACATTACCCACACTGATACTGACCACAAAGTTACACAATATAAATAATACAGATTTGATTTAGTATTAGAAAGAAATTATTGGTTGAATACTCCACATTTTGTTTTTATTCAGTTTTGGCCTGCATCGGGTATTAAACACTTCAGCTCTTTAGCTGTTAGTCTGATATATATACAGAAACTGGGAACATGATGGCAGTTTGTGGACAAGCCAATAGCTGATGGTACAATACGAAAGGAAATGGCTAGGGGCTGTGTGTTAGCACAGCACAGACAGCAATTGAGAAAAAGGGGTGAGAACAATATTTTTAGATGAAAGCAGGCAATGAATAGAGAGCTAAAAGTAAATACCAGAAGGTTCCAGGGGACTGCAAAGAAGCAGATCATTGGTGGAGCCCAGGCAAAACCAGGGAAAAATTTTGAAAACATAAGTCAATCAAAACACCTGATAGGCATACAAATACAATTGTCAATTTCATACATTTGTTGTACAGGTACACAAGTAATTATGTATATTATGGGAACTGTGTTCTTCTGGGTTATTATGCAGCAAGTAGTGGTAATTTCTAACCAACGCTTCAGGACAACCTACCAGTCCCATCGTCAAGGTCTAAGAATCCAAAAAGATTCTTGAACCCAGAGGAATGGACCGACAGGTTGTCCCAAAACATCAGTAATAAATTACCACTACTTGCTGCATAATGACCCAGAAGAGCCCAGTTCTCAGCGACTTCATTCTGGAAGCCTGAAATCATGCAAGGTACATTACGATAATCCAAAGCCAAATGCATTAAAGTTGCCTAAACCAATGACTTTTGCATTTTCTTTCTTTGCACAGATAGAAGAAATGTGATCTGACACAGCAATACAACAAGCAGTTTTGTATTCATGAAGGTAGGTAGATTTGCACTACGTCACTGGAGACAGAGTGCATTCTGTCACTTGTGGTGCTGCTAACAAAGATCCCAGCCTTCAAGCATATGATGCTACCTAGACTGATATACGAACAGCAATATTTCAGAGGAGCTTGCTGCCATCATCTTTAGGTAAGTCCAAGTCACTCTTGTTATATTACCCTGAGAATGGAGGCAGCAAGCCCCTCTGAAACATTTCTGCATATATACCAGTTTATACAGTGTCATTCTATGTGATGGGAACTTTCAAATTCTTTACTACTAAGCTGTCTGCACACTAACCAGTTATCATGCTCTTTCTACAACTTTGTACATTTACCTAACAAACTATTTTTGATGGTATGTTGCTACAAAACATAATTACTTTTTTATTTGCAGAAATTCACCTTAAACTTTCACAGAACTGTCTTGACTTGTGCAGATTTTGGGTCCAAGACAGACAAATCCAAGGATTAATTAAAGTTGGAAAAACAAGGTGGTCAGAGCATGCTTTCATAATCCAATTTATCTACTTCTATTATTGTTGTTCTGTTATTCTTATTATTATTGTTTTACATATGTGAAGAGCCAATTGCTTAACTGCTGATTTGTATATATTCAATCTGACCTAACCTCAAAGTTTTGCATTATTGTCAAGTTTGTATGTGTTAATTAACACACAGTATTTCACATACTTTACAACCTGTATATATATATTTATGCTCTATCTATGCATCAAATTTCACATGCCTAACTATAATAGTTCATCATCAGTTACTGCCATGAAACCAAATGTTAAAGAAAATTTATTTTACACTCTACAAAAACAGTACCTTAAGAAACGTTGCCTATTTTTCACAGGCTATTATGACACATGATTTCACGGCATTATGAGCATCAGACACTCATAGATCACTGCTTAATAGTGGTATGAGAGAATATAAACTGCTCTTCTGCTTGTAGGGTGTTCTTGTAACAAAAGCAAATTTATCTTTTTAATCTATGTGAAATAAATTATTTGAAGCTTATTCATGCAACAGATGCAGATATTCATTTATCTAATGCAATAAAGAGACCTACAAGGTAACAGTCTTTCCCGTCATTCTAAAACTAAAATTATGCTTTTTGTTCTAACAAGCATTTTTTTTTAATTACAAAAAACTAACAAAAATATCCACCAGCTGAACCTGACTGAAGTCTGTGACAGGAAAGGTTTCACCCATAGGCCATAAGCATGATGAGCCCAATCTGCAATCTTGTAAACACATTTGTCTGTATCAGTCTGCAAGACTGCATTAATGTGTTTGGGACACTGCTTCATTCCACAACATTTCACAGCATATTAGGCTTTAACTGTCAAAAGTAAGGATGTGTGCAGCCTGAGTTACTTTTTTATACTCTGCGGCCTGAATGAAGTTAAAGTCTGGAAACGACATTCTCAAACAGGCAGAACATAAATCACACAATCCCAATCTCGTCAGCAACATTTATAAACTCATTCACCCTGCACACTTCGTAAACTGAGCAATTACTCGGCGCATGCATTGCAAGACTGCAACACGTAATACCGACTTCCACGAAATTTAAGTGTATTCATTTGGACCGTGGAAACAGCCACGCAAGTGGGTACAGTTTCCTACATGTGAGCTTACCATCTGATTTAAATTTGACAATAACGTCATTGTACAGTCTATACATCGTCACCAACGTAACTATACCATAAACCACTGAGAAAATAATAACAACAGCTTTACAGGTTATTCTCATGACTTCTATAACTAGAAACTGATGACAGCTTTAGTGTCAAGCCTTACAACTTTGGGATAAAACTAACAGGTTAAATATATACGAAATTTCATAACAGGCAATATCAAAACTAGTCATGAAAGAATCATGACACTGGCGTTGACGTTTGCTGGACGATTAAAAATCTTCTCGACTGTGTTGGTCTGTTATATATGATCTGTGGTCTGTTGCGAGAACTGAACGCTTTTCCGGCAGAATGCGATCGTGAAACAATCGATTAGCTACCAGACTTAGATCTCTCGAATAAACATTCCCCGGTTTATGTTCGAAAAATTTAATTTTGAGTCACTCGACAACACACGCAAATGACCGTTATTTCTCAATGTGCGTCCAGGGATTGGACTTCATCACGTCCTAATGTAATTATCATAGAATACAGTGTTATTGTAGGAAACCTATTTATTATAGGATACAGCTCAGGATAGGATATTAAACCATGTTATTGCAGGACATTTCTTGCCTGTTATTGATAAATTGTAAACACTTGTATATTTTTATACTGACATGTTCTATATCCTGTGGGCTACAACCCCTTTGGATCTAACGAACACGAAATAAATTGAATTGGATTAAGACACAATACCTTTTATTATGCATGCACACATTTATGACGAATACAAACGTTAACACCGTCTATACGGAATGATCGTCCTCGTCCATCATGCAGCAGTCGAAAAATGTGATACGGCGTCTATGTTTGGCAGATAGCCGCTTTGAATTTGTGCCGGAAAACCGACTATCCTTACATATTTTATTTATTGTTCACACCAGTCATTCCTGGATAATACTAATATGACACCTCGAAATAAGCCGGTCACATTCACATCTTCTCAAACTCGCCGTACCAAAATGCGTCGGCACATTACAAACCGGTTGACCTATGCAGCTTACACCGAGTACTCAATACACCAACCAACCTTCAAGTAATCTCCATTTCTGTTGTTGGTATTGAAATGCGTAGTTTTTTTTTTATCATTATTAATAGGCTCTTGCTTACGAACTGATACCGGTCGCGTCAAATTTAATACTGCTCCCGTATATGCAGTAATCCACCTCTTTTCGCTGCCATACTGACGTAAATGTAACTTAATAAACCACCTTCGTGTGTAGGTTGCATATCATGTAAAAGAAAATATGCAGCACATTTTAAAGTAACTTTATATCTGGAAACAACACGCCATCAGCGGGCTAAACATGCCAAGTGACGAATGTCAACGTTTCAATCTAACACACCTCATCCAACTCTTGTCCTGGAACTAACTTATTGATCAAGATACGTTGTGCTTAGTACCTACGAGTAGTGTGTTCTTTGTTAATCCTTCCTTTCGCCTTGGCAATCATTGCTGACTTCATTCTATTGTTCTAATGTCAGTTTTCACAGTTTCTGATTACGTCACCTGAATCATTCTCGTCAGAATCTGACATTCGTCCCGCCATACATTACTGCTGAGACAGTTGCTTCAAACCGCCTTTTGAAAATTCGTAGACATCACACGCTTTGATGATAAAGTAGAGGTGTCCTTGGGCACACTATTAAGGAATATGGGGGAGTGGAGGTGTAGCGCCATTTATTCTTAACCTGGACGCTAGATGGGGTAAATTGTGAGCCTAAAGTTCCGGTTGCTTTACCTCGGCGAAAAAGTCCCCGATATTCATTGTATCACTGTGATATTCGCCCTGTGATTTTTTTTTTTTTTCATGTTCCGACTTGGAATAGTTAAACAATGTAAAAGGAATTTTGAAATATCGTTGCATTTCAAGGTTTTTTCTTTTTGTTTTCACTAAGATAATCTTTATTACTAAGCTAAATTGTCGGTGGTTTTGAGAAGATTATGCATTGTAGTAAGAATTTTAGTTGTACGTGTATGTATCTCCAGATCAGCGCTGTTGGCAGGGTACGTATTCTTATTACTCTGAAAGTGTCATTTCTCCCACTACTCTCCAGTGACTAACTTCTTTTAGTTCAGAAAGTACACATTTGTCTTGCAATCACTCTCCACCCGACTTCACCCCAACAAAAATGTCTGCCGGTTAGTGCTGCTGATGGCCGTACATTTACATAGTGTATGAAAGGGACAATGGAATTTGTGGAGTGGGTTGTTTTCGTCTCCGTAAGATGGTTCGTCCGTACTGAGGATCGTATCTCGACACCACCTGTTATTCTTCATGTTTTCACATTGTCAACTACGCATACGTGTGGTAACAATATATAAATTCTTTTGCCATTTTCGTGTCCGGCCTTGATGATGTTATTCTGAAATGGCGTGGAAACTGTAAACTCTATACCTAGGTGTGCAACTGTTAAATATGTTGCAGAAATGATGAACAAAACAGGATATGTGACCTAGTACAATGTTCAATGATCCTTCCTTTTAGTAAACCTATTATCTTAAACAAACCGCAAATACATATGTAGAAATCCAAGTAAACTCCAGAGAGTATCGGATTAGGACCTGCTCATACCAAATCCACTCAACATTCAAGATCTTTACCGCGCCACATAAATACAACTATTTTGGACAAGGCCGGTTCGAGACATTTTTAGTGTGTCATTGCGCAATGTCTGAGACTGCTGAGCATCGGTGAAAAACGAAAGAGTATGGAGCATTGGTGGAATGATAGTGACAGGGGATAACTGAAGTACTTGGAGAAAAAAGTTGCCCCAGTGTGTCTCTATCCGTCACAAATCCCACAAGGAGTGGGTTGGGAGCGAACCCGATTTACCGCGGTGGTATGCCGGCGACGAACTGCCTAAGCCATGGCACGGCCTAGAACAAACTGAACATATAACCGTGGGCCATTAATTCATACGGCAGTGTGTCTTAAATAAAGCACCCAGTGGATGTGACAGGATTAGTTTGAACATTGTGTCTGTCCTAATATGCAGCGAAAAATTCAAATGTTGATCTTGCTGCTTCTGTCGGTGTATTAATGACGTCCTCGCTAGAGGCCAGTAATGGTTAACAGACCTTTTCTCTGTACAGAACTGTTGATCATGCCCACACACGATGCTCCAAGCCAATTAGTATAAGTAATTGGTTGCTAATTTAAATAATTATGTAACAGAAATATTAGCTACCAAGTGAATAATATTGCCGACGTGGTGTTAGCGAAAATGAAATCATGAAGCGATAGGTGGAAGTCGCTCGTGAACTGACTCAAAGCAGCTTCTTACATCACAATTTCAAGGAGGAGTTCCTCAGGACAATGTTGCCCAGAAACTTCTCGTACGTAGATCCTGCCTTGGGGTAATGACATCGTGTAATATGGACCGTATTACATACGTTTCGGAGATTTGTACTGTCTCCATGTTCACGGTAAAATTCACGCACTAACTCCTCTAAGATCCTTGCAAACTATGCATCTCAACTGTGGTACGTTTTGCATTGAGTTCCAACGTGTTCCCTAATAAGTTTTTTTGTTTAATTTGAACTGGATTTTTAAATGAATGTGTGAGTATTTATAAGAAATGGGTCTGAAAAAGCACCCTATAGGATCGCATGCTATATCTTTTAATTATAATGTACTGGAGAAATGGTAACTAAACTAATAACAATGCCCTCGTTTACAGATGTGTGCGTGACTACAGGCAGGGCAGAACGGCTGGTTTAATTTTTTTGCCACCAGAGTCCGGGAGCGTGCGCGCAGGTCCAAGAGTGCACTGTGGGCTGCCAATGTGCGTGAATTATAACTAAACGAGTTATTAAAACGTCCGTGGTTAAGGGGATTTGTCCCATGCTTTACCTTGTTATTAATTACGACTTGCTTGGCTGGTGCCATACGTTCATCTGAACAACTTTTGGTGTGTAAGGATTTTACACAAAACATTGCTTTGGTGGACACAAAATTGTATGTTCGAAAGAGAATGTACCAGGCACAAAAGTGGTGTGCACATCGTGAGAGTACGACATAGTTACATTATCTGTTGCTCGACAAAAAATTGTAGCCCATTCTTGTGGCTACATGGTTTGGGCAGAAGGCGTGAGTCGTGGGCTTTAATCCAATGGATATTTCCTTGTGTATCCCATCGTTACTACTTGTATATCAATTCGACACGTCATTCAAACTGGATTCGACCGCGAAATTTGTGAGAGCTGCTTCGAAATGCAGTACACATATCTGATGAAATATTCCTAAAACTTCCCTTTGTACCGAAAGACTGATGCAACCTGAATTCATTTTATCATTGAAAACTGCAGTAAGAGTCTGCCATACCAAATTTAGTGTAAACTCGTTCATATATGACACATTATTGAGAAATGTTCCTGCGGGACGTATTAATAACCAATGTGATGTATACACATTACTATCACTTTTCTGGATGGATCGTAAGTTATTTAACGACACTACACAAACTGTAGTGGTTGCTTAGCATTAATGAATTGATTATTGCTTTCGGTAAACTTAAAGGGATTTCTGAGGAAATCGTAGTGGCCTATTCGAAGGCACGTTATGTCGAAAATCGATCGAAGGGGTAAGTACTACAATAAAACAACTCGTAGAATTGAATTTAACTTCTTTTAGGTATTGAGACACACACACACACACACAGAGTTTCCGCAAGAATTAACTATTGAGTTTAAGTTTTCTGAATTTATAGTGATGGTCTGAATAACCACGGCATGGTTATTACATTCTTTATTTTCGGCAAAACACATTTGTAGTATATTCTTAGATATTGCTTGTAAACGGGGTAAATTCAATTGTTTCACATCTATCATATCTAATCAAAAATTTTGTTACACAATGGCAATTAACGCATTCAAATCAAAACTGCATTCGTCGACAGTAATACCACTTACGAAAGAAAGTAGAAAGATAAACGGGACGATGACACTTAGGATTAAACTGAATTATAATACTCATTGTTTTTACACAAAAAGTGGTTTTAATTTTACTCCTCTTTCCACTTAAAGATCGTTTGTTACAAATCAAGAGCTGTTGCTGCAACTGTAATAGCGCTGTGGGTTCTACTGTACAGTTAGATTCTATTGTATGTGACTTGTATGACAGTAAACATTAATCTTATTGAAAGGACATAAAAGTCTGTCCACATCGTCCTGCAAAAAGCCATTTCTGAGTAAATTAAAATGCTTATTTGAACTTATGTAATGTAGGGTGTTATTTAGGATCAGTATGAAAGAAATTCAAATTTTCTTAAAAATATTAGTGTTGATCACAAACCTTAAATCTTTTAAGAAGTTGCGGAGACAAAACACGATGGAAAGATGGACATCACTATTCTTATAAGATGTATGTTCTCTTCTTGCATATAGTGCAGAGAAGACACAATTATTATGCACAAAATAAGACCTACTACAACGCCAGAACGGATGTCTATCACATTCTGTGTCACCTGTGTACTACGAAGAAATATTTCCGTACGACGTGGTGAATTTTACACAACTATGTTGGCGACTCTGACGACCAGCTGGGCAAATAAGTAATCCGTGTGACAGAGATGCAGAGCGTGAGTGGAGGAGCTCCTCGCCTTTGGAGCAGTTGGTGGTTATTCGCCAGAGTGATTGGAGCATGCGGTGCGTGTGATAGGCAAGATGCCTAGAAACCCATGTGAGAGTGTCACGTGTAAGTAGGGTTGTAACCGATGCAGGTATATCGTGCCGAAGACACTACGTTAATATTATAACAGTCTGAGCAGCCCATGAGCGACACAGTGATCAGTGACAGCAGCGTTGGTGGGATTTTCTATGGGACAATGAAACGGGAGGGAACAAAACAGTTGGTTCACGAACCTAACATCCCAATAAACAACAATAACATTGACAGTTCCGCGGGAGATGTGTCTAATGTGTCCATAGATAACCGGAATTTGGACACCGGCACTGATTCCAAATGTTACGACATGAAGATTCCATCAGCATTGGCCGCACCGCCTGTTTTGAACATCGATTCTCATAATTACATGCTCCACGTTTCACATTCGTCAGAGGCGAGACCCAGATCCTTCAGCTTCACAAATGGGTCCACAAAGACGAGCACTATCAACAATAATCGGCAACTAATGCAGCATCATTATCATGCCAACAAGAGCCCACTAGATTTGGATATGTTTTGCGTCCGAGAAACTGTGAATTCTTTAGCTGCCGCTGTGTTGGCATGTGCGCCTAGAGTCCAGCAGTTAAGAAGTGCATCTCCGTCCCTGGCACCGAATACGGGGTTCGATACTCAGGGCTGTGCCAGACCACTTTCGTTCCACAACCTCATGTGCTCATGCAACTTAACGTGCTGCTGTATGTGTGCGTCCCTGTGCTCGCCAGATTGTCATGCCTGCCTCATATGTGATAAACCCACCTTAAAGAAGAGCGACGTTGTGCCTCAGTTAGTTAACAAGCACAAGGTAAGTGCTGCCCCATGCCTGTAATAACGGTGTGTTTGCGATACCATTATACGTGTGACTTCTCGAAAATGTCAGATGAAGAAAATTGGAAATTCAAGCCTCGTTTCCTGTTGGATTTAGTCATTAAATCTAGTGGCAAAGTGTGACGTACTTTAAGTAACTGGTATAGGGTTATGTCAAGTATGGTTAGGAACGTCATGCATGTGTGCTCGAATTGTGTATCACATTGTATCTTTGCTTCTCATTTAGTGTAGTCTTAAACATAATTTTTACTTTGTGCAAGTAAATAAAGCAACGACCGATTTGACTAAGGTTAGATGATTTGGACTGCGTGACTCCATTTATTAATTAGCCGTTTCTCGTTTAATATTACGTAAATCAATGCTGACAGGTTGTTCATTTTCTGTGCAAGACTGTGTCTCGAAATATAGCCATGTATGCCATGGGAGAGAAGACTCAAAATTTGTGTGAAGAATCTGATAGAAGGTAATGCCGCTGATAAAACTAAAGGTTCGGATTCATAGGTACTGTTGTATGCAATTCAAGCCCAGTAAAAAATAGTTTTGTTTCTGTTACACCTACATAATGCATCTTACGATGAAGCTTTTATTTTAAGAAACTTAAGGCCATTATGAACGCAAAACGTTTATATTACCTTTCGTTTTGTGTTCGAGTTTCTCATAGTGACGACTGTGAGATTTACTGTGTTCTGGGATGTGATGCCGTGTAGTCTGGTATAAATTTACGAACATTTCCGAGGAACTTGCAGTCTCAACCGTGGAAGTAGGAAATTACACAGCATGACATGCTGGAAACATAATCTTTACTCTTCATAGCATTTTGTATAAGGCTGGAGTATATGAAGGAATTCCTTGGAGAACACTACTTTATGTCTTTCGTGGTAAACCAGTAGTAGTCGCCAAGTTAAGAAATTTCTGGAATTTAATGAAAACTACAGGGTCATTTGCATATTCGTAATAGCACAACATCGGGCTCAGCCTCAGCCAAGGTAATGCTGTGTATGATATCAGAATATTGTTTCCATAACATCTGTCTCAGTTTAAACCAGTTTTTTGTTTGCATAATTCTTGTTGGACCATAATAACACAATAAATTTTGATGGAATCAAAACTATATTTATAATGTATCTGATTTGTATGTACTGTTTGACAAGTACAAGTATGGAAAGTGGCAACATGTACAGTTTGTCTGTGAACTAACAAAAGCCTGTTACGTTCTGCATGTCCAGCCTATGTATCATCTAACTTCATTCCGGTCAGCTTGATTGTCATTACCAGTGTAATTGTGTACATCGGTAACTTTCCTGTTGTCTGAAGTAGGTAATAACTGACACATGCTGGCAATTAGTAACTGTACTCCAGGAAGTCAGAGAGACCATTCTTAACTAGGAGAGTTATTTTAATAGGATGTCCCATGCAGTAACGACTAGCTATTGGATATCTCATCTTTCTTTCCTGTAATTAATTCATGATGAAAACTACTCATGTGTGTCATACCCTGGAATAAAACCAATGTAGTTATCCATTTCATACAGTCATGGCAGTCTTCTTATTATATGACAGCTGTTTGATAGTAGGAGATTGTAAGATGTTGACCATGTGAACAGTGTCATTGTGATTGTTTCATTATGTGGTGAAAGATGTGTGTGTGTGCTTTTTAAGATTTTAGGCCAAAAATGACTGTGCAGCAAAGAATATGATACATACTTTCCAGTGCTATTTTATTTGGAAACAGCATATTGATAACAGTTTCAAAAGGATAACTTGTGTGCCTATCATGTCAGTTAACTGCCAATTTTGTTTGATACATTTTAATGCAGTCACAAGTTTTAGTGTATAAAAATATTTTGTATCACTCATGTGTCTGAACATTCTGTAATCAAATTTTAACTGATCGCTGACGATTTTTACGTTAAATGTGAACTTGTGCGTTTTCAGGAGTTGATTCTGCTACATGATGTGGTGTTTTTGTCCATGGCCATTTAATAGAAATGGTGTAAGACCTGTGTGTTTAGTGTTGTGGGATATCTTTGGGTGGGATTGTCTTTTAAGTGTCTCCCATTGATGGCTGTATGTGATATTTGTAGGCAGTAATTTCTTGTATGTTGTTCATGTTGGATTAGAAGGTTCATAGTTCTTACATAAATGGGTATTATTGCTGTTTATATTTCATTGTAGTCATAGTGTACTGTTAGAATAGTGTGTGCAGTTTTGTGCCCTCACTTCTTACATCATCCAGGTGAAACCATGTCTCAGATTTATAATTTTAATTGTAGGTACGGGGGTTCAGAGGTCATATGTATATTATCAGAGATTTAGAATACCATCTTAGAAATTAATATATAGAGTTTTTCTTGTTACCTGCATGGGGGATGGAATATGAACATACAGAAAGCTAATAAATCCTTCAAAAGTGCTACAAAGTGCAGAAATTTTGAAATGACATGAACTAATTAAAATTACATTCATGATGGAGTTAAGTGTGTGTGTATTTGGTCAAGATCATTTACTTCATGTTTCATACATAAAAATGCGACAGTTAGATGGTAAGCACCTCAACACAGTGGTTATTTAATCTTCACAGATATGGCAGCAAAACATGTTGTTGTTCATACATCTTCAGGCCACAGCTACAAATCATATAAAGAGGGGGTGTTGAAGCTGTATATATTTATATTAAATAATAATTAAGATCCTGGTTTCATGTATGTTGCCAAATATTGTCATTTAAAATTGATCAAATGGAATATGAAACTTGTTAAATTATAAGCTGTATTTGTGTCATACTGTGATGAATATGAAAAATGTAATTGAAGACTTTTGAGAACAGGATGCTCAGGGGATATTTGGACCAAACACGGAGAAATGACACGCTTGAGAAACGATTATGAAGGGCTTCGTAATTTTTTACTTGCAGTTTAATTGAAGACACTGTCAGCAATGCAGAGTGTAGTGTTGACACCAGATACTCCTGTTAGTAGGATGGTTCAATAAAGGAGATGAGGTGGTCAAGCGATCCCGGTGACTGCGCGGTCTAACACGTGGGTCTACGGCCGCTCGCATGCTGGGATTGCGGGTTCGAATCCTGCTGGGGCATGGATGTGTGTCTAGGCTGGGGTTGTTTGATAGTAGGGTGCTGGAGAGAATATTTGGGCCTAAGGGGGACGAGGTAACGGGGTAGTGGAGAAAACTTCATAATGAGGAGCTTAATGATTTTTTACTCCTCACTAAATGGTATTCGGGTGATCAAATCGAGAAGAATGAGATGGGCCGGGCATGTAGCATGTATAGGGGGGATGAGAGATGGTGGGAAAACCTGAGGGAAGGGGACCGCTTGGAAGACCCAGGCGTAGATGTGAGGATAATATTAAGATGGATCTTCAGGATGTGGGATAGAGGGGCATGGACTGGATCGACCCGGTTCAGGATAGGGACAGGTGGCGGGCTCTTGTAAATGCGGTAGTGAACCTTCTGGTTCCATAAAATGCGGGGAATTTCTTGACTAGCTGAGAACCGGTTAGTTTCTCAAGAAGGACTCTGTTCCATGGAGTAAGAAAGCAAGAGCTATTGGGTTTGCACATGCGGACTGGATTGGTCGTGGTGCATTATTAATTGGTGTGCTGTTGTGAACGCGGTAATGAACTCCTCCCAGCTTTCATAGAAGGCAGGAAAGTTTTTTTCTGTCGTTATTAGCTTCTTGAGATGGATCCTGCCCCGTGCAGTTAATTGTAAAATCCATTATAGGCCTTTTAATGACATTATAAAGAAAATATTATATTAATCTTGTAACAGAAGTCGACTTCATTGGTACACACCAGCTTGCAATCCTTTGCCAACATTTTACTATTTGGGCCTTTTTTGTTGCGTCGTCTTCTCCTTATGTCAGGCCCATAGCCTGTTCCAAAGCAAATTCTCCACAGAGTGCAATCCACTGCTTCCGCTTTCAGTTTCCAGTATCCTCGCATTTCCAAGTGTTGCTTAGTCTTCCCCTTCTTCCCGTCACTGGTATCCTTCCCTATATCTTTCAGTAACTTGTTGAAGAGGGCAGTCCCTACGCAAGATGTGACCAATCCGGTTAGCTTGCCTTCGTTTTGCTATGTGTAGGGTATTCATTTCCTCCTTGACCTTTTGTAACACATTTTTCACACGATCGGTCTACGTGATCATCTCCATCCTTCTCGAGCACCACACTTCAAAACTCTCGAAGTGTGTAAGTTGCAGTACCATACAAAGCTGTGTTCCAAATGTAGCATTTCCCTAGTTTCTTCCTTAAATTTAAGTCTAAATTGCTGGTGAAAAGCGTCTTCTTGTTGAATGCTGCTTATGCCATGACAATCCTGGATTTAATTTCACGTGTACATCTTGCATAATTTGTTATCCTGCTATCCAAATAGTTGAAATATTCGCATTCTGAAATTGCTTTTGGGCTATCAAAATATATGCTGGGAATGGTTGCCTTGAGATTCTCCTCACCATAGCTTTTTTCAACGTTCATTTTTTGGGTGTGAAGTACCAATGGTTAGTTATATATCTGTGTTCCATTTAATGCTAGTTTGGTATTTTGAATCCAACAATTTGGAGCCCGGATCTGTTTGATCCTGTCGCGTATTACCGGATGTCGTGTGTGGGAACACTCTTCGTTCCGCGGTGAAGACCGCTTTAAGTTAGAGTATCATTTCGTTGGATCAACAACACCTTGTGTCGAATTTCCTATACAAGGACGCGTTATGTCTGATTTCTAGTGGTGGTTCATAGTTTGTGTTGAGTGGGTCCACGGGAGCAGGACCCTTGGAATAATTGTGAGCTTGTACTCTTACTGTTGAAATTGGCAGTCAGAGTGTTTTTGTTCTCTTTCTGTTATTGCCGATTCTTAGTTGCGTAACCGAAATTAAAATTTACAGCGAGGACGGTGACGTCAAGAGTCGGAACTATCCAGGAACCTGACGTGCATAATTTCGCTTTTTTTTTTTTTTTTTTTTTTTTTTTGGGGCTTTTTTTTTTTTTTTGTTTTTTGTTTGGGTTGAAAAAAGGGGGAGGGTTTTAAATTTTATAAAAAAAA
>Ga0123355_10003876_pt1 | contig 21643 bp, 14 predicted proteins | sample TergutEmb28metaG_3_FD_89872 | JGI IMG/M metagenome (GOLD analysis project Ga0123355, IMG submission 89872) | Embiratermes neotenicus P1 segment gut microbial communities from Petit-Saut dam, French Guiana - Emb289 P1 | ecosystem: Host-associated > Arthropoda: Insects > Digestive system > Gut ...
AGTAATTTTGCCTAAATTCCGACTTCCACTTAAATTTAGGGATCTTTTACATGCCGCAAATCTACGACATGGGACCGACGGCTTTACTTCCCCTCCGAAGGAAGGCGTGCTGAGGATTTTTTTGCCCTAAAAATCCGATGGCTTCGGCCGGGTTTGAACCTGCAAACTTGGGTACTAAAGGCCGGCACGCTACCCCTAGACCACTGAAGCCGTGTAATTCTGTAATACCTTTTGCAAATTGCAAGCATACTCAAGCTTTACATGAACTCCATAAAATCTTCTTAGGCTGACAGCCCGAGAAGGCTTTATTGAATTGTGTCACTGACTGCTTTATTGAATTGTGTCACCGAGAATGCTTTATTGAATTGTCTCACTGTGAAAGCTTCAAACCATGTACTATGAACTGTGGGTAAAATATTACAAGGAAGCATATTGGTGCAGCGTAATTTACAGCATAATTAAGTTGAGACAACCATTAAAAGTGTTTAACAAGAAGCAAAGCAAACTGCTTCCCATCTCTTTAAAAAAATGTGTTCCAAGAACTTTAAATGAGATATAATTATAAATAAAAAGTAGGGAGGTGTGGTGGTCTACTACAGGACTTCATGAGTGCTTCTTGTTGAGTCACTTCAGTACAATGCCCAATCCAAGCTAGGAAACAATCTCCAAATACTACAAAAAACTTCCATCTTCTAAATGGAAATAAAGGCGGACCCCCGTACCCACGGGTAATATGTTCCAAGACCCACCATGGTTATGTGAAACAGTGGATAATTCCGAATGCTATATATAATGTGATATTCGTGTAACATACATAAATACGGTAAAGTTTAATTGATAAATTATGCATAGTAGGACATTACCAACTTTAGAGTAATAATGAAGCATACTGTACACTACATTGTACATTTATAGTGTACTTTCTCCCCCCCCCCCTCTCTCTCTCTCTCTCATACGTATGAAAGTAAGTGATTCTGACTTTTAGCCTAATCCTCAAGAGACGATAGAACAATGAAAAAATACAGTACCTGTACTGTACAGTATCATGCACAGTTTCAAGGGATGACAGAACAATAAAAATCATGCTTTTCCATCAAAGTGCTGCATCAGCAATGAAAAAACCTTTTTGTTGCTTTTTGATCACAAACACTGCAACAATATGGCAACTAATTCGAACAGCGAGAATGCTAGAAGCAGAATGGTGTGACAAGTTTGTGGGGAAGTGTGGGTATGGGGACAAAGGAAGATGAGTCAAGTACCAGGCATGTTTGGCCTACTGGATTTCACCATGTTACAGCTCGTTCTTGCATGGCGCATGTTTTGAAACTTATGAATCGTTTATTTCTTCAATTTTCCAAATTTTTTCAGCCCATGGTAAACCGCAGATAACTGAAACCGCGGATACTGAATCCATGGATAGGGGGGTCCGCCTGTACGTAGGGAAAGTGTTTAAAGTGACAGTTTCAGAGATATCGCTGAGGCTCTCATGCCATATGCCTCTGCCAACATGACAAAACATCCTGCCATCAATAGAGAATTTCAGTTCTTTCTTTTTTACAATATGCTTATAAACTAGCATGTGTGGGACATACAATGGATTACAGAATTTAGACATTCCTGCTGAAACCCACAAGATTGATAATGTCACCTACTGATTCAGTATCATTGTACCTTTTACTGTGGGGCAAGAGGTGAGATCCCAACGCTTCGAGGGTCCCCAACAGCAACAGGTCCAGTTTCTAGATTCTTTAACAACTGTGATAACCAGTGTTTTGTAGATTTGTCATCCTGAAGACAGTTGGCGAATGTGGCATCCCTCAGTTGGTCTGGTAGGCACTGTCGCAAGGCCTCCCGTGCTCTGTGGACAAATATATGAAGGAAGTCCAGCTGGGTAAATGCCACAATACACACTAATTAGGCGATAACCGCTTCTTTCCAAATCCCTTCTAGTTCATCATTCACCCTAAACTCTACCATTTTCGTTGCACAATCTGAGCCACAAGGTGTTGTAAAATATTGTACACACACACCCCCCATCAACGTGACTTAAATGGCACAGTAAATGATGCACATAGAAAGTACATATGATCTATTGGAGTGAATAAAAGTGCAAGTATTATACTGTCCTGGCTGTAAGATGCACTGCAGATTAAAATGCACAGTTTTTACATGAAAAATATGAGGGGCAAAACGCTGATATACCTACATGCTACGAGAGGTGTGCACATGACAGGTAGCATTTTGCAAGATAAACAGCACGCCCTACACTTCAGAAAAATAGAGCAGCCAGGCCAATTTCATGTAAAACCAAAAAAATAAAAAGCCCATCAGGAAAGCCACTTCCTCTACGAAGATCCAACCACATTTCTCGCAAGCAGCCAACAGACCTGATACTGCTACATCAACCAGTTTGGTGGTTAGTTTTCAACCAGTATCAAATGTAATACTTGGTATACAAATTACATGTTCAATGACAGTACTTTCCCTAGTTACAGACAGAACAGTTTGAAGTTTCAGTCCAGTGGTACGTTGCTGAACTCACACAACTACTGAGACTCTGCATCGCTCAAAATATTGTACTGTTGGACACTAAACATTTATGCAGTCAGCACTGTGTTAGCCGATGAAGCCAGCTTCCACGGTGGTTTAGTGAGCAACCACCAGTGGTTATCCATGTGCATGTAAAATTTTCAGTGTTTGGAAACTCTTTTCCCCACACATTTAATTATTTGCAAACGCACATACTCAAAACTGTGCTACACAACATTGAGCTGCGCAGTAGGATACTGTACTTTCCTGGCTCCAGTCAACAAATGTTCCACAGAATAAGATGCTTCTTTTGACAAAATCCACTCTCAGAAGAAATAGAAATACAAAGGGGATAAATGAAAATCCTGAGTATCTTAAATGGCTTCTTAACACACATGAACCCTTTGACGCCTAACGACCCCTATAGTTATCGTACTGCACCGCTAACCTCTAAACGTTGCATTTTATATATTTATTCAACAAATACAGGTACTGAATATTTTAAACATGGTATATACTCTCCTGCTTTTTTTTTTTCTCTTCAAAATGCAGTTTGTTTCATAATTCTAACATATTTGGTTCCTGTTTTATTCACATTTTATATACAGCGTGCTAAAATTTAAAAAAATAATTCCGGCACCAAAAGGATAATTGAAATCCTATATATGCTGCTGAGACACAAGATCATATGGTGCAAACCACATTTTGAAACCATTCTGCACTAGACCCAGTACAAAGTATGCCTACCTTGGATTATCTGAAAGCCTGAGATAACATCTAACAACATGCTTCAGAAGACGTGCTGATGGGTCTTTGGCCAAGGACAGAACCATCTTGCCCTGCAGTGAAACAAGTGGAGACACATCAGTTAAGTTTCACACTAATCTGTACTACCCACTATGGAAATGCAATATATATATATATATTCAGTACAGAGCCTTACAAAGTACTACCAGTGCCATGACTCCAACAGTGCAACATGTAAAGTCTGGCATGTCATGAGATTTAATATATTTTTGGTTATGAAAACTGATTCTAGTCTTCTGTGCCATGAAATGTATATACAAAGATGAATCAAAAAGTATAGTGAATTTGCCTTTAGAGGCACTGCAATTAACTGTCTCAGTAACTACATACTAGGCACTGTTGTGACAAGCCAGTGTCACGTTTGGTGAGTACTTTGTTTACGGATCTTCTTTAAAGATTACAGCACTGCTTTCAACTTGTACTGTTGTAGGACTGTGAGCTGATACCTGTTATTTGTTGTCAGAAGGCGTTAAACATCTAAAATTTATATGAGAATCTTGGTGACATATGGTGAACACTGCATTGCACAAAAAGCACATCCACAGTAACATGCATCTGCATTCCGTGACAGCTACTGTCGAAGCCATCAGGAAGATGAAACATGACCTACTCCCACAACCCCATATAGTCCAGAGGTAGATGCAATGGAATGTCAAACATTTGGACCACTCAAAGAAGACTTGCATGGAAGATGATTTGCCACATATAATGAAGGTAAGGACGCAGTGCATACATCATTCTGATTACCAGATACTTTCTTTGTAGATGGGATGAGAAGGCTTCTGAACCACCACACAATACGCATTGAAAAAAAGAAGTGATTATGTTGAGAAATGATACACTTCACACTTGTCACAGATTGTTGTACACCAAGTAGTTAATAAATCCACTTTACTCTTTGACTCTGCCTCATAGCTTGGTAGGAAGTTATTGACATTTCAGAGCAATGCACCACCCCAATATTGGAGGTGGTGGTGGTAATCATAGTAACAGCAGCAGTGAATTTTATGTGAACTTGCAAGGCAGCTGTCACAACAGCTTCACAATACAGGAAATCTGCACCTGCCCACAATTTACAGTTTATTTCTACCCTGCAGTCCAAGTTACTTCATTTGATAGAAGAGTCCTGAAATGCTCTAATTCCTGGCAGATGCAGGTTTCCTATGTGATAAAGCTGCCATGCTCAGGGACAAAATCAAATGCACATCCTGTTTAACCTTTATCCTGCTAATGTGGAGAATATGGTGAGCTCCTAATAATGCCACCAGATGGCAGATGGGATTTAACTCGGCGTTTAAAGGGTTAAGGTATGTTGTTCAGGATACAATTACAACAATACTGTACAGTGCAGAACTAACCAGTATCATGGCAACATGTGAGAACCTGTCATAGGTTTGGCAGATGTATGACAGCCCACTGTCATCCAGTAAGATCTTCTGCAGAATAAAAGTTGCCACTGTCTTTGAGAGCTCAGAACCACTTTCCATGATACGAAGACAAAGGGGGATGATTTCGGTCGTGAGGAGGAAGGTGATCACCTCTTGTTCATCAGTCTGTAACACATATGCACGTTGAGGTACAGTGCACATCTTTACTATGGGACTGCATGCTGTAGAGCCAACCAACACAATTACTGTGTACTAGCAAGTGACACCTCAAGCTCTGCAGTCCTCAAACTCTGCATTATCTGGATACTACATACATTGGAAGATCCATGTAAGAATAACAAAAACAACAACTGCATATTTTAAATGATTCATGACCAAGCACTGATAATTTATTATGAGATACAACAAACAAGTGCACATACAGATACAGAGATTTATTGTATTACAATCAGTATAGCCTCTTACATGTTTCAGCCACCTATTGTGGCCATCTTCAGGGAGGTGTTCCTTGAAGTAACATTACATAGAATGTTAAAATAGTTCACAAATATAAACTGATAAGTTTTAGGTAAAAGGTTGAAAATCTATGTTAGATGATAAAACATTGATAAAATTATCTGTGTTGGATTATGCAAGTACAGTGAGACCAGCACACACACTATCACCACTTCTGCTTGGATGGTGTTACCTTACACAGCACATGAACATGCAATCCAACACAAATAACTTTATCAATATTTTATATTCTAAAATAGATTTTAAAACTTTTACCTAAAACTTAACATTTTATATTTGTAAACTGTTGTAATGTTTTATGTACTATTACTTCACAGCACTCCTTCCTGAAGATGGCTACAATAGGTGGCCGAAACATGTAGGGGGCTAAGCTGATTGTAATGTAATAAATCTATATATCTGTATATGCAGTGGTTGGTTGTATCTCCTAAGAAACAATAACACAGTCTATAAGAGAATTAATTTTTTTTTTTTTTAATTTCTGGCTACACATTATTAGCCACACTTTAAAACACTAGCCATCTGAAGCATTAAGTGTGGAACTTGAGCCTCTTGTATATTAATATTCTTCTGCATGCACATAAGGACACAAAATTGTTACCCTACATCACAGTGACTCTCACAAATAACCATTGCTATAAATTCGGTAGAACTTAACGCTAAATAAGGCTGAACCATGTGGAAATCTTATAAATCTTGGATTCTCAAGTTTTAATATCTGAATGTCCTCTATCTGTAAAGGTGAGTGTTAAAACACCCAAACTTACTATGGGGAATTGTTACGTTCCTCATAAAACCTACATTTCTCCATAATCTAATTATGAGAAACTTTGGCCACCACTTGCCTTAACGAGAGCACCTATCACACCAAGACTGGTCAATCGGAGATACTCAAAAGGCCGAGTCTTGCTAACTGTATGAAGGAAAGGGTAGAGGAAAAGAGGGACATGGGCCTGCAGAAATGCAGAGCGAGTCTCAGGATGTGATGCAACACACTGAAGAAGAGCCAGAGCATTGCAGACACGATTTGATTGGTGCGCTGTTAGGGTGGCTGGATTGATTGCTGGGTAGATGTTGACAATCTCCTGGAGTAGAGCTGCTGTTGTACCAAATGTATGCCACAGCAATGGTGCCAAGTCTGGCACAACCTCTCGTTTCTTACTGCAAGAAGAGCACCGACTTAAATTACCAAAAAATACTGCTTGATTAAAATATCAGTTGTTTCCTTAGCAGACATATGTGTTCTCTGCTTGTGATGTGATGCTACAGTGTGTTTCACCTGGCCACAAACAATTCATATGGAATAAATAAGGAACAATCTTGGGTACATGCTTTAGCTTTTCACTGTGTTTGATTTTGTGAAATAAACAGCCCAGGTTCATTCTCAGGACAGGGGTAGCAATGACACTAATAACCTCATATGTTATAATAACTGCCAACAGCTTTCAGATGGAAATTTCTGCCAACAGCTGGCAAGCTAAACATACAAGTAAGATTTTGAAAAATTCCAAAGGCTTACTTTATGGTTCATCACACACACACAAGATGTTATGTTGGGCTAAAGAACAGGGGCCATAGAACAGGTCACAATTTTTAAAAACAGAGGCACATAGGTCTCTTCCAGCAATATGTTAAGCAAGTAAATAAGTTTCAAATTCGTCCACTCTGAGCACAAGGAAGAAGTTCAGAGGTAGCGTGGATGACAACACTCAAGGTTTCCCTCATTCTACCTACTACTGTATTCCCTAGCGCCCCAAATTAATCAGCCTAATGTATTTGTTAATAGCAAAGTTAAGACACAGTAATCACCAATATTCCTATGATGACATCACTAGAAGGAATGCTAAAAATGGCAGATGGCGTAATAGCTAAAAGGTGGCAGTGGAGGGTGTCAATTGATGACCCTTCTTTCCATGACTTCTTCCACACCCCCCTCCCCCCCCCCAAAAAAAAAGTTTATAGTTATAGTTATGTATATGAAGCATCAGCTATGAACCTGCCACAAATACCCATTACCATGCAAGAATTTAGGATAATTTAATTAAACGTGTACCTAATCTAAATCAACATTAACCCAGTACCTGCTATGCATTTTAGAAATTACATATAAACACGAACGTTATAACAGCTGACATAACACAAATTCGCAATGCATAAGCTCAAGTACACTGGCATCATACTATTAAACTCGCCCCACAATTATCATAAGCACTGCTCCGGAAGTGAATAAAACCGATGACAAGAAAGACAAGCATTTCAGGTACTCAAAACAACACTCCAGTAACCGTAACTGTAACTGTAACTGTGAAATCAAAACACCTGAGTTCTTGCAGCGCATTTTCCCTGGTTTCAGGGTTGGACAGTTCTAAAATCCATTGATAAATCTTGTCGCGGTCCACCGACGACTGCAGGTTAGCAGGACTCTGTTGGGAACTCATGAAAAGCTGGGAATAAAAAAAAACACATATATAAATAAAAAAGCTTATTACCAATAGTACTCTTTAACCATACGTAAATGTTCGAATATGTGTTCACACAAGCAATGAATTGTCATTTTAAAACCGGAGGTATGAAACAGGAAATTTATTGATAAGAACATGGTTTTAAAACAGTGCAATTTAAGAATGTTTAAAAAAATGAATGATAACGTTGATTTGCTGCATTATTCATACCGTACATAAAACAACTAAGAATGAATATCTGCCGAAACACTTTCGACGATTCCAAACAAAATACTACTTCGCCAAGATTTTGACATCAATACTACCAACACACGTGCCACAAATGTCGAAATGACTCTCTAAACCACGGATGACGCACATAACTACAGATTAAAAAAACGGATTTTATAATTGGTGAACAAGTGGCGACCAGATAACAGATTAGGCTATCACGGACACGGATTACATAATTCTCCCGAAATGGCGGTACCACAATCAACAGAATCTAATAAACCAGTATATATGGAGTCAAACTTACCTTGTGTCATTGCCGTGGAATACGAATCTCACATGGGACGATAAATTTGGGTATTATTAGGTTTCATGTATTATTTAAATGGCCTGTTAGAGTTGGGTTCGATTTAAATCCGTAATCTGCCAATAATGTATATTTTATTGCAATCTTTCAGCCTGTAACTTATTTTTTGTAATACTTAGAGATAATGAGGAAAATCATGATAAATGAATTTCAGATGTCTTAGGCGTGAATGGAACGTAGTACCGCTCTTATCATAGCCAAGTTCTAATTTGAGGTTCTAGAACACATTTTTTTAAAGAGGAACTGAGAAAACCCATGAAAACCACATTTGAGGTGGCCATGCTTCTGGCTGGAGCGACTGATGGTGTTACTAACACATCACTGGTCAGTATCATACCTGCCTCATGACTGTCTTTGTGCATATCTGAGGAACCATAACGCCATCTATCAAGTAGGAATTAGCAAAACCAAAATCACTAAGCAGAATTGTCAATGTACAAGTCAAGAATCTGACCAGTCATCCCAAGAACACAGGGATAAAAATATAATTTTAGAATTTACATGTAACAGCAGTGTGTCATTCACATTTATATTTGATCTGGTTTAGGTCCTACACATATGTGGCATTTTTACAAGGTTTCAACAGCTGAAGGCAGTGTGAGCCTCACAATTGCTCATAGTGGCAGAACAGATTATAAGGCTGTATTTGGCTTGCATAGCATAAAATCGGAAGTTATGGTATCATGTGAGATTCTATGACACTTCTGGTGTGGTATTTCAAGTGCTCATTTTCATTTATAGGCAGTGTATGATGTCTTGGAGTGTGTGTGCATAGATATGCAAATATTGCAGACTGATTTCTGGGTCTTACAAAAGTTTGCTACTACAGACCCTTCCAGACACCTTCTTGACTACTCTAGTCCCTGGATACTAACAGATCTATATTTTATATTGTTCGTACTGTGCACCATTCATAAGAGATTCACAACACTAAACAAACACTGCACCAACTTGTTCCTTAGATATTTGTATTATAATATCACAATATTCCTACATGTTTTGGTTTGCGGAAATTATTGGGGATCATCAGTGTCGATTTTGATGCAACAGATCAACTACTGATCATATAATCTGTCTTGGTCAAATACTTGAGAAAAAATGGGAGTACAATGAAGCAGTGCATCAGCTATTTATAGACTTCAAGAAAGCTTATGATTCAGTTAGGAGGAAGGTCTTGTATAATATTCTCATCGAGTCTGGGATCCCCATGAAACTGGTAAGACAAATAAAAATGTGTCTGAATGAAACCTATAGCAGAGTCTGGGTACGGCAAGCATTTGTCTGACATGTTTCACATTAGGAATGGTTTGAAACAAGGAGATGCTTTACCGCCATTGCTTTTTAACTGTGCTTTAGGATGTGTCATTAGGAGGGTGCATGTAAACCAGGATAGCTTGAAATTAAATGGTACTTATCAGCTTCTGGTTTATGCTGATGATGTTAATATACTGGGCGGAAGCATACATGCTATAAAGGAAAATGTAGTAGCTTTGGTAGTGGCTAATAAGGAGATTGGTCTAGAAGTGAATGCAGATACAACTGAGTACACGGTCAGGTCTTGAGATCAGAATGCAGGGCGAAGGCATAATATAAAGATTGATAATAGCTCCTTTGAAAGGGTGGAGGAGTTCAAATATTTTGGCATAACCTTAACACATCAAAATTCTATTCAGGAAGAAATTAAGAGCAGATTGAAGTCAGGGAAAGCTTGCTATTACTTGGTGCAGAATCTTTTGTCTTTCAGTTCGCTATCCAAAAATTTAAAGATTAAGATATACAGAACTATAATTTTGCCTGTTGTTTCCTATGGGTGTGAAACTTGGTCACTCACATTGAGAGAGGACTGTTGGGTGAGGGTGTTTGAGAATAGGGTGCTGAAGATAATATTTGTGCCTAAGAGGGACGAGGTTACAGGCAAGTGGAGAAGACTACATAACGAGGATCTTTATGACCTGTATTCCTCACCAAATATTGTTTGGGTGATGAAATCCAGATGAGATGGGTGGAGCATGTAGCATGTATGGGGCGAGAAGAGGTTTATACAGGGTTTTGGTGGGGAAACCTCAGGGAAGAAGACCTCTTGGAAGACGCAGGCATAGATGGGAAGATAATATTAAGATGGATCTTCAGGGAGTGAGATGTGGGGGCAGGGACTGGATTGATCTGGCTCAGGAAAGGGACAGGTGGTGGGCACTTGTGAATGCAGTAATGAATCTTCATGTTCCATAAAATGTGGGGAATTTCTTGACTAGCTGAGAACCAGTTAGCTTCTCAAGAAGGACTCTGCTCCATGGAGTAAGTAAGAAAGTTTTGGTCTTCAAGGGACCATAATTAAGAAATAAAAGTAATACAGCATACAACCAAATCAATCACATTTGTATACAGCTGACAAAGTGTACAAGAGTTAAATGGGTACAATGTAGGGATTTCTTTGTAGAGCTGTTGTGTAAATGTGATGGATCTTGATATACAGAATCTTGGAAGCAGCCTATGTACTGTGCTGTCTTTCATTAAATACGTAAACTGCTTCAAACACACTGTATATCAAGATCCTTTATGTTTATGCAACTCTATAAAGAAATACATACATTTTAACCACCTGACTCTGTTACATCATGTCAACTATATAAAAAGCGATTGATGTGGCTGTATGCTGTAGTACCTTGATTCCCTGGTGATTGTACCTCGCGGACTGAAACATGTATGAATATTAACCCTTTGACGCCTAAAGAACCCTATAGTGGTCGTACCACACCGTTAACCTCTAAACGTTGCATTTTATATATTTATTCAACAAATACAGGTACTGAATATTTTAAACACGGTATATACTGTCCATTTTTTTCTCTTCAAAATGCAGTTTGTTTCATAATTCTAATGTATTTGGTTCCTGTTTTATTCACATTTTATATACAGAGTGTGCTAAAATTTAAAAAAATAATTCTGGCACCAAAAGGTTAGGTGTGCTCTTATAATATAAATATCTAAGGAACAAATTTATGCATTCAGTTTGTTTAGTCTCACAGAGCTATCACTTGTTTGACTGCAGGGTATTATATACTGCATACTCTTCAGTACAGTGTTCTGCACTTTGTGTAAAAATGTGTCATATACTTTCACTTGCTGTAATATACTCTATGCCTAAAGTATATTGCAATATACTGAATTTATAACCACATTATACAATAAAACCAACAGTGTTATGTCTATACAAACAATACAGTGTTTCCTGTAAAGTGTTCCTCTCTAATCTGCAAAAAAGCCAAATCTAACACACTGTTTAGCTAGGGAAGCACTGCTGAACCAGGAAGTATATGATCTTTCCTTCAAAGGGAAACAATACACAGCATAAGGCACAGTGCTAAAATGAAACATTAAAGATACAAAGTTTAAATGCTAGGTGTGCTGAAGGAATGTGTATTGAATAATACACATTCAAAGCACAATAACCTTTTATACCAATCACATATTTGATGAAATTTGTTTATTTTTAAATCTTATTATTGATGGTTTCTACACCATTTATAATGGCAAAATATAATGGTAACAAGTCAATACATTTGTTAAGAACAAATAAAACAAATGTAATAAATTTATACACGTGAAGATTAAACTGTTATTATATGCTGGACGTGAAAGAAGGTGGTTAACCATCACCAAGGATTGTAGCACTACATGCTGCTGCAACATTTTGGTCAATGTAGCACTGCTAAAATTCTATGATTATTGACACACTGTGAGCTTCTCCCACCATGCAGTGCCTACTTATGTCAATGGACAGTATAGTGATATGTAACTCTGACAGAATAAATAACTTAACAGTCTCTTCTACAGATATTATAATCATTGTAAAATGGTAATCTAAGATGTTGAACTCTATATCTTTTATATGACTTTTGTTTCTATATTTTCTGCTGCTTTAAATCTGCACAAGACAAACTACTTATTAGTGTTTGTTTTGATATTTATATGACCCATTCAATGAAATGCTATAACTGATTTAAAGAGGTAAGTTCAACTAATTGTCACTACAGTTAGAATTATCTCAAATATCACAAAATTTGTGATTGAAATCGTATAAATATTATATACTATAAACTATATTTATCAGGCAAAATGGAAAGTGATTCAACTACTATCCTACAAACTTCAAACAGAATGTCATTCCTGTTCACAAATTATTATCTTAGTAAGTGATTAAAACAATAATCTAGTTGAATGTATCATATGAGCTGTAGGCCAGTCTTGCAGGTACCACTCACAACTATCTCACAAACAGAACTCAGAAACTGGTTTGTTTTGAAGATTTTGTCGAATGTCTTTTTTTTTTTGTTTTGTTCGCAAATGTCACAGCCTCGATGTTCCATGACTTTATGAAATGTCATCAGAAGGATCTGAAATCTAAGGTACTTCTCACTTACAAAGATGAGATGCAGTACAAGCAGTAAAAAACAGAATTCAAGCGACCACAATGTTGTGAATGAATGAAATCAGTATCACAAAGTTGCTTAACTTGATGCAGTGTACCCAATATGTAAATTTAAATTTCATGATTACATACACCAAATTACTACATGTAACAGAATTTCATGTATTAACATTAGCTTACAAAATTTTGACAATAATATTATTAGTGCTTAAATGGCAGCTTTTGATTTGACAGATTTTAATTTGCTGATGGTAACAAATCTCAATGTGTGAGGTAAAATGCAAGAGATTTGTCAGTATTTTGGATGGCATAGTTACTATGTTGGTTTGAACTAAAGCATCACAAGTAATGTGTAATTGCTCATCCAATCACAGTTTGGAATTCACAGATCGTTTTGAAGATTAAAGGAAATGAATTATGTAGTTAAAGAAGGCAATGTGACCTGACTGTGAGACCAATTATATGAATTCTTCATGGGAAATAATGGAAAGGAAGTTGCATATCATGACTGATAAAGTCAGGTGAAATGAATTCAAAGTTACACTTATTCACTTTTCACACTTCATTACATGATTATGCGTGTTAGTCATTTAAGTAAGTTACCTACCTAGAAGATAACCAGTGAACTAGTATACTGGCCCTGAACTTGGCTATAAACGGTGCTATTTTAGACTTTCAGTCAGGATTATTTCCATATGACCACTACCAAAATAGCAGTGAATTATATATCAGCATTTCTTAAGATTATTACATACTAAAATTCTCTGAAGACACTATCAACAAAGACAAATGAGTTCCTTGTATTACTTCTTATAGTTCTCAGAATATCACAACTGAAATTTTAAATGGTAGTTTTTATGTGAAACATCACATATCCAGATGTGCAACGAGATAAAACATGATAACAGCATGATTGCTACTACCTTTCATTTAAATAGTTGACAAGTGCCAGTGGGTGACAGACAATGTAGAGCATTGTTAAAAATCTCAGGCCACACTAAGCCCAAAAGTCAAGTCCTTTCTATACACGCTGGGCAGCATTCATTCATTCATTGACCACATTTTATTAAAATTTGTTCAAAGTAATGTGAATTGAAAGGCAAATGTTTGTCGTTATTGTAGAACATTACAAAAAGTCACTCCTTAAAGACAACCATCAGATCTCATCCATGAAGTTTGATACACTTATGGACAAAGTTCATAAAACTTTCCATTACATGGATATGACTTGTGATGTGGCATTTATTTCTTCAGCTATTCTTAGCTTGAGAAGAGTAAGTCTTCCAGATGTGTTTGCAACATTCATCTACTCAAGTAGTCCCATAAAAAGAAATAACCGGCTGTCAGAATGGGCGAACAAGCTGGACAAGAAATGTTACCTTATGTACTACTATGTCTGAAAAATGACTTTACAGCTCACCACAGATATTTTTACTTAATGGCATCCCTATTTGAATGTAGCACCATACTTAGTTTCATTCTCGTTGTGGTGCAGTCTGATTACTAAGTAAATGACATTGTTGAATGAAGGCTGCCCTAGCCTGTATAAGTAGGAGTCTAGTGAGTGGTCTACTTGTATCAACTAGAGTATGGCTTGGTTGCTGGATCAAGCTGAGCAAAACAGTGGCAAGTAATTATATATGCCAGAACCTAAAATTTGACTGTTTGACAAACACTAGGTTTATATTACAAGTGGTTGTGCATTCCAGAACATTAGAGCTGTACTCAAAAAAGGTCTCTCACACTCTGTGGACTCCATCAACGCACAACCATATGAGTACCTAAATTAATCTACATTTAATATGTATATTATGAAATGTTTTCATTTCGTTCAACAGACATGTTCCAAGAACATTTAAAAATATGGATATAAATTAAACAAATTTAGGCTCAAGATTCTAAAGCTGTAGTACTAGCTACAAAATATAATCTGGAAACTAGAAATGAAATCTTTTGTAAGTATAACTACACAAAGTAAGTGTGGGTTCCTGTTCATAAGGCATTAACATTAACTTATTTTCTTGTTACTTTTGTCTTATTTATACCAAAGATAGGAGAGCGCTTACACATTAAAGCCTGAATTTACATTGCGCAACATTAAAAATGGACATTCACATCAGGAAGAAGTGAAGTGAAGTGATTTAAAGTGGTTAAAAATGAGTTAAAATATAAATGAACAATAATGGGCTTACGGTTATAAAAAAGCGATCATATTGAAATAGCAAGGACAAAATTACCCATGCGCTCATTATTAGAGAAATAACAATGTTGATACAATGTATATTATCATAAGAACAGGTTATCCATAATTTCAGCTGCACCTGTTTCAAATATTGAGATAAAATGTTTTGAATCATTTATTGTTAATTTATTGTGTGGATTTGATCAATTACCAAGCCAGTTTTGTTTCGTTACTATAGTGATAAGTTATTTTTAGTTAATATTGTCACAAGAAGTCTTTGCCCAGGATAACTAGATGCAAAGATATTATGTAGATTCATAAAACTAGTAACATGTTATGAAAACTTGATACCGAAATTTACATCATATTTAAAATTATACAATCTTTCAAATTCTATTTTACAAGTGTTGTACTAAACATATTTATAAACACTTTTATATATACCATGCGTTGTATCGTACAAGAAATTTGAAAAGCAACTTATGTCTTCCAGAGATGATAGAAGTTCTGCAACAATGTTCTCATCATCATGAAATGTGTCCACTTATACAGATACACACTTTTACACCTGAACCTGAAACTAGGATTAGAATCCTGCAGAGTCAATGACTTTACTGTATCATACAATTAAACTCTGTGTAACTGAAATTGAGGTTATGTATATATATACACACACACACACACATTGTGCTATTTTAATTCAACTTCATGCTGAAAAAGCTTTATAAACATTTGTTATACAGTTGTCTGTTATGTGTAAAATCAAACTGATAAGCATCACATCTCCAATGCTGCAGTTTTAATCTATGATAAATATTCAGATGGGATGTTTTACAAACATACAATATAATTCACACTAGAGATGTAATATCTGTTGGTAAATATGTGTACCAAACAGTACTGCAGTCACATACATTTAATCCCTAAATATTTAACCAGTGGAAATGAATGTACTTTGGCTCAAGAGGAAACTAGAATGATTATTTAATTTTCCAGTAAGCAACAGTTGGAAGCAAATAGATGGATTATTTACCTGTGTGTTTCGAATGTTTGAAATGATTACTGTATAAAAACAGTTGAACCAAATGTAAGGATTGGCTTACAGTATCAATTATGATCATACTGTTATTGAAATGTTGTTGTGATATAAATATTTTTTAGAACAGAAGCTGAAAACTCTAGGGTATTTATAGAGTATTATGCATTACACTAAGACTGATATGTTAAAAATTAAAGTAGGACAGTGAGGCATGTCTTGCTTGTATTTTAATTTATATGAAAATAAATGTAAATGCATTATCCAAAACCTTCACTGTTTAATAATAATTTCGATGAAATTTGGTTAATAGAGGATATTTATTAATATCTCACATCTGTTGCTAAACTGCAAAAAGGAGTATTTAAAATAGGCAAACATTTTAAAATAATCTTGTAAATAAAGCCAACTTGGTGCACAATTTTTTCTTAGTATGTTTATTTCTTAGTGCATTTATCAATCTCTACATGTTTCAGGTAACTATGTGCCCATCATCAGGAGAAACAACTGTATTTATGCAACACTTGGTACTCTCTGGTATGCAGGAGCATATGCTCCTGCATACCAGATAGTCATCCATACAGAATAACAAGTACCAAGTGTCACATAAATACAGTTGTTTCCCCTGATGATGGGCACATAGTCACCTGAAACATGTAGAGATTGATAAATATACTAAATATACTAAGAAAAAATTGTGCACCAAGTTGGCTTTATTTACAAGATTATACATGGATGCACGGTCAACAAAATATAAAGTTTTAAAGTAAGTAATTAAGAATTAATATCTCTTTTATAAATATGTTAAAATTCAGTGCTGGCTACCTAACGAACAGATTCACTTTAATTGTATGGATATCTTCAAATCACCAATCAGAATCACCAGTATTTACCAAAACAAAAAGATCATTATTTTCAGGTGTGACAATTCCTTGGAAACTCATTTATATGTTAAACTTCCTCTATAACTGACAAAATTTTTTACGCAGAGGTTTCCTTCAGCTTAAGTGATAGCTAAATTCTTAAAAGTCGTTGCATAATTACAAATTTTGCTTTTTTTTGACAAATTTGCTTCCTGTAACGAAAATATAGTCCTTTGACCTTGACGTTTTTATACACATGTAGCCAAACTAAAAGTTTCAAAATAGCTGATTGATATCCATAAAACTTTGTATCAGCATTAGGAAACAGGAGGCTACCCTTCTAATGCTGTATTTTTCACTTTCTGTAAATCTGAATAACAACATCAGTGATGTACAAACTTCAGATGCAAGAGCACGTGAAACAGTAATAGCACTTATTTTAGGGTTCTTAATAAATGATGAATGGAAACAGATTTTCATAATTTGTAACTTGTTAAGGTAATAGCATTGTAGAGCATAAATTACCCATATTTCTGCCATAATAAAATTTATTTCTGGGTTATTTTTTATGACGAGAGTGAAATAATCTTGCAAGGCATGTCACATGTGGTATGGAGATAGAACATAACCATATGTACACATTATGCATAAGACACTGGGCTTTCTACAACCATACTGATGATGCTAAAGTTTTGGGTTATATCTGACAAATCTTACATATAGCCTACAGAATAAATATATCAAGTTATTTGAAAAAGCATAAAAAATAATAGCCAACACAGAGTAATAGATCTGTGACTAGAAATCCATGCAACAAGAAAACCTGTTTAGTTGGAGGGTGCAGTCCCCAGAAACAGTTAATACTTCAAAGTATAAAACTACTTTGATGAATTTTAATTTGTTTACATTTAATATGTCACAAAAATTGTCTTTAAAAATCTGCAGAGATTATTGCCTAAGGTGTGAGATATTCATGGATGGTCTTGCCTTATGTGTCTGAGATTCAGTACAGTTTTCCACTGATGTTACTTCCACCTGCTTGTTGTACTTGGCTGGCATCACACATTCCTCTCACAGGTCTGTTGCATTGCCACTTGGACCAGGACTTTGCAGTGCCTCATAGTATTCCATACACATTCATGTTCCCCCAGTTTGTCTGAACATCCAGATTTCTCCCTCCAGGTACAGGTATGCAGTATGAGAAAGGCAAGTGTTGACACTTTTAAGTTTGTTGTGACAGACTAAAGAACACTGCATGATTAGTGCATATACTGACAGGCCTGTAATATGAATACTGGCTGGAAGCCTACTAGAAATCCATTCTGTACATTAGACTTGGCAAAACTCTGTATTTTTCAGCAGAAACCTAAAGAAAGAACCCTGATATATGGCAAAAATTTAAGAGAATCTCGTGTGTCAGAGGTGTCCCTAGCCTCCCATGGGGTGCTCTATTTACACTAAGAGGGGTATGATGTTAAATCAAAATTCACAGTGAGCACAGTCCCTTTGTTTCCAGTGTTCTTGTCCACGCAAAATGAACCCAAATTTGCTGGAACAATGCAAATTTTTTCCCCTTTCTTAAAAGTGGGGAGTAATTTATTGGGTCCTGGTCTCACTTGTTCAGATGGTAACTAGCTGCATTTGCAGGAAAAAAAGCTTTACAAGTTTTACTTGGAATTCCTTATTATTGTTCCTCCTTTGGTTGTACAGTCTTTAGTTTCCACCTAAAAATATATAATTCATTTAACTTTACTACCATTCATGGTAGGCATCTGAAGGGGCCAATTTCCTTTTGTTTTAGATAAATAGTGTTGTAAGCTACATTAAAAATGAAATTGACGAAAATTGGCAGAAATTGGTTTGTCACAAAAAGTCTCATATTCATGTAAATTGTAATATGTCTGTAAGGAAACTGGAAACATTAATCAAATAATTTCAGTACACCTTTCAATTTTAGAAACATATTCAGATATTGTTTACATTTAACTGTGTAGACTATAACTATATTTTATATTTTATTTCTGTCAAATACAGAAGTATAATTTGAGGACAGAACACAAGAACTCTTCACTTTAATATGCAAGTTTACAATTATGAGATAGAACAAAGGTTTACAAAACTGTTTAATGCATATTTATGATTCTGAAGAGTGTCACTGAACCAAAACAATGAGTGCTCACCGAAGGGAAAATGCTAGACCTGAATATTCTATCTCACACTCAAGACAAGGTGTCAAAACTGTCAACAGAAAGTCAAAAAACTCCCACAGCTGAAAATATAAAATAAAACAGCAGTGCCTGAACTGCAAACTAGTTGTCCCATTAACACATGAATTTATAGTATTGTATCCTTCAGCCTGTTCCTGTTCACATTGGTCAAATTGACTCTCTCTAACATTACTTTCAGTTCTCACAAGGCCTGTTTTCATCAGCAATGTAAATTCACAGAACAGTACATACTGAACCTTTTATTGACCGACACATCTGCACCATTCTACAGATATCAGTTCACTTTTTAATTATAATTAAAAACACTAGAAACTGTTGTAGAATATCAGGCACATGTGGATTGTGGGTGTGACACCATCTTATTGATAATGTCCTTTGGATATCTTGGAAATCATATACAACCCGAATTGGGGGCGGTCCATAAAATTCAAAACATGTAACATATATAGGATCATTGTATACATGATAATACACTATACCGTAAGTGTTTTTGCAAGATGTTTTGTAATTACTGCTTGTTGATTCGTGCATTGTTATTACATCTTGAATGTGTTCTGTAAGCTGGCTAAGGTCCCACACCATCTGCCAGTGGGACCTAAGCCAGCATACAGAACACATACAAGATACAATAGCAACACACAAATCAAAGTTAAGTAATTACTACACTTTTTCTTTTTATTTAACATTAACATGTCTTTACATCGCTAATATATTCGCAGAGTACAACCAACAAGATGCAACATTTCACAATTTATTTATTTCTGTAAGACGCTCTGCATGTTTTAGGCGGATTTTCTGTCCATCATCAGGAGCTCAAAACTGCACATACAGCGTCAGGTATTTGTCAGACCAATACCTGACGCTGTATGTGCAGTTTTGAGCTCCTGATGATGGACGGAAAACCCATATGAAACATGTAGAGCGTCTTACAGAAATAAATAAATTGTGAAATGTTGCTTCTTGTTGGTTGTACTCTATGAATATAATTACTACACATTTTGTGAAAACACAATACAGTGTATTACAATATAGACAGATCCTATATATGTAATATGTTTTGAAATTTACAGACCACACCCAGTTCGGGTTGTACATGATTTCCAAGATATCAAAAGGACATTATCATACATGCTGTCACACCCACATTCTACATGTGCCTGATATTCTACAACAGTTTTTAGTGTTTCTTAAAATGTTTTTAATGTGATCTAATATACAGAATGGCGGAGAAGTTTCATTCTGTAAGAGGGTGATATGAACATTATGCCCTGTATGTACTGTGTTCGTAAATTCCAAGGCTTGTATGCTATGTTCCACTGTATTATTCTAAACTGGTATGTGGTGCAGTGTGAGAACAGGCAAAATAATTAAACTGATATTCTTTGATGACAAAATTAATTCTGAAAGGTATGTGCAGCAGATAGTCTACCCATTGTTCTGAGCTGCCAGCAGTTGAATGCCATAAGCATTGCTCAACATAACTCTGCTATGCTGACACATCACCGGCATTCATGGACAGTTGGTGGGAAGTGTTTAGGGACACAATTATTAGCAGCTGTTTGTGGCCAGCTCACTTCTCCAAACTTTACTTACAGTTTGACTTATTGATGGAGCCGTGGTTTGCAGATGAGATCCTAACAAAGATGAAGAATTGAATGAAAATATCCAAAACAAGGTTTCCTTGTTATCCAAAATGTCCATAAAATCTTGTGCGTGTAATCTTGTCACAGACATGCCACCAGTATATGAGGAAAGGGAGAATTTCCAGCTTCTTCTGTAATCAATTCCAATTTTTATGTGTGATGAGTATGAGCCTACACATGTAACTTCTGTTAGCAGTGGCAGGAAGTAAAGCAACATGGTCTCGGTCTCATTGGCTGAATGTGATAGAATTAGTGTCAAGCTCTTCCGTTTGGATGTCTCATCAACTTGAGTAACACTCTACAGAATTCACTCTGCACCAGGTTCTGTACTACTAATTGCATTCATGTAGCATATATTTCTTATTAAAAAGTAATTAATTATTTAATGGCAAACATAATTCTGTAACACGCCCTGATTAATTACTTAATTTCGGTGTATTTTTTTTTTTCTGTTCCTGACATCTGATCAATATTATAAAAATATTTGTTTCAAAACTGAAACTGGCAAACAAACTTCAGTGTATCGTAATTTCATTGGGTTCATTTTGGTACGTTACACATAAAATAACTGTCAAAAACGGTGCAAGATTTTCAAAATTGTTTCATAGCTAATGTATACACAATTCATATATGCCATTATCAGTGGACCTCTACGATGAGTTCACCTAAGTGGAATAACGTTTATATTCACAAGCCCAATTGAGTCAGTCTATACAGAGTATACACCAAAGAATGGTGCGGTTTCAAAAGTTAACAAGAAATTTATTTCTCACCCTACACGGGCACAATGCACACTTTCAGCAGCAGCAACTGTCCAAGTTTCTCATGCGCTATCAGCAGTTCGCTTCTCATGCTTACTGCGGGGCCAGTTTCCAAGATGGCGTCGCAGCAGGAAGAGGCTTTCTGTGTGCTCTGTTTTGAGGTGTCCAGATCTGTGATTACAGTGCAGCGTGAGTTTCGTGTACTGTTTAGAAAAGACACAC